>CEWG01021628.1_pt1 | contig 76183 bp, 61 predicted proteins | sample 361411 | NCBI WGS metagenome assembly CEWG01 (sample SAMEA2622173, study PRJEB7988) | marine metagenome | biome: marine biome (ENVO:00000447); feature: surface water layer (ENVO:00002042); material: "saline water (ENVO:00002010), including plankton (ENVO:xxxxxxxx)" | depth 5 m | reverse complement strand
ACCAATGTCGGTACCGTGCTTCAAGGTAGGTTGTTCAGAAGTCTTGAGGACATCGATTTCTTAGAACAAAAATTAGGTCCAATGGCCGATTATCGTATTTGTAAAGGAATTTATCTAGAGCCAGAAGAAATTGCTTTTACATCTTATTCTGATATTGTTTCAGCCACAAACTCTTGTATTGACAAGATGCTAAGTGCTGGCGCTTATTGCGCTATTGCATCCCACGATATTCCTGTCGTAAAGCACGCTAAATCAGCATTGGAATCATATGGTATGGGGCCGAATACTGAAGACCCCAGAGAAAACTCTGGCGCGAAAAGAAATTCTAAAGGTAATGGCTATGAATTTCAAATGCTTTTGGGGGTAAGGGGTCCTTTGAGAAGAAAACTCGCTGCTGAAGGGCACCTAACCAGAGTGTATGTTCCTTATGGTGCAAAATGGTACGAATACAGTATCCGCAGACTCAAAGAAAATCCGACAGTTGGCGCCCAAGTTGCTAAAGCCTTCATCATGCCTTGGACAAATCGACCTTAGTTTCTAGGTCGTTTCTTCTTTCTTTTGTTCGATGGTTGAACACGCTTTTTGGTAACTTCCTTTGGGATGATTGGATTTGGATTAAATCCGAGACGTCCTTCTTTCCATGCTTGTCTTCTTTCACGAGGTGTCTTAGGCTCGAAATGTTCGGTATTGGGAGGTTCATGAAGGTACATACGCTTGATAAATTGTGACTCAACAGTTCCTCTCAATGTTCTTCCTTCTCCGGTATGTATTGCTCTAATACGCCATGTTTCACCCGCATGGTCCATAAGATGGCCAGCAGTGAACTTTTTACCATGCTCTACGCTGATCGACTGTGAATCTGAATATTCTCCTCTGGTCATAGTTAGTTTGACGATAACCATGTCAGTTCTCAATGCTGAAATATTAGAAACTTCACTAGCCAGAGCCATCTTTGCTTTTCTATCACCGGCGATCAAAATTTGATGTATCGACCATAATTTATCATCCTCTTCAAACACATCACCAATCCTAAACTCTTCATCACTATCAATATCGATGGTTATCTTTTGCGAATTGGGGCCTTCGGTAAGAATAAAAGGAATTCGAATAGACTTAGGTGGGCGTATTTCCAATGTAGAAATTGTCGAACATTCGACACATTTAACGAGTAAATTTCGACCTTGACCTACCTTTTTCTCCTTCAGTACCTCGTGCTCGGTGATATCTCGACAGTTTTCACAGAGGGTTGCATTTTCAATGACTTCATCGTCATCGAACTCAATTTCCTCATCGGACATAATATCACTCATACAGCCCTAAATGGTAACATGTTTGAAGTAATCGGCTATAAAATTTGAAAGCGAGCATTCATGACGGTTGCCACATAGGGCTAATCATGCAGGGAGGGGACAATAATTCGTCAATTCCTCGGTCCGAAATTTTACCATACCTTCTTTCTAAGGAATCAGAGTTGTCTAGAGATGAACCTGAAATTGCATCCAATATTTCGGAACAGCTTCAACACATGGGGTTGTCTACTTGGTCACAGTCAGTAATTCGCCGGTTAAGAAATGCAATTCATAAGATGAAGCCAAAGCGGGTAATCGAGGTAGGTGCGGGAATTGGACATAGATCAGCATGGCTATTTGACCTGTTCACCAGTGACATAACCCCGGAGCGATATGACTTAGTTGAGCAAGGCAATAAATTTGCGGTTATCCTACATAGACTAAGAACCCGTTATGATGCTGAAGATTGGTGTAACATCGTTGTTGGTGAGGTGAATTCACTAGTTGCTGAAACAAATGCTTGGAGCGCTGCATCGGCTACTGGATTAGAAGTAGGTGATTCCCCTTTGGTGACCAAGGCTAATGTGATTATTGTTGATAGTAAAATTGAATTCCTTGCTGAATCCATTGAATGTTTATTCCCATTACTGGTTGATGGCGGAGTACTATTCACATGTGAGCCACCAGTGCCCTCGGGTGATGTCGATGAAAATGATGAAGAAATGATGAAGCAAGTTGATGGATTCAATGATTGGATAAAACTGATTTCAAAAACTCAGCAGACTCATAATATCGCATTCACGCCATTATTTGAAGGCACTTTAGTGGCGTTTTTGAAGAAGTGATTACAGCGATTCCGCTGCAATAATCAAGTCCTTGATTTGTAGTAGTCCATAACCGTAGTTGTCATCATGTCCTTCTTGACCGTCATCTGGCTTTACAGAATTAACAATTAATTGCTTTATTTGAACTACAGAGTTGGAATCACCTTGGCCATTACTGCTAAGTTGAGGATGTTCTTCGAACAACAACGCTATTGCTCCAGTTACGAATACGGTGGCAGCACTCGTCCCGTCAACTAAGGACCATGAATTCTGATTATTGATTACCGGTACTAATTCCGCAGGCGCAACAATTTCGGGTTTCTTGTTAGGGTCTTGTCTGGGAAGTATTAATGGAAACAAATTTCCGTTATTATCACCAATTGAGGAACCTTCCCAGTGTTCACTATCGGTATTTACACCTCCAACTGATATTACTAATTGTTCACTACTGGGATGAGCGACATCACCATCATCACCGGGGCCACCATCATTTCCAGCAGCAGCAACTACTACAATTCCTTGATTGATTGCATCATTAGCCGCGTCTCCAGAATCTCTCCCCGAAAATGGATTGAATGGTAATATTCCTGGCGCTCCACCTAAAGACAGTGATATAATATTGACATTTTGAGCAACACACCAATCAATGGCTTGTGCGACGATCTCATCACTTCCTTGGCCGTTGACTCCATCTAGCGCTTTGGCGATAAACAAGTCAACGCCAGGAGCAATTCCCTCCATCCAACCATCGGCAACCAATATCCCAGCCATACTAGTTCCATGTCCGTTATCATCATATGGTTCACTTTCCTGATTTATGAAATCACTCCATCCAGACAATGTTAATCCTGAAAGGTCTGGATGCGAAAGGTCGATACCGGAATCAACAATACAAACGCTTACTCCGGCGCCATCTAAATCAACTTGATTAAATTGTACCATGTTGGAGTAACTTTCCTGAATTTCAAGAGCGCTAGCTGTCGGTCTTGCGGTTGAAAAACCTCCATCACCGACAAAGGTAATTGCCCAATAAAGAGAAACTGCAAGCATTATTGCCAATCCAATGCTCACAATAATTCTCACATTTTCGAGGTTGTTTGGGATTAAAACAGCATCTTCGGTTTCTGTTGGTTCTAAGGGAACAATTGGCGGCAAATTTGGTAAATCGAATATTTCATCCATTTCAATCAACTGAATGCCTCTACTGCCTCGCAAAAAGTGTCGGCAAACAATTTTGCATCTTCTTCCGTATTGTAAAGGTATGCTGAAGCCCTTAACGACCCATTGGGGTGCCCTCGTTCATTGAACCATGAATGCACGCAATGCTGACCGCTGCGGACCATCACCCCGGCAGCCTCGTCGAGAAGAATCGCAATGTCGTGGGACGGAAGGTCATGCATAAGTATCGAACAAATTCCTCCACGCTGTTCTGGGTTTTCCGGTCCGATGATTTCAATTCCGTTGAGGTGCTTTATACCATCTGACATAATCCTGTTAAGTTTGATTTCATGCTCATGTACTGCATTCATATCTATTTTTGACAAATAATCTATTGCGGCGCCACTCGCTATCATTCCACTAAAGTTGCCTAACCCACCTTCAAACTTGGATGGGGGTTTTGCCCACTCGACAGAATCATAGGTCGAGGTAACTACAGTCTGTCCGCCTGCCCGAATAGAGCGCATGTTTTCTAACAAATCGTACCTTGCCCAAAGACCTCCCATGCCGGAAGGACCGCACATTTTGTGTATCGAGAAGGAAAGAAAATCGATATCCAAATCTTGAACATCAACTTTCATGTGCGGGGTTGATTGTGCGCCATCAACACTGATTAAAGCATCAAAATCATGAGTGACTTTGGCAATCTCCTTGACAGGGACAGCAACGCCATCGAGATTTCCAACATGACTTATCGAAACTAGTTTCAACCTATCACCAGCGTCTGCACACGCTTGTTCGAAGTTTTCCATGCTGAATGTATTATCTGGATTTGATCGAACTACCCGATGTTCCACACCTTGCTCTTCTTGTAGTTGGAGCCATGGTACTAGATTGGAATTATGCTCTCTATCACCGGTTAGAATGACGTCGCCTTTGTTCCAACTAAGTCCTTTAGCGATTTGGTTGAGCGAGCTTGTTGCATTACTTGTGAATACTACTTCATTGGGCGAATTAGAGTTAATGAACTTAGAGATAGTATTCCTTGATTCATAGACTAGTTTAGACACTTTAGTGCCGTATCTGTGAACAGATCTTCCCCCACAACCAGGATACTTACCATAGTAATCAGAAATTGCATCTATAACTTGTCTAGGCTTGAGAGTAACGCAAGCATTATCGAGATATGCAGGTGCGTTGTCACCGCAGAGTGTAGGAAAATCATTCCTTAGATGCGAAAAACTCATCACCAAGCCTCCAAATCAGGTACACAATCAATGTACGGTGAATTTATTCCACATGCGTTACATTCAAATCGAGAAGGAAATTTATTCTTGCAAATATTACAAACTGTTCCAATTATTCCGAACACGGATTTGCAACTTTCTGATTGGCATGGAACTGATATTCGTCCGTCGGTTTCTCTTGCCAATTCAACTTTCTCATCACACTCTGGGCACTTTGCAACTTCTTCGATTTTTAGGCCACCTTGTTTCATTTCAATTTCAGCAGTTATGGCGGCAGTGGTGCTGATTCTAGCGTCACTCCCAAGCATTCTTTGTGGGTACCAAATTAGTAACATAAACACAGGGACGATAAGAAGTCCGGAGATAATGTGCGTCACATAGTAAAATGTGCTGGGGTCGGTTCTCTGTGCAATGTAATGGACACCACTCCAGCTAGAATAGAAAGTAGTCAGAAGCCAGAAAACAAGCAAACTACCCCATCCGACTAGTGAGTGTTCACCCATTTCTTTCTCCATCACTCTAACATCTTCATGCACATGGTGAATTTGAACATGTAGGTCCCTCGTCTCAATTACGGCTTTCCAAAAGAAGTAGATGAAAAACAGAATCACCAGAATAATCAGTACTCCTGACATCATGTCAGATAGAATCATATTGCTCGGAAATTGAGAATTTTTTTCGTGAAATAAAACTTGTAGAAACATCATTCCATTCCACATTAACAGCAGTGAAATCGAGTGAATTCTCATGACAGGGAAACTAGTCAAAATAAGGTAAGCAAACCAAACCCAGGCAACTAAGCTCAATAGCATCTGGAAAAACGAGAAACTACCTACAGTTTTCAAACCTTCAAACCCGACAGCATCAGGATCTCCACCAGAAAAAATCTCCGATGAAAATGAGCCCAAAATAAATGCTATGGAACCAACTAGTAGCGCAGTGAATAATTCTCGGCCCCATTCTGAGTAAGCTAGCATAGCCATAAATTTTATTTCTTTTCTTATTTTGTCAACGGGTTTGAAAAGTGCGTGAAATTTCGTTAATTCAAATTTCAACGTAATATCATGAAGCCTGAATGGCATTTCAGCCATCGGGTTTTGGATGGAGTCGGAAACATCCTCACCCTCGCTCATGTTATCGCCTAGAGGGTTCACATAAGAGTTCTTTCGCCTATCCGTTTATCAAAATAAGCGAGAGCGTTAAACATACGGTGATGTTCGCATCGGCTAAGCCGATATCGCATAGCCCGGTATTGCGCGCGACTGGAAATCGCGTGTCCTCGTGACTCGAGAGTTCAAATCTCTCTATCGGCGCCAAATTAAACCATAACACTGGAGCCACCGGCGAGATTTGAACTCGCGACCTCCTCATTACCAATGAGGTGCTATACCGCTAAGCCACGGTGGCATGTTGCAAGCGAATCGCCATCTGATTATAACCGCTTCTAGAAATTAATATCGGCATTGAATAAATTGAAATTGTGCTGAAATAGATTTTTTATCCAATTTTCTCCCTCAAAGATTAAAGGGTTATTTTACAAATTCAACTCGAGGGAGAACACTCCCTCAGATGGGATTTCGATGGGAGAAGAAGTAGAATCTAAGTCAGATATGCGCCGACGTGTGCACGATCTGCAGAGCCAAGTTGATGAATTGAAAGAACTGGTGAACACTTTGTTAAGTGTCATTTGTGAAGAGCCGGATGGTGTACACACCGGTGCTGCACCGACTATACCGGGTCAAAGTGCATCTAAATTTTGCATGTGATCAACCTTTTATCACGATATTAGGTTTAATCCTGGCCACAGGTCTTGCAAGTCCAGCTTTTGCAGTAAGTTCAATCACTTCGTCAACATCTTTGTAGGCATCTGGCGCTTCTTCAGAGAGTACATTTGGTGTCGATGCATGAATTCTAATTCCAGAATCTTCCAAATTTCGTTTCAATGCTTTTCCGTCAATAGTCTGTTTGGCTTTAGTTCTTGAAAGAGAACGTCCTGCACCATGACATGATGAGCCAAATGCCTGATTTAATCCAGTCACTGGCCCGGACATAATCCACGAACCTGTACCCATATCACCAGGAACTAATACCGGTTGACCAGTAGATTTGAACAGTGAATTGAGTTCAAGATGATCGCCCCCAAACGCCCTTGTAGCTCCCTTTCTGTGTACCGTACATTGACAATTTTTGCCGTGAATGGAGTGGGTTTCAACTTTCGCAATGTTGTGTGCAACATCGTACAGAACTCTGGCCTCTCCATCTTGTCCCATCTCTAGGCTCAGCACTTCCCGTAGCCTATGTGCTAAAGCGCTTCGGTTAGCGAAAGCAAAGTTTGCAGCCGCATTCATGTCGGCAAGGTACTGTTGCCCCTCTTTCGAGTGGAAGGGTGCACAGGCCAATTGCCTATCCGCAATGCGGTAATCCCAGTTCTCATTATACCACTTATCGCCATCACGTTTGTACATACGTTCAAGATTGCGTGAGTGCTCGCTACAGACTTGATGCCCTAATCCCCTTGAACCTGAGTGTATCATTGCCAATAATTGTCCTTCAAAAATCCCCCAGTGTTTTGCAGTGTCTGTGTCAACAATCCTCTCAACCGATTGAATTTCTAGGAAATGATTCCCACTTCCTAGTGTCCCTAATGACCGTAGACCCCTTAGTCTGGCTCGTTCTGAAATATCGGAATTTTCCGTTTCTAGCACTCCGTTCGATTCTAGAGAATCTAGGTCTTTGTAAAACCCAATGCCTTGTTCAGCAGCGGATTTTGCTCCCCCGTGAATTAATTGGTCTAAATCATTCATGTTAATGTCAAGACCACCCTTGCCGGATGCTCCTGCCGGTATACGACCAGCTATGCGTCCAGCAAGTTTTTTGATATTAGGGATGTCATCAATAGTTGCTTCAAGGGCAAGTACTCTGACGCCACAATTGATGTCAAATCCTACACCACCTGGTGAAATTGCTCCACCCAACTCACCTGATTCGGTATCAGTTGCAATTACTCCTCCAATTGGAAGACCATAACCAAAATGCCAGTCTGCCATGCCCCATGCTTCGCCAACAATACCGGGCATACTCGCTGCATTGACTAGTTGTTCTGGGCCTCGGTCATCAGAATATTTTGACAGGTGTTTTTCATCAGTGATGATACGAGCGTCAACTTTCATATCACCATGGGCTTTAATGCGCATCGTCCCATCATTTTCTGACTGAAGATGGTTGCGCCAGTTGTCGGCCATAATGCTCTGTCGAGTTTATCCTCTTTGAGTATTTTTAAGCAACTTTGTTCAATTATACCCGCAGGTTTCAATATGTGTCGTCTATAGGCATGGGTGTCCACAAGGACTGGTGAGTGCATGGGTCTACCTCCTATCGATTTGTCAGTATTCCACGATAACGGGTATGTTCGTAAACAATGCCGTGTCACTGGACTTTGGTTTTGGACAACAGATTCAGATAGAGACACCTGCGGTGATACCAGTGAAGACGAGTATACTTTTATCGGGAAGCCATTGATTTCAGGTTTTCCAATTCGAGGTAAGGAATTGAAAGATTCGATGCGTGAGGCATTCCTGTCATTTTTTGAGAATGTTGGTCATTCTAGAGTTATGCCTTATCCTGTTCTCGCAAGATGGCGTGATGACATTCACTTGACGATTGCTTCAATTGCTGATTTTCAACCTCATGTGACATCTGGAAAGGTTGATCCTCCAGCTAATCCTCTCACTATCTCCCAACCTTGTATACGATTGACTGATGTTGATGCTGTGGGACGCTCTGGACGTCACTTAACTACTTTTGAAATGATGGCGCATCATGTGTTTAACAAACCGAAAGAAGGAAAAATGTATTACTGGATGGAAGAGTGTGTACAGTTTTGTCATGACTTGTTTACCAAAACTTTCGCAATTAATACTGATGAAATTACTTATGTTGAAAATCCTTGGTGCGGTGGCGGTAATGCTGGTGCAGCGGTTGAAGTCATCGTTGGTGGTCTTGAATTAGCAACACTGGTATTCATGAATTTGGAAGAACATCCTGAGGGAGAAATCGAACTGAAAGGTGACAAATACAGAGAAATGCCGCTACAAATTATTGACACTGGTTACGGATTGGAAAGATTTTGTTGGGCTGCTGCTGGAACTCCTACAATTTACGAAGCAATTTATCCCGAAACTGTAAACTGGCTCAAAGAATTATCTGGATTTGAAAATATTGCCAGTAAGTGGCCAAGTTTGAATTTAGATGATGTTTTGGGGGAGATGAGTAGGCTGAATGGAATAATGAACATAGAAGCCGGAGTCGATGGCGAAAAACTTCAACAGTTGTTCATCGAACGGCTAGAAAGCCGAGGAATATCGATTTCACATGAGCAATTCTCTAGCATTACTGAGCCCTTATCGCGAATTTATGCGATACCAGACCACTTACATGCCTTGTGTAATATGTTAGGTGACGGTCTTGTTCCGTCAAATTCCAAGGCTGGATACCTTGCAAGAATGATGGCCAGAAGGACCCTAAGGTTGAGAGATGACTTGAGACTAAATGTTTCGCTTTCTGAATTAGCCCTCCACCATTTGGATGTTAATCTTGGTGGTTCTAACATGAAGCAAACACGAGATGGTTTGTGTAGAATTCTAAATCTAGAAGAAGAAAAATATTCTGAAATGTTACGTAAAGGTGGAAATGTCATTCTTACTCAGATGAGAAAAATCGATAAATCCTCCGAGGAAATTCCTGATGATATTTTATTCACCCTAAATGACTCTCATGGAATACCTCCTGACATGGTAGTGAATCTAGCAATTGAGTCTGGTTGGCCAAATGTAAAACTTCGCAGTGGTTTTTCTGCTGAAATGGCTGAAAGACATGCTATGATTGCTAAACAGGCGGCTAAGTCGGCAAAGGATACCAGTTTTATCGAAGTTCCTGAAAACCTGCCTGTTAGTAAGCCATTGTATTATGACGATGTACTCCAACGTGAGTTTGACTCTAGTGTATTATTTTGCGGGAAAATAACCGGCGATGATATCCCAAGTGAAGCATCACATGGAATTATTCTTGACAGGACTTGCTTTTATCCTGAAGGTGGCGGACAGGATGGTGATCATGGTACCCTATCAACTGATTCAATCCATAGAAGGGTTTTGGATACAAGAAAATCTGGTGACCACATTGTTCACTTCGTTGACGGTGAATTTGAAGTTGGCGATTTAGTCCACGGAAGTCTTGACTGGAGTAGAAGAAAGCAATTAATGGATCACCACACATCCGTACACATTGTTGGTGGTGCTGCAAGAAGAATTCTAGGCCCTCATATATACCAAGCAGGAGCCAATAAATCAGTAGATTCTGCTCGATTAGACATTACGCATTTCAATAGACTAACGCGCGAAGATTTAGACGCTATCGAAGGTATGTCAAATGATATTTTGGTACAGGTTCATCGAACCGAAAAAAGCGAGTTGAATAGAAAAGATGCCGATGAGAAATATGGTTTTGATCTTTATCAGGGCGGCGCACCAAAAGGTGAGATGATAAGAATTCTCAGAATTTCAGACCACGATGTGCAAGCGTGTGGTGGTACTCATCATGATGAGCTTGGCCAGATTGGTTCTATACGCCTTGTTAGGTCGACAGCGGTTCAAGACGGTGTTGAACGTTTGCACATAGTTGCGGGTCAAGCAGCCTTGAATTATGCTCGTGACCAAGATGAATTGCTTCGCGTTACTACCGAGATTTTTGGTGTCACTCAATCAGACCTACCCAAAACCGCTGAACGATTCTTTTCCGAATGGAAAGAACAACGGAAAAGAATTGAAACATTGGAGGCCGAAATTGTAAGAATTAGAACTTCGGGCGGAGACGATTCGTCTACGACCAAGGATGGAGTTCGAATTGTTGTTATGGAATGTGATGGCGAGTTAAAGCAGATGACAAAGATGCTCAAGGAACTTACACTAAATCAGGAGAATCCGTCTCTAGCGGTTTTGGGCTCACGCTCCGGCGGCGGAAAATTAATGATTGCTACCACCGAGAATACAATTGCCAGTGAACGCTACAATGCAGTCGATATTTTGCGAGAAATTGCCCCATTGATATCTGGTGGCGGAGGCGGTAGACCGACATTTGCCCAAGGCGGAGGAAGCAATCCTGATGGGCTAGATGATGCACTTTCCAAGGCAAGAGAGATTTTAGGGATCTAATTTTTTAGTGCTTTAAGGGCTTTACTATCAAAGTAAGATGGAACAATACTTACTGCAAAATCTATGTCAAACCACTTCACTGCGGAAATTTCGTCTTCTTGAAGTACTAAGTCTTCGAGTTTCCCTTCCCAGTTAGATTGGTAGGTGAATGATACAAATGATATTCCTTCGCTTGAAAATATTTGTTGAGTGATTATTGGCTTACTATCATTTATTACCAATTCCAAGCCTAATTCTTCCATGGCCTCTCTAACACAGCCAACTTGTGGATGCTCATCGTGCTCCATGTATCCACCTGGTAGTGTCCAGTGACCAGTGAAATGCCCTCTTGAAACCTTAGCTAAAAGTATCTCGTCGCGTGAGTTTCTAACAATAACCTTCGAAACTAGTCGGTGAATTGAACGATAAATTGCCTCTCGTGTAACCGGATGAACTGCGTTATCTGAAATTACATCATCTTTCCAAGACCAATCTTTTGGCCATGATAGTTTTGGATAACCCTTTATGACAGTGAATTCATGTTCGCCAAACTCAATGAGAGTCTCTCTTTTTTGTTCCCATGAAATTCCTAAAACCTCAACTTCTTCGATTGTCGGAAATCTCAGTATTTCATCAGATTCAACTCTACCTTTGACAGGAATCTGCGGTCCGTCTCCTGATTGGTTAACAAGTAGTATCTTCCCATCGTGTTCTAAATGTACGACTGTTTCTGGATGGGACATAACACTCCCAAGAGATGATTTGTTTTCAAATCTCGTAATCTTTTTTCGCTAAAACAGTAATTAGCGAATTTCAAGTATATGTTTACTCAGGGGTAGCCATGCGAGTAGAGCAACTGAATTCCGAGGGCTGGGCTAAGACTTACTTACTAGTCGATGATGAATCAAATGATGTGATTATTATCGACCCAGTTTTTGATTTTAGCGAAAATTATTTGCAAATGATTAAACAGAATGGTTGGAACTTGGCAATCTCAATTGCGACACATACACATGCCGACCACATTACTGCATGTTTCTCACTTAGGGAGAAGACTGAATGTGAATACCTTATGTGGGAATCAACGGCTTCACTTGGAGTGAGTCGATATGTCAATGAATCCTCTAAGATTGAATTTGGCAACCATGAAATGAAGTTCCATCATGTTCCCGGTCACACCCAAGATTCGATGTTGGTCGAAATAGGAAATTATGTCTTCACAGGAGATTTTCTCTTTACGGGTGAGGGAGGAGTCGGCCGTGATGATCTCCCGAGTGGTAGAATGGATGACCATTGGAATTCTTTGAGTGTGTTGTCAAAGTTGTCTGGAGATTTGATCGTTTGTACTGGGCATGAACCGCCAGGTACTGAGATGCAAACATTGGACTGGAATAGGAAAAATAATCCAATTTTAAGCATGGAATCTGCGCAAGAATATTTTGATTGGCAGATTCAGTCCGCAGAACAATTGGGCTATGTTTCAAAAATCAAAGTGGCTCTACCAGCAAATATTTTTGCAGAGATTCCTGAAGACATACCTTGGTTAAATTAGGCCTTCTTCAGTGGATTTGCTGGTATATTGCCATTGTTTTCGCTTTTTGGTATCGCTTGTAAGTCAGCAAATGTGAGTTGTTTTTGGGGAAGTTCTGAAATCTGCGCTAACCTTTCATCCATTGTCATCTGGGCAATAAATTCTATTCGACCTCGTGTTCTTGTTAAGTCATATGATAGCGGCTTTAGGTATTCGACAATTTGATTCTCAAAGGTTTCTCGAACTTGACTTCCTCGCCATATAGAGTATCCCCATTTGTAAGCGATACCGACGATTGCGGCGAGGTATAGTAGTCCGATTACCACCATGGCAAATAGTACTGGATTGTCAGTTCTTGCTTCGTCTATCAAGTTTCTACCGATAAGGAAGAGTAGACCGATTCCAACAACTGGCTTCAAAATACTCTCAAGCCACTGGTCTACAGGTACCAACCTTCCTTTAGCTGGGTCGACGAATACTAAATCTGATTCGAAGGCCGTGTTTAGAACTCCTAGCGCTCCGAGGAGGATGATGTAAAGGAAAGCAGAAATTGCGATTTCTAAACCCCAAGATTCTAACTTGAGAACCCAATGTACAATTTGCCATGCAAATAGTCCCAAAAATGCGCCTTGGGGGACATAGTTGAAGTGAATAACATGATTTGAAAACTCGTTGACTTTTTCGGATTTGTCCATTGAACCTCGGTGTGGCTTTGGTATATGTATTACCTGCCAATGGAGGATTCGCTCCATTTCTTTAAGTATGCGAATTAAAACTTTTTTTCTGATCAAAATGTATTCGATTAAAATCAAAATAGGCAGTCCTAACAATATAATTGGCAAAGCCATTATTGCTGCAAGCGGAAAAATAATCACCGTTGGTAACAGTAAAAAGTGTGACAATGTAAGCGGGTGAAACAAGTCTGCTTCGATTAGCCTCTGCTTGGACGGCTGAATATGCAAGCTTCTTGCTAAATCATCTAGAGTAGTTCTAAATGGAGCCACTTGCCTTCCAGCGTCGATAATCTGTCGTACAGAATTGCGATACTGAGATTCTTCGTGTCCAACTCCTATGAAAAGTCGCCATGCAAGCCGCATGGGCAATGCTAGCAAAATAGGGATTGACAAAATACCCAGTGCCCAAAATAATTCAGTTGCATCTAAATCTGAATTCATGATGCTCCTCGAATAGCCCAAACATTTCATTGATTTGAATTATTGTGAAGAATTTGTTGATTCAAGAAGTTTCATGTCCTTTATTGGTTTAACCGGTAACATGGCAAAGATTGTGGTCACGGACGGCATGTCTGATGATGCTGTTTCATTATTAGAGAAAAAGGGTCATAACGTAACTTTGAAATCTTTTACCGAGCAAGAATTAGCCGAAGGATGTCTATCAGAGTTTGATGCAATAATCGTCCGCAGTGCGACTAAAATAACCGATAAGGTATTACACTCTACTGGCGATAAATTAAGAGTAATTGGTAGAGCTGGAGTCGGGGTCGATAATATCGACTTGAAAGTCGCCTCAGAATCAGGTATAGTCGTCGTGAATGCACCTCTCGCATCTACTCAGTCGGTTGTTGAATTGACAATTTCTCACCTGCTTGCTTCGATACGAAATTTACCAAAATCCGACCGAAGTTTACGTTCCGGTAAATGGGAAAAGAAGCATATGGTCGGAACTGAATTATCAGGCAAATCACTCGGCTTGATTGGCTTCGGAAGAATTGCTCAAGGAGTTGGGATGGTTGCTCGTTCTATGGGTATGGAAATACATGCTTATGATCCGTATTTACCACCTAAAGTAGCCAAGAGTCAAAACACTAAACTGCACAAGGATGTCGACTCGTTATTTCGAACTTGTACTCACATTTCAGTGCACTGTAATTTGACCGATGAAACGTACCACTTAGTGAATTATGAGCGAATGAATCTGATGCCTGGAAAGTCACGACTTGGATTGAAATGTGGAAATCATATTGTGAATTGCGCTCGTGGAGGGATTATCGATGAAGCGGGTTTACTCAATGCTTTGAATGAGGGAATAATAACTTCTGCAGCACTAGATGTTTTCGAACACGAGCCCGTCGAACCTTCAAATGAACTAATTTCCCACCCAAATTTCCACGGTACTCCTCACATCGGTGCCGCAACCATTGAGGCACAGAGAAGAGTTGGTATCGACATAGCCAACAATGTCATGCGTGCCCTTGATGGAAAGAATGTAAAATCAACGGTTAATTCACATTTATTATGAGTTTGATGGGTTAATTTCAAACACCGATGGCAACATTTTTTGTTTGGTGAGGAAATGGCGCAAGATGAACTAAGTAAATCTGGAAATAACCGGATTTTGGTTCATTGTGATTTAGATGCCTTTTTTGCTGCAGTAGAAACATTGCACCATGGCTTTTCGCCCGAAGTACCTTTGATCATCGGTTCAGACCCTCAACAAGGCAGGGGCCGAGGTATTGTTTCTACCTGCAATTATGCTGCGAGGAAATTCGGTATTCGTTCTGCAATGTCGATAAGTGAGGCATGGAGGCGTTGTCCAGGAAAGCCATACGGGAATGGCCTGTATGTCAGAGGTAGTCGCGGCTTGTACACTAGAGCCTCAAGAAAAGTAATGGCGTTATTAGCTGGTCCAGCAGAATTTTTCGAACAAGCAAGTATTGATGAGGCCTATTTGGATGTCACAAATCATGTTTCCAATGACTGGGACAAAGCAGTTGCATTGTGTAGAGAATTACAATCGAAAATTTTAGCCGAGGTTGGACTTTCAGCATCTTTTGGAATAGCCTCAACACGTATTTTGGCCAAAATGGCAAGTGAAGTCAACAAACCTCAAGGTATTTTTAGAATACTTCCGGATGAAATAGGGGATTTTTTCAATAATCGTTCGATAAGGGAAGTTCCCGGCATTGGAGAGAAAAGAGCAATTCAATTAGCAGAATGGGGCATAAGTACTGTCGATGAACTATACAATTATGGCGAGTTGTCACTTAGCCGAATGGCTGGTGAAAGGTTTGCTATGTGGGTCATAAGTGTGTATGAAGGTACCACCAGCAGTGAGGTCAGTCCCCTACGCAGTAGAAAATCTGTAGGCAAAGAACATACTTTTTCTTCTGATCAAAGTGATTATGAAGTTGTTTTATCTTACCTATTGGATATAACCAGACAGGTTATGGTCAAGGCAAAAGAATTGGGTGTATGCGGAAGACTGGCAGAGGTAAAAATTAGGTATACTGGTTTCGAGACTCATACTCACGGACGTTCAATACCTGTGGCAATGGATGAATTAGATGTTTTCAACCGACTTAGTAAGACATTATTCGCCAATAATATTCAGTTTGGAAAGCGCGTCAGGCTTATTGGATTTAGGTTGGGCCATTTGGATGTTCCGCCAACAAAGCAGAGCACTCTTGATATCAAAGATAATTACGAGATTTAGCACAACACTTGACGAATTTCTTTCCAGATCCACACGGACATGGGTCAGACTTCATGCAACACTTTCCATATGCTTTCTTTTTTCCACAGTGGCACCTAGCTTTAGGATTGGATGGTAACCTCGAAAATCCAAGTATTTCAGAGGCGACGTTAAGATTTTTACCGAATGGGAGGCTTGAGCGTTGAAGTCTTTCTTCTTCACTCATATCCTGCCAAATGCGTTCATCTTCCTCATCAACAACACCATCTCTGTTAATGTCTTTTGGATGATAAGAAGGACGGCTAATCGATGCTTTCCCAGTACCTTTCAGGGTGTATTGTGAGGTTTGCTGATTAGTCTTTTGTGAATCTCTAATATTTCGTTTACGACTTCTTTTAGAATTATTAATTTCCGCCATCGCTCCTTGAAGTTCATCCTTGGCCTCTCTAAGAGCATTAACTCCATGCTCCAAGTCGGCAGAACTTATGGAACTCTGAACAGAATCTTGAGATATGAAATCAGTTAATCCCAAGTCTTCGGCTCTAAGTTCTATCATTGACAGTAAATCTCCAAGAGCTCCACGAGGAAGCAATCTTTTTTCATCAGCGGCCTCAATTTCAACTTGAATTTTCCTAAGTTCTCTTTCTGAATTAGCATTTTCAATTCTAGTTTTAAATTTCCTTACTCGACGATTCATTTTGAAATCTGAACGCATAGTAGCGGCCCTATATGCATAACCGATAAATCCGATAACAAAGATAGACGCACCAATTATCTTGCCATATTTAGATTCTACATTGCCAATAATTTCTCCAAGGACGGGGATATCCTCCCACCATTCTTCGTCAGATTCACCGGATGAAGTCCCCAAACTACTCGAATCACTGTTACTATTTTGTATCAAGCACCCATTCTCATCAACATCGATTCCAGCAGCAGTGTTGGGGCAATCATCATCAGTATCAGGAATTCCATCGCTATCTGAATCAGCGAGTAAAACACACCCATCCTCTCCAACTTGGGTTCCCTCGATGGTATCAGAACAAACATCATCCCAGTCAGGTATTCCATCATTGTCTTGATCTTCCCAAACCGGGCATCCATTGAATTCAACACTTAAATCTCCAGGTGTGTCTTCACACAAATCAAGACTGTCGGCTACACCATCACTGTCTTGGTCAGGAAATGCGATTTCACATCCAGAAGAATTTACTTCAGCACCGCGTCGATTTGTTGGACATTGGTCGTTTTGGTCACCGATTCCATCATTATCATCATCATTGTCTTCATCGATATCCCGACAGCCATCATGATCATTATCCAGCACCGGATTTATCTGATATGTTGACCAAAATTTCATTCCCTTGTTACAGGTATCAGATTGGTCATGAACACCATCATTATCATCATCCCAATCTTCTGTGTCATCTTGACAACCATCGCCATCATGGTCGTTTTGAGGGTTAGAGTTCCAGTTAGTTCTTCCATCAAAACACATATCAAATTCGTTTGCAATGGTGTCTCCATCATCATCTATGAAAAAATCACTTTCGGGGCATCCATTCCAATAGACTACAGAATTGGCAGGCGATTGTTCGCAAACGTCCATCTGGTTCGCAACACCATCTTCGTCGTCATCTGGAAAACTTACTTCACAACCAGAATTATCGATAACAGCACCTGGCCGGTTAGCTGGGCATTGGTCATCTTGATCTAAAATTCCATCATTATCATCATCATTATCTTCGGAGGAATCCCGACAACCATCATGGTCGTTATCTTCCAGAATTGTAGTACCTTGTTGCTGGTAAACTTGATTGGTATTCCATCCTATCGAGGATGAAACTACACAGAGATCGTCCTCATCAGGAATCATATCATTATCGTCATCCCAATCTTCAGTGTCATCTTGACAACCATCAGAATCTGCGTCATTAGAAACATTTGATTTCCAGTTGTTTTGATTGAAACATTTATCATTGCCATTACCGATACCGTCCTGATCATCGTCACCTGAGTAATCAGCACTAACAGTACTTACAGTGCCAATTAGTAATGTAATAACCAAAGATAAGGCGACTAAATTTGACACGCGAACACTTTGCATAAGCATTTGTCCCATATATTATGCTACACTTAGACATTAATTGAATTATACTATCATTCTAATTTATGCATTCGAGTGAATACTGAAGTAAACTGTGCTAGATTTTCAGGAATTTTAATTCCCGAAATTGGTTGATTTAGTGAAATACCATTTTCTTTTTTAGTCGACCAAACCTCACTATTGAATGCTTGAATATCGGTAGATAAATCTCTTAGTTGTCTACCTTCAATTGAATTAGATTCTAGTTCAGCAACAAAGCTTTCCGGGAATGAGTTTACTTCAACAGACGAAGTACCGTAAATAGTAGTGGAAATATGATGAGTAAAAAATGGACATATCGGACTAAAAGCAGACAAGAAATCCCTAACGATTCTATGTAAAGTCCAAGCTGCACTTTTATCTTCATCATACAATCTAGATTTGACCATCTCAAGATAGTGACTTGGTAAAATTCCAGTCCCAAAAGTTTTCAGTGCTTGACTAGCAGAATATATGTCTAGATTAGCCCATGAATTTTTAACATCATTCATGGTATTTTGGAATTCTGAAATAATCCATCGATCTTCAATTGAAAGTTCCTCTGGAATCAGTTCAAGATCTTTTGGCACCTCGAACTGAGATGCGAATCTAGCTACATTGAATAATTTAGTCAAGACACCGAAGTATCTTTGCTCAATTTCTTCAGGATTGATATGAAAATCATCACCAACCTGAGCATCACAAGCCTTCCAAAGTCGGAAACATTCACTACCAATTTTATTTGCTCTCAGACTAACTGTTTTTTCTGGTCCCTTTACTTTCCATGAACCAGTTCTGCCACCTGCTCCGCATTCCAAGACCGAATCAGCATCAATTCCATTGCCGAGAGATTTACTCATTTTCCGACCCCAAGGGTCCATGCCCAAACCATCAATCCAAACATGCTTGAATCCTGGTTTGTCTAACAATAGAGCAGATTTCAGCAGCGTGTAGTATAGCCAAGTTCGAACAATTTCCTTTCCTTGCGGTCTTAATGCTGTTGGGAAGGCATTTTCAAACACTGCAGGTTGGTTTAGATAGCCACTGACAAAGAGGTTAGAATTAGACGAATCCATCCATGTATCAAACACTTTTTCTTCTCCAGAAATAGCGCCTAAATCCTTTTCATTTTCATAATAATCACCAATATCTTCACGTGTTTCTCGGTTTAGAATTCTACTGCCCTTAGGTGGCATTTCTTTCCAAGGCTGGACGTAGACTCCCGCCGGTGGGACGACTATAAATTTCTCATCTTCGCTGTACCATATTGGTATTTCTGTGTGATACCAACGTCTTCTAGAAATGGGCCAATCAATGCTAATATTATCCATCCAGTCTAGCAGGAATTGCTTATTTCGAACAGGATGAAATTCAATTTCTTCAATTAGTTCTTTCATTCTATCTTGAATGTGTGTCTGTCTTACATACCATTCTTTCAACAGAATTATTTCGACAGGATTTTTACCACGTTCCGATACAGGAACCTCCTGCTCACGTTCTTCGATGTTGGCTATTTTTCCTTGCTCTTGCAATAGGTCGATAATGTGCTTTCTTGCATCACTAACTTTCATTCCCGCAAGCGGTCCAGACAATTCAGTCATACAACCTTCAAGGTTGATTGCTTGGAAGGGTGTGAGGCCGAGTTCTCGAAACACAGCAACGTCATTTTGGTCGCCAAATGAACAAACCATTAACACACCCGAACCAAATTCAGACTTCACTGAGGCGTGAGTTTGTATTTCAACAAATTCTTCTCTACCACTTACTGGGACTGGTAACTTAATTTTCTTGCCAATCAATCCAGAGTATCTTTTATCATCGGGGTGAACAACAACAACACCACATGCACATATTAGTTCAGGTCTAGTGGTAGAGATAACTACTTCATCACCATTTTCGGTTTCCCATCTCACATCGACTAACCTTGTACGCCTAGTCAATCTTTCAACCTCAGCATCAGCGATGGTTGTGCCCTCTACAGGGTCATAGATATTAGGTCGCAGGTCTTCAATTATTGCACCTTTCTTAAACAGTTCAACAAAAATCGATTGAGTAACAACTCTATAATCATCAGCATCTGTCAGATACTCTCTCGCAAAATCACATGACAGACCGACACGCTTTGCAGTATTGCGCATTGCTTGAGTGAACTCTTCGATTGTGTCTCGGCACAAGTCCAAGAACTCTTCACGGTCATAGGTTTTCATTTTTCTTTTGGTATTTTTTTCAACCGTGAATTCGATATTTATTCCATTTCTGTCTACCCCCCAAGGGAAGTACACTTCTTTGCCTAGAAGCCTTTGTGACCTAGCGATTACATCAATCATTGAGTATTGAGCGACAGCACCGATATGCCAAGTTCCTGAGGGGTAAGGTGGTGGAGTATCAATGACAAAAATTTCCTTACCAGAGTCTGGATTAAATCCATATCTCTTGTTATAAGCGGCGGCATCGCCACTATGTTCTTCCTGTATTTTCTTTTCAAGGTCGACAGACCAGCGCTTTTCGGTTAATCTTGGAGATGGCATGTGCCTCACCGGCCCCCCACTCGTAAACAGTACGGGTCCGTCTAGCCGTATAGTTTTACATTTTCAAACCAATGGTTGGTATCGATTCAAGCTAAATTTTTACTCATCTTGTCGGCAAGCATTTGAAGTGCCCATTATTGGCAGGTATGGAGAGGACTATGTCAACTGATGATGAACTCAAGGCTCCATCAGTTGAAAAGCGTAAGTTTTCGAAAAGAGTAGCGGCCTTAGCGGAATATAGTCGGTCGAAAATTCAATCAGGCGCAGTGGACTTGACTGCCCGAGTCAAGGACTTCAACGCTAAGTCTGCAATCGATGCTGTTTTGGATGCTCCTGATAGATTTAAGCGTGAATGGCAGAAGTCCGGAGCAACTGGAGCGATAACGAGATTTCCTTTAGCTACTGTAGTTGTATTTTTGATGATTACTGCCTACTTTGTCACTACTTCAGGATTCCTTGATGGAACTAGTTTTGATGATGATCCCGAAAATCCTGCACTAAATGTAAATGGTGACTTAGAGGTGTATCTTCCTGAAGGCAGTGAAGTTGGTTCTTTAATTAAACTAGTTGAAGATGATTGGACAACTAATGTGATGATTATCTATATTGAATCTGGTGATAGGAATATTACGGACAAAAGAATTCTTGAACAAATAAGCCTGGTTGAAAAGGCATTGAATCCTTGTTTATCTTCTCTTGAATGTGATTTAGACGGCGATGGACAGATTGGTGAAGAAGGGGAAAAAGATGATGTAATCTATATTTTATCTCTCTCTACAGTCCTCAAGGAAGTTAATTCAAGTGCTCCCAGAGTTAGAGAGGCTATCGTAAATGAAATAGGTCAGTTGGGTTGTAATGGAAATCCAGAAAACTGCACTACTGAGGATTTGGCTAACCAGTTAAATGAAGTGCTTGCATCTACCGATGAACAGCTCGGAGGCTCATATGAAATCCCAAGTCAAACTACTATTGATTTGGTAATTGGTGAAATGTATGAGGATGGAGTATCCACGCCCGGCTTAGATAAACTAGCGCGAGATGTCTGCAGCAGTGGGTATGGTGATGTTAGGGATGACAGTTACCAGTTTGAATGCGGTTCCCCGGATCGAATCTTAGACAAAGCAATCATGGCTGTAGCTTTGAGTGATGAGGTTAACGCAAAGGATTTCATCGCTGATACACAAAAAATGCTTGAGGAGATGGAGCAAACTGAAAGGTTTTGTGAAGATACTAATGAAGACGGAATTCCGGATTCAAGACCATGTACCTGGGGGTATGAAAAAGACGGTTTGAATTTACAAATGGTTCTTACTGGTCCAGTGCCGATAACCAATGCGGTAACAGAATTCTCATTCAAATTATTTTGGGAAATATTCCCTATCGCAATTGTTTTAGTTGCTGGAGGATTATTTATTTTCCACTGCGATATATTACAAACAGGAATTACCGGAATTAGACCGATTCAAGGCATGAAGGTGGTGATTATTGCTGGTTTGCCTACCCTATGTGCTGTTTTTTGGACCTTAGGTCTAATTGGGGCAACAAATTATGAAGTCACTATGACTGTTATTATTGTAGGTCCGATTCTTCTCGCCTTGGGTGTTTCATATGGTCTACACATTACCAATAGGTACGCAGAAGAAGGAGGTACGAAGTCTGAGAAGATGAAAGCATCTCTAACCTCAACCGGTAAGGCTGTTTTTCTTTCAGCTGTAACAACAGTAATTGGTTTCATTTCTTTAGTTTTCACACCGATGGCGCCGATTCAAACTGTAGGTATTGCGTTATCAACCGGCATTGTGATAGTTTACATTTTAACGATGTTTATGGTGCCGAATTTAACATTGTTACTTGACTTAAGAAAACCAAAACATCCTCCACTTCCTGTATTTGAAAAATTAGTAGATATTCCTGTTAAGCGCAACAAGGGTGTTATTGGTGTTTTCTTGCTATTGATTTTAGTTTCTGCTACCATGGGTCAGGCAAATGTTACTGAGGATATTGACTTGCTTGGTATGGCACCTGAAAATGAACCTGCGGTCAAGAAAATGAAACAGTACAGTTCTGACTTTGACGCCGGTCAAATTGGTATGGTGTTAATTCATGCTAATGTAACAGGTGATACCAGTGACAGTGATTCTGGAAATGATGATCCTGCCGAGAATTTGAAACGTATAGACCAGCTGGAAGCCAAACTAAACGAAGTTCAAAATGCGTCTGCAGTGTCAATAGTTTTCCTGATGAAGTCAACTGGAATAGCTCCCACAGTTTCGGGTAACCAGCTATATGAATTTGTCAATAGCACTCCATTTGTTCCTGAAGATGTAAAAGAAACTGCTAGGTTCCTACTAAATAGAGAAGTTTCAGGTGATGCTTCGTTTTGGGATGTTTTAACACAGCCAGATAGTTACAACCTGCCCGGTACTACCCAATCACAAATTTTCTTACTGAATATTTTCTACGCGTCAATTACTGATGAAACGCGCGAGATTTTCATCAATTCAGACTATGATCGTACTTTGATATATGTTGACATGCCGTTTATTCCTGTCGCAGAAACATCATCTAGTGTGGAAGAAATTAACCAGTTTACAGATACTTTCACTTCTGTGGATGGTGGAGGTGCCGAACACCTTACCGGTGTGGCTGCCACAGCCATTGAAGTCAACGAATTGATTGTAGGTTCCCAATGGACTTCACTTGGATTTGCTATTATTCTAACTCTGATTACTCTTGCAGTAGTATTCAAGGACATCCAGTATTCGTTTTGGACAACATCCCCAGTTATCGCAACCGTGGCACTTCAATGGCTAGTAATGTGGCAGATGGACGTTTCTTTGTCTCTAGTTACAGTAATGATTGGTTCTATCTTAGTGGGGGTGGGTGTGGATTTCTCGATTCACATTTCTAATAGAATAAGAGAATTAGGTGGTGGAATAAATGCCATTAGAAGTGCCGCCATCGGAACTGGTATGTCATTATTTGAAGCAGCTGTAGTCACATCTCTAGGTATGCTTACCGCTTACCAAATCCCGATACCTGAAATCAAACCGTTCGTTACGGTCATTTTGATTTTACTTTGGGTTGCTGCTGCTAGCGCATTAATTTTGCTGCCTGCAATTTTTGTTACGCTAGAAAAGATGGGCGTCGGAACTGCTCAAGGTAGCACAGGGATGGCAAGAAAACTAGGTTTGATCGTGCCGAAGAATCAAGAAGTTGATGTACTTGATGCAGCAATTGTTGACGATGTCAAAGATGCCTGGTAAACAATATGTCCAAAGGTTACCGACTTTTGGCACATCCATGACCGGATATTGGTTGATGAAATCTGAACCTCATGTCTATCCTTTTGAACAACTAGTCGAGGATGGCAAAACTCATTGGGATGGTGTTCGAAATTACCAAGCAAGAAACATGATGAGGGATGATATGAAACTAGGAGATTATGTTCTATTTTATCATTCTAATTTCAAGCCACCGCATGTGGCAGGGATTGCGAAGGTGTGCAGGGAAGGTTATCCTGATTATACTGCACAAGACGTCGACTCAAAGTATTTTGATCCCAAGGCTACTGCTGAGAACCCCAGATGGATGATGGTAGACATTGAACCAGTGATGGAATTTGATAATTACGTCAGTCTTCAAGACATAAAAGACAATCCGAAGTGTGAAGACATGCTTCTAGTTAGAAAGGGTCAGAGGTTATCGGTCCAGCCAGTTGATGAATTCCATTTTAAGGTAGTTTTAGAGATGGCCGGAGTTGAATTTAGTCAAATTAGGTGAAAGAATGGACGAATATCAAATACCGGTTTCCGATAGGGCGTCAAGTATTGAATATGCCATCAGGGATGTTGTTGTTCCTGCCACGAAACTAGAACTTGAAGGTCACAAAATTTTGAAACTCAACATTGGAGACCCCATTGCATATCCTGGTTTGCCGACCCCTAAGCATATGGTAGAAGCATATGTCGAAGCATTACGAGATGGCCACAATGGTTACTCTCCGTCATATGGAATACCAAAATTGAGGTCGGCAATTGCTCATGATGAACGCCGAAAAGGCTGGAATGCTAGTGAAGATGACATTTATGTTTGCCACGGTGTTACCGAAGCATTACAGATTATTTTTGCTGCTACACTTGAGGATGGCAATAAGGTCCTGGCCCCTGGTCCGCATTACCCCCCATACATGGCTTATCCGCAAATGTACGGTGCTGAAACCGTTGAGTACAAATTGAAGCCGGATGATGGATGGTCGGTGGATTTTGATGACATCGAGGAAAAAATGGATGAAAATGTCAGATTACTAGTGTTGATCAATCCTAATAATCCATGTGGTAATGTATCTGGTAAAGATGAGGTTTATCGATTATTATCAATCGCAAAAAAATGGCCAAATTGTATGATTATCGCCGATGAGATCTATGACGGTCTTGATTTTACTGGGCAACATGTAAGTGTTGCTAGTTTGTCCAAAGATGTGCCAGTCTTTGTTTTGAATGGAGTCTCTAAGGTATTTTATGCTCCTGGGTGGAGAATCGGATATTTAGCAATCCATGACCCAAAAAACAGGTTATTGGATATCCGAGATGGCATTGAGCGATTACTACGTTCACGATTATGCGCTTCGACTCCAGCACAAATCGGCTATCTTGCTGGGTTAGACTCAGACCGAACATGGATGAAATCGTATTCGGAAAAAGTAGTTCGACAAAGAGATTTATGCGTTGAAAGAATTTCTCAAATTGAGGGCTTAGAGGTTCAATCATCAGGCGGGGCTTTCTACATGTTCATCAAGTTAACAGACGAAAAATGGTCGAACAACGATAAAGAGTTCGTTTTAAAATTGCTTCATGAGGAGCATGTTTTAGTCGTACATGGTAGTGGTTTTTCACCTGAATTAGGAATCGGCCATTTTCGCTTGGTATACTTGCCAGAAGAGGATGTGCTAAACGAGGCGTTTGATAGAATTGACAATTTCTTAAACCGCCATCGCAACTAATTACTATCGAAGTATTGATGTTTGGTTGCGTTATGGGGTGTTTATGCAAGGAGTTTCTAGGAGAACCTACGTACTCCTTTTTACTTTATTTGTCTCGATCTTGACTTTGTCTAATGTGCAAGCAGACGGTCAATCAACCAGTGAACTTGGACTTAATCAAATTTTGCCGCTTACCTCTGCCCTAATAGTGTCAACAATAGTGTGGCGGTGGTTTATTCCAAACCAATTATCGAATCTCCAAGTTGCTTTTGAGATCGACGATGACTTGTATGAAGTGCATAGAATTACTCGGGATAGAGAAGATGCCAGAGAATTACTCAGTGAGGGTTCAGTTGGATATGGTGTAGGACTGTACATGATGGGGATGACTGGCGTTCTCATCTTGATTGCGGAATTTATTTTTGACCCAGATACCTTTTTCCAACCTAACCTTTACATAATTGGCCTAATGATTTTAATTCCGATATTGATTTCACCTTGGGAGACACTGAACGCACAATTGACCAGCAAAAAACAAAAATCAGTCTCTGGCAGTAAATTCATTAAATTTCTACGCAGAACCTTCACATTAATTTTGTTAATTACCACAACCCTGGCTGCGTTATATCTAGGTATGACAAATTCTAATGAATTGTTGATTGAACCTGAATGGCTCGCTGTGGCTCTTCTTGTGTTCATGTCGCCAACTATTTTTGCCTACGGTAGAATTATGGGTGCCTCTTGGAATATGCTTTTGATAAACAAGTGGCGAACTTCAAACGGACGAAAAAACCCAATCGACCCCGATAAACCAGGGCTAATTAACAGATTATTTTCTCTAATTCTGGTAATTTTCTTACTCACTATGCCGGTTACTGCGTTGAACGGCATAGTCACTGTTTTCTATGTACTATTTAATGAACCAAATAACATGACTGAGATTTTGAATTATGGCGGAATTATTGGTCATTCTATTTATGTCAGAATTGATTTAATCGCTGAGATTCTGTTCGAGTGGGAAATTATCAAAAGCATGCCACAATTCCTATCATTATATCTTTCATTAAACATTGCAATTGTCGGTCTAGCATTCATTTTTGAGCTAACTAGAAACTTGATACTTGGTGGGCAAAGTTTTGGTGGAGTATTCGGGGTTACGCTTGACACCCCTCGTGACATTCGTTCCGAAGTAAGTGCTCAAACACGACAATTAAAGTTTGCATTTGCCGGTTTTTCGGGTTATACTGTATTATTGCTGGTACTGGTTTGCTACAAAGAATTTGGTTCTTTGATGCCGTTTACTTCATGGTTGGAGTCAAAGGGTTTTGACGAGGGAAATCGTTTGTTAACAACTTGGATGTTTATTGCCGCTGGACAAACTGTATTCCTCTTGACTTGGTTAGTTTCTATTATCAGGTATTCATCTTTGCGTAAATTGAGATTTGATTTGAATCCTGACGAGAGACGTGAAGGTGCTGTTAAACTTGCAGGCGGTGATTGGATGCGAACTTTAGTTGATGAGGCTGCGCTAGTTGAAGACTTGGATACTCTTATCCAGTTCCAGAGAAGATCCTTGGAGGGTGACCCCTCTTTGATTCGTCATGAGAAAGCCCGTGCTAGGATGTGGGAATTATCGATTCGAGGATTATGGCCATTCGCTATCGAAGAGGCTCGAAAAGTACTCGCACAGTCGGGCGGCGATGATGACATTGCAAGAATGATTATTGCTGTTGGTCACATGTCTTCAAGAAGGTTAGATGCTGCTAGAGAGGCACTTCACGGACTTGAACAACCTGAAGGATATGACGAGCCTGAGTTGTTGAGCTTTGTTTGTGAGTGGTTAGACCCTTGGCAAGGAAATGTCGATGAAGATGACTTTTGGGACTGGGAAAACAATTCTTGCATCGACCATATTCAAAATACCATGCAAATGATTAGAAATTGGAATCCAAAGACCAATCTGGACAGCATCCACAAAGATAGACTTACTCGAGTTGCACAACTCTCGCTGGTATCCTTAATGCGTGCTCAAAGAATGCATGATGAAGCACTAGATTTGTCCTTATCATTGGTCAGAAAAGACCCGACTGGGGTTAGGCCTAGAATCGCTGCAGCCCTATGTTTAGTCGACAAAGGAGATTGGCATAGTGCCCGCTCTATTGAAAGGGAACTACTCGAAAGTGACCCGAAAGACCCTCGTGTACTGGCATTATCTTCAATTATGGGGCAGACTGTTGATGAAGATGAATTTGAGGTAGCGCTTGTTTCCGGCGTTGGTAAGAAGATGAAGAAGTGGATTAATAGCGCGCCAGTTAATTCAATAGCCGCTCTAGGTGTTAAGGGTGGTATGGATGAAGCAATTAATGCAAATGTTCTGGTGGCTGCCCATGAAGCAACACGAAGAACTATGCCACCTAGGTATTCATCTGGTCGGTTGTCATTCGTCATTAATATTTTCATATTGATTCCGTTGTGGGTTTTACTTGGAATCTATGTGGCATCGATTAGAGATGACCTTCAAGGGATTGCAACCACTGTCATACTCATGCTTGGACATTATTCATCGCGCAGAGTTTTGGTTCAGCAGAGACATCTGATTCGACACCGTGACCAAAAAGCGATGGTTGCCTATGCCAAGAGAATGAAGAGATTCAAAGTCACACCAGACCGAGGTAATCTACCTGTCGGGACACATCTTTTGCTGTCAGGGATCTTAGTTTCAGTTAACGGTGTAGTTTTGGATATCGGTTTACCCGGATGGCTCACTGAACATCTTCCAAAGGATTCTGATAAAACTGTAAAGGCAAGGCTGAAGCGACGAAACAAGAAAATAGCAAAATCAAGACCACCTAGATTACAACCTCTTGGTGAAGGTTGGTGGTTGAAGCGACCTAAGGAAGAGGGTTCAGAAATTCCAGCATTAGAGCGATTGATTGGTCCAGTTGCCTATCGAGGTCGACCGTCTTACATAGAGAAAAAATCTGGAAAGAATTCAAGGCACACTGGAATCATTGCCGGCAAACCAAGACCAGCACATACTTTGGACTTAGGTTCTAGAGGTATTCCTATGAACACTAGAAAGTCGGAAAGACGCTCACAGATTCCTCAAAACAGACCGAATGTGACCGTGCGTGACCGAAAGAATCTGACTAGACCTAAATCTAGTAACAGACGTCCGCCAAATTGAAATCTAACAAGTATTCAAAGACCGTGTCCAACTAGGCACTAATATGAGCAGCGTAAATGGTTCTTGGGCTCCGAGTAAAAACGCCTTATCGAAGGCAAATATAGTACTAGAAGCAACGGCATCGAGTGGTGATTTATATCGCAATGGATTAGGTATGATTGCCTCAGAGAATATAATCTCGCCAATGGTACAAAAAATAGTCTGTAGTGATTTGCACGGCCGTTATGCAGAAGGTTTACCCGGCAAAAGATATTATCAAGGTTGTACAGATTTTGATACTATCGAAAGCCTTGGAATCAAACTCGCAAAATCGGTTTTTAATTCACCATTCGCCAACATTCAGTCTACTTCAGGAACTGTGTCCAATATTGCAGCTTTGAAGGCTTTGTCCAAGCCTGGTGATAAAATCACCGCGGTCTCAACTGCTGATGGTGGCCATATCTCTCATGCTCGCATGGGGGCAGTTGGATTACGAGATCTGAATCTTTCAACATACCCTTGGAATGAAGATAGAATGGAACCGGATATCGATGGTGCTTGCTCGCTTATCAGAGACTTGGAACCCAAAGTTTGCTTAATTGGTCAATCGGTTTTTCTATTTCCGACTCCGTTAAAGGAGATTGCTGAAGCGGCCCATGAAGTTGGCTCAACTGTGATGTACGATGGAGCACACGTTTTGGGACTCATTGCTGGAGGTGTTTTCCAAGACCCATTGAGAGAGGGTGCTGACATAATGACTGGTTCTTCACACAAAACATTCCCTGGACCCCAAGGTGGTTTTTTGCTCTCATCTAGTGAAGATGAAAAGCTTCACAAGAAACTCAACAATGCCATTTTCCCAGGGGTCTGTTCATCATACCATCTGCACCATGTTGCTGGCAAAGTAGTCGCACTAGCAGAGTTTGAAGAGTACGGTGAAGCATATGCACAAAATATCGTAAAAAATGCCCAATCATTTGCTCAGGCTCTTGCATCGGAAGGGTTTGACGTACTTGCTGAAAGTCGTAATTATACGGCTTCCCATCAAGTTTTGACACGACACGGAGATACTGACTCAGGCGCAGGTGCCAAGGCTGCTGATTTACTTGAGCAAGCCGGTATAATTACTAACATGAACATGCTTCCCGGGGATACAAAGGCTCTTTCACCATCTGGACTAAGACTCGGTGTTCAAGAACTAACTAGAGTGGGTATGGGTTCGAATGAGATGGAAGAGGTAGCGTCTCTGTATGCGAGAGTGCTAATAAAGGGTGAAGACCCAGCATCGGTAAAGAAAGATGTGGCGAATCTAAAATCTAATTTTCAGGTAATTAGATATTGTTTCAATGAAACTGAACAATCTGGTTATCCACTATAACGGTGTGATTATGCCATTGGTAGACCCTGAGGACGAGCGTCACGACTCTCATTTGTCTGAAATAGTGAATTCTCAATTTACTATTACTGAAAGAGGTCATATCAAAGACCATTACGGCAATTCATGGATGATATGGAGTTTAGTTGAATTGGAAAGGTGGTGGAATATTTTTGAATCTACTATTGGTATTCCGTTCGGACGTAAGCTATTCAACAGTTGTTGCGATGAAGAAGAATATCTAATCGCCCAGTGTGGATTACTCGTCAAGGGTCTTTTCAAGAACAAAAGAAATAGAGGCAGTATACATAAGAGATGGCAAAACCTAGGATGGGGTAATTTAGATATTAATAACGCAAAAATAGAAACTATGCTACCTTCGACGATTGCAGCAGGATTTGCTATAGCTGCTATAGAATCATTTCAAAATAAACGATTTAAATCTGACTGGCGACAAAAAAATAACACAGAAATTTTTCTCGACTTAACATTAGATGAGCGTGAAATACCTCTCGCTCAAAAACATACAAACTTACCTTGGTCCACAAATATGAATGACCAAAGTTTACGAACACTTGAATTACAGATAGAAGACAGAATTTTGGGTTGGTCGATCGAAGGTGAGATGTCACTTATACTGCCTGTAGCTATTTTCTCAAGGCTATTTCACTCCACCATCGGGCTCGATTCTTCATTGACTAGTGGTGAGATTAATTCATGGTCAATTGAAGGGTTGGATGGGCGTTTTTGTCAGCCGCTAATATATGCATCATATTCAGTTTACCAACTATTTATCGACTCTGATAAGCATGTTTTTGCTGACAGTAAAGATTCCTGGACTAATTTGCTAGAGTACTTCTGTAATCAGTGGGGTTGGGGAGGAATTCAAGATTTATCATTTGATTCAGACAGTGAAACAATCACATTTAGAGTGCATACTAGTGAAATTTTGCCATTTTTATTTGGTAGAATAGTTGGTATTTGGGAACGTTCGTATGGAAAAAAGCCGAAGATAACTATTCTTTTTTCCGAGGAATTAACAACTCTTAAGATTGAATCTTTACATGCATACAGTTGAATTTTTTGGGGAATTTATTACTCATCAATAGTTAAGGTCTATAACCGAAGCATTGAGTCGTTAGAGTTGCGGTAGTCGCGCGGGTGAATGAAATGGCTCTAAATCATAATCAAATGGCGTATGTTGCAATTGTTTCGACTCTTATTTTTGGTTCGATATTTGTCGGTTTCACTGGTGTGCTGCAAACAAGTGAATCACTAGGTAATTTCGATAGCGCATCGGATGATGATATTCAAGGTGATGGAATCTCTTCATCGCAGACCTTAGATTCGGATAATGACGGACTCCCTGATACTCTTGAGGAAACTCAGTACGGTACTGACCCATTGGATGAAGATACTGATGGTGACGGTATGAGTGACGGTTGGGAGGTCAAGTACGGATTAAATCCACTAGACAATGGGGAGGCTGACCCACTTGTACAAGACCCCGGTGAGGCTGATGATGCCGACGATGCAAATCAAGAAAATGAAACGGATTCATGGCCAGACCCTAATCAAGGGCCAAACGGTGACCCTGACAATGATGGTTTGACTAACCAAGTAGAACAAAATTTGTCCACTGACCCGCAAAGGTCCGATACCGATAATGATGGTCTCAATGATCGATGGGAATCGCTTCACACTACAGTGATTGAAGTTACTGGAGGTAATTTGACTCTTTTTGACCCGCTCAGTGGGAATTGGGACTGTCAGTTGCTGACTCAAGATGTAGAGAATACTCTGCGTGAGAGATTTAATACCGATGATGCAACGCCTACATGGCAGGAACTTGGTAATTCTATAGGTTCACATTCTTGCGATGCGGTGCTAGATTCTGATGAAGATGGCTTAGCCAATTTCGAAGAAGAAATTTTTGGCACCAATCCTCTTCTGAAAGACTCTGATTTTGACTTGATAAACGATATTGATGAAGTTTCAAATGCACCCATTGAAAATCTGCTCATTGGTACAGGTGACCAGTGTAACGAAGAACTAGAATTTGCTACCACTAGAAATGCACCTTTTATGTCAAAGAACGCTAGTTGGTTCTACTTGGATGACGACGGTGATGGCTTACTGAATGGTCCCTCGGATTGGGACACTGACGGTGATGGGATGCCTGATGGTTTTGAGTACTGTTACTCTCACATTGAGGATTCTCCAAGTGGAAATGTTTCTGAACTACTCAATCCTAGTGACCCTACTGATGGTTTTGATGATTGGGATAAGGATGACTTAAACAATCTTGAAGAGTACCAATCAGCCAATATATTTGGACCCAAAAACTTCACTTCTCCGTGGAGTGTTGATACTGACCAAGACAGCATGCCTGATGGTTGGGAAACCAATAATGGACTCAATCCAAGAGACGGAGATAATGGGAAATTAGACCCGGACAAAGACGGATGGGACCGTGATGGAGATGGCGCAGTAACCTATGATGAACTGGTATTCGACACCCGTGTGGTTGAGATATATGTCGAAGTTGACGACGCAGTAGATGAAAATCAAACAGTTGCTCGTGGTGAAATCACGCTTGCCGGTGGCAATACTGAATTTGTCTATCTGAAATCTAAGTCTGAGGGATATGTTTATTCGATTTTCGTTGAAGTTGACCAAATAATTTCATCTCGATTGACTTCATGGATGGAAATCGTTGAACAAGATGAGATGTTTACCAATGAAGATGAATATGAAGCAAGATACCAAGGAAATGAGCCTTTCCTTGATGGCACGAATATACCTAGCCCCATCATTGGACGTTCTACTGACCCGATGAACCCTGACACTGATGGTGATGGATTAAAGGACGGAATCGAAGTCTTTGGCTGGGATATTCTAGTTGTCAACCGTGGAGTTGAACTTACCCATGTGGTATCTGACCCCGGTCTTTTTGATACCGATGAAGATGGGTTGTCTGACTACCAAGAGTACTCATCGTTGTGTGATAGTGGCTCCAATGCTTCCAATCCAGATACCGATGGTGACGGACTCTCCGATCAATTCGAAGCTACCGGTGGTGGTGGTACATTGGTCTGGCCACCTACAGGTGGAGGAGAAGCTTACACCACCAGTCCATGTATGTTCGATACAGATAATGATGGATTGGAAGATGGCGAAGAGGTAATCGCCGGTAAAGATGCATTTTTGACTCATGCTAACAACTCAGACACTGATGGCGATGGGTTGAAGGACGGTAATGAAGTTCTATTTATTCCTAGGCCGTTCCAAGAGAAGACCCATCCACTGTTGAATGACACTGATTTTGATGGAATGCTCGATGGTTGGGAGATGCAAGTTCAATCTCAAGAAGACAACACAAATTCCCACAGTCTGTGGGTTGCAACCTCTTCGTGGAAATTACCTAACTGTGAAGAATCACAAGGCAATTCATGCAGTAAAGACCCTGGTGGATATATGTGGCAAAACTCGCTAGGTGGATTTGTACAACTAAAGAAGTTCGAAGTTTATGAAATGAACCTTTCAGGATTTAACATACCTACTAACCCACTTTGTGATAATTGTAATGGTCGTTGGGCTCTGGACCCTTCGAATGAATCTTTTGTTAGTAAGTTGATGGATAATGTATTCGATATCGATAATGATTCACTAATGAATAGTGCTGAAGCACCTGATAAGTGGAATACTAATCCTGTGGATAAAGATTCAGATGGTGATATGCTGTTCGATGGTTGGGAAGTTAAATATTCACAATTCGCTATCGAAAGCGGACTTGTTGATAATTCATCACTCGATGCATTTGGAGCGAGAGGTGTACTAGACCCATCGATGTATGACAGTGACTTGGACGGCATCCCAGACGGGCAAGAAGACCCAGACAATGATGGTTTGAACCAAACGGGTTTGCTGAAGAGATACTGCCCTGGATATAATGATACGACTAATGCAGAATGCCACATCGACCCTAATAGTCCAGATGGTCAAAGATTTTACAATAATTTGGCTAACTATACTAATTTTGAAGAAATGGAGAATAATACTAACCCAGTCTCCAATGACACCGATGGCGATGAATGGAATGATGGTCCAGAGGTGTACTTCCAAGATGCTGACGATGATGGAATGGCTACTGGATGGGAATACCACTTTTCTTTCGACCCTGATGACGCTGCGGATCGAATGTTTGATACAGACGGGGATGGGTTTGTAAATTACTGTGAATACAAATGGGATACTAATCCTAGAAATCCAAATAGTTATCCTGGTCAAGGAGAACTTTGCGACCCATTTTCAGAAACCTGATTCACACATGATGTGCGAAACTTGATGAAATGATGGTAAGACACAAGGTCATGGTCAGGGCAAGCTGGTGGACGGCAATTGCCTTAGTTGTAATGCTTTCTTTGTCGGTTTCTAACCTCGATAATGACCACGATAAGATTTCACTTGAAACACAGTATAAGCACTACAGCGACGAATTAGGAAGCCACATAATCTTTAATTTGAGTAGTGGTCAAACATTCTCTGAAATTTTATCTCTTAATGGCACTATAATTAATAAACAGGGTAATTATTCATGGCATATTGTTGATTTGTTCAATCTCGATACTTACGGTGACCCTACTGAAATAATGGCTGGACAATATCTAGATTCGATAACACCCGTTTCTGAAGATACTTGGAAGTGGTCTCTTTTTGTTAATATCAGTCAAGTTAACTGTACCTGCAGCATTGAGCTATTATCAACAAGTAGTGACCAAACTGTTACTCATTCTACAGACCTCTTGATTTACCTAGGTGAAGATTCACATCGCCCATTCATACCATATGATACACTGAGTAGTGCAAAAATCGATGAACTTAATTACACAATTACATTTGAATTAATTCAATCTACCGACCAACAAATATTGGTTGATGGTATCAGTATTGAAAATATTTTCTTAGATTCTAAAATTTGTCAATATCGTTCTAATATATGTGTAGATAACTGGTTGACATATACGCTAGATTTTTCTTATGAAGACAGCATTGTAGTTGTACATGTTAATCAGAATGAAATTAATGTTGAGGATGGTTTTTGGATGTTTGAACTTTTTGTCAAGGATAACGTCCTACGTTCATCTAACACAGTTTCACATGTTCTAATTATTGATAACAAACCTCCACAAGTCAAACTTTCAAGCAGGACTAACATTCAAGAATCTGAATCAGTCTTGGTTTATGCTGAAGTAAACGATTACTTTGTTGGCTCGCCAATATCTCTGACATGGACTGTAACCAATCCTGATGGAGATGCTAGAGGATTGCTAGATGAAGAATTTTATCACAACTCGACAATCGAGTTGACACTTAATCAATCTGGTTACTGGGATGTGCAATTACTAGTCAGGGATTCTGCTAATTTTTTGGTTAGGGAAAATATTACCATCTATGTTGAAAATATTAAACCGCAAATAATTCTCGACTTGGACGGACTCTCTGTCGATGACGGTGACGAAGTTGTTCTCATTCCTGAATCTTCGTGGATTCTTAACGCAACTAAAAGTTTTGACACACTTAACGATATAGAAGGCCTGAGTTTTGAATGGTTTATTGATGGAGTAAAAGTTGATACTAGTTCTCCTGTTATTACTAAAACGGATGTTGCGATTAAATCTACTTCGTCGATCCAACTTTTTGTATACGATGATAATCAGTTTTCTGATAATATCACTTTCACAGTATCTATATCTCAAACTGAGGATGAATCGATTTCTGTTGGTGTGGTATTGTTCTCAGGAATTTCACTGTCATTTGTGGTAATTTTACTGGTTATAAAAATATTTTTCAAAAGAGAATCCAGAAGTTTCGAGTTAACTAAATGGAATTCAAAAAAGTGATTTAGCCGGTTTATTGTGGAATTATTGAATAGTGATGGTGTTTTGGTGTGGGTATGTTTGATGAAGCCTTGAGGCAGGTTGGACCCGAGCCAAAGCCAATTTCCAAAGAGGAATATCGCTCGCGACAAAGCAAATTATTTTCTCAATTCGAGAACGACGACTTGCTGATTGTTTGTTCGTCACCCGAAACCACTCATTCCAATGATGTCCATCACCCATACCGCTCTCAAAGTGATATGATTTATCTTACTGGTTGGTATGAGCCAGAATCAGTTATGGTTGCTAAGTTCAACGATGGTGAATGGTCAGTAACCCTTTTTGTTCAACCAAAGGACACACTCAAGGAAATTTGGGAAGGGAGACGTCCTGGGGTGGAGGGTGCGTTAAAAGACTGGCCGGTAGACCATGCTTTCTCCATTACTGAGTTGAATGACAAGCTTCAAAAATTCATTGCTAAGTCATCAAAAATCTATCACCGCTCAGGCATCAGAAGTGATATTGACTTAATTGTGACAAATGCTATTCAACATCGTGGTAGAGCTCGTCAAATGGCAGGTAGTGGACCAATTGCTATTGAAGACCCAAGTGCAAAAATAGCTGAACTGCGATTGATTAAATCACCTGCTGAAATCGAACAAATGAAATATGCCAGTATTGTTTCAAGCATCGCCCATGAAGCTGCTATGCGCAGTTGCAATACTGTTAGAACCGAGAACCAAATCCAAGCCATAATTGAAGGATTCTTTGTATTCTCAGGAACCTCTGGCTGGGCCTATCCCTCAATTGTCGGTTGCGGTGAGAATGCCACAATACTGCATTACAAGGAGAATAATTCACCATGCAATGATGGTGAAGTCATCCTCATTGATGCCGGCGCTGAATATCGTGGTTATGCCTCTGACATAACAAGATCTTGGCCCATTAACGGTGAGTTCACAGAAGCACAGAAGGAAATTTATCAACTCGTGCTTGATTCTCAAGAGGCAGCAATTGCTGAATGTGTTGTTGGTAAACCATTCAATGCACCTCATGATGCAGCGAGAAAAGTTTTGGCTCAGGGGCTAATCAAATTAGGCATAATCAATCAAACATTAGACGAAGCATTAGACTTCGAAACAGGAGAACTGAAAAACTGGTATATGCATAATACCAGTCACTGGATTGGTTTGGATGTTCATGACGTTGGGGTTTACAAACCGGATGGCGAGGCTAGACTGCTTGAGTCTGGAATGTGTCTAACCATCGAACCAGGATTGTATTTTGGTTCTTGGAGACCGGATGTGAAATGCCCACAAAAGTATTCTAATATTGGAATTCGAATCGAGGATGATGTCCTAATAACTCCAAATGGTCCAGATGTCCTTACTGCAAGTTGTCCTAAAACAATAGATGAAATAGAATCGATTGTAGGAATTTCTTATTGAGGTGTCGTATTGTTCTGGCAGGAAATACTTGAGAGACAACAGTCCTGGAGTAAAGCGAGCAGTTCCTCTTATCGCTTGACAGAAGAGGAAGCGGTCGAACTGTACCGAAATGCTCCATTACACGAACTAATGCGTGCTGCTAATAAGCGCAGGATTTCTATGATTGGCTCCAATAAAGTTACTTTTCTAGTTGATAGAAATATCAACTACACTAACGTATGCACAATTAATTGCCAGTTTTGTTCATTCTATCGTCCTCCGGGGCACAAAGAAAATTACACCCAGTCTTACGATGAGATATCCCAGCGAATCGATGAACTTGAAGAGATAGGCGGTTCGAGAATTCTGATGCAGGGGGGGGTTAATCCAGACTTAGAATTTAGTTGGTACTTAGAACTGCTCAAACACTTACAGGAAAAGCATCCAAGTATCCACCTCGATTGTTTTAGTCCGATAGAAATAGCAGGAATCGCTGAAGTCAGTAATCTTTCAACATTGGAGGTTCTAACTAAACTATCAAACTCAGGTATGCATGGACTACCCGGTGGCGGTGCAGAAATGCTTGTTGATACTGTTAGAAAGGATATTTCGCCTAAGAAAGGACTTCCTGAAAACTGGCTTCGAATAATGAAGGAGGCCCAATCGTTGGGACTTACCACAAGTGCGACCAATGTGTTTGGTTTTGGCGAAAGTCTTGAAAACAGGGTTGAACACTTAGCTCGTATAAGAGAACTGCAAGATGAATCTATCAGATTGTATGATAATGGATTCACTTCATTTATTGCATGGCCAGTCCAACTAGAATCGAATACTTTTGGAAAGAGAAATCGAGGTTCTAATAAGTATACACTTGGAGCGGGTCCAACTGAATACCTTAGACATGTAGCTGTATCTAGGCTCTTTTTGGACTCGATAAAACATATTCAAGCCTCATGGCCGACCATGGGAGTTGAAATCGCTCAAATGGCACTACTTTGTGGAGCCGATGATGCTGGATCGACTATGATGGAAGAAAACGTAGTCTCTGCTTCGGGTACCTCCAAAATAAGTGCTAGCGAAAGAGAATTACAAAACACCATCATCAGAGCCGGTTTTACTCCTCAAAAACGCGATAGTGATTACAATGAATTGGCGACCGATATACCGGAAGACCTGCTAAGGGTTTTGCCCGCCCCAATACCGGTTCAATCTTAATTACTGATAGTACACAATCCAAATTTCGGCATGGATATTTCGATTTCCATTACCAACACCATCTGATGGCACGTACTCTTGTCCATTATACAGCCCTTGATATTGCAGATTGTTAATTGTTGAACCTGTCATATCAACCCACGAAGAGATGTCATATCTCCACTGTTTCACATCTTGACCTGGGCACCAGCCCGCTCTTCCATAAGGCCATGTACCATATTGATTGGCAACGACTCCCTCGCCGACCAGTTGCTTGCATCCATCATTTTGATTTGCTATAGGGTGCAATTCAGCAGCAGTAAAACCATTCATCGAATAGTGATGTTCATGATTGCAGAACTCCGCACAGTTCTGATTATCTTGTCCAAATCCATGCCCAGTTATTGTGGCCACAATTTCCACTCTCGTAATTCCATTGGGAACTGTAAAATTGAATTGACGATCATACTTAGTTTCATCATTATATGTTCCGTCAAATTGACCGCCTGAAAATGCAAATTCGGCATCTGTGGCAATATCAGGTTCACCCCAATTGCTTAGAAGAAAAGAAATGGTAAGACTTCCTCTGTTAGCTCCTCCATATCTAAATTGTCGAGTTTCACCATCATCGACCATGAACAGATATGGCGAAACATCGGTTAACCAACGACCTTCACGGCCATACGTAGTAATCCATCTGACGAATTCAGTGCCACAACTGTTAACATTGACCGGGTCACAAATATACAAATTAGCTTCATAATCCCACTCATGGCAACCACCTTCACTGCCGTCTGAACGTTGATATCTATTGCTCCTCTCATCACATGCATGCTCGTGGTATATTTCTAGGGTATCATAAGATGATAGATTTGCGGGGAATGTCACATTGCGTTTAGATGAGAATCCACCAGACCAGCCACCTTGATGATATTCAAAATCCATCATGTTGATAATCTCAATTCCCTCGTCTTCCAGTCTAATTTGGGAGGGGAATTCAGCGTTCCATTGTTCTGGTTCAAATACTAAATGCAGTGGGTCAGTTGTTCCCGACGGATAAGATACTAGTGAACCGGATTCTCTAGCCATTTGAAATCGATCTATCCCCATGTATCTTGGATTGTTAATTGAACTAACCATGTCTCCCAATCCACCTCCAATACTATTTGCGCGTTGGTCAATATAATGGATGCGTTGGCCCCAATATTCTTCTTCGGACGGGTTGAGCGCATTTTCGACGGCAGTTTTTCTTTCGATAACATCACTGTGGTAACTACTGTCAAAGGAACCGTAGAAAAGGTGAGTATTTTCCGGTAAATTCCTAATCAAGGTTCCTGGATTTTGTCCCCATACGTTAGAATTTGAAGTCCCAGTGGAACTGGTGTACTTGAACATGAAAAGATAGACATCATTTCCAGTCCACATTTCATCAAAGTAGAATGTTGCCCCTAAAGTTGGTACTGTGAAATCTGGAACTACCTCCATCGGACCGGATAGTGATGTCGAAACTTTCCATGGCACAGGTAGTTGCAGTACAGTGCAACCCAATTCATCGACTGTCCACTTTTCTGTGGTTGCCGGACATTGGTCGATGTTTGCATAAACTCCATCATTATCTAAGTCGGCACAACCAGCGCTGTTAACAATTAGACCGGCTGGGGTCCCTTGACACTGGTCGTCAAAATCATTAACTCCGTCATTATCAGAATCCCTTTGTACTGCAGCACATCCATTTTCGTCGATTTCGAGAGAACCGAGCTCTGTTTCTGGACACAAATCGAGAATAGCGCCTGTTAGATTGAAATCGTTAACGCCGTCATTGTCGTCATCATCATCCTCATAAAAGTCATGGCACCCATCTCTGTCAAAGTCTGTAGTGTTGTTTGAGGTCCAATACTTTACTCCTCTTGCACAGTCATCCTGCGTGTCGAGAAAGTCATCTTCATCATCATTATCATCTTCACTGAAGTCATTGCAGCCATCACTATCCCAATCTACATTAGGGTAAGATGTCCAATATCTTTCACCCAGTGGGCAGGAGTCTGCTGTATCCAGAACTTGGTCACCATCGTCATCCAAGTCTTCATCGAGGTCGTGACAACCATCGGAATCATAATCAGATAAAAGTTCACTTACCCAACCCAATGTTGAAAGGCATCCATCCTGATAATCGGGTATGCCGTCATTATCGTCATCCAAGTCTTCGGTAATGTCACGACACCCGTCTGAATCATAATCTGTGTTTTGATTTGAATTCCAAGAAGTTTCTTCACCGCTGTTACAATCATCTAACTCATCGATGACACCATCTTCGTCTGTGTCAACTTCAGTAGTAATGAAAACGAGGGTAATATTCTTGTACGCTGCCATTGATTCCCAAACACCGCAATTAGCATTTAACGATACCATTTCTTGATTGGCGACAGCATCAATAATCGCAAAACTCCAATCTCCATCTGCATTGATTGAAATTGGATACTGCTGGTAGTTTTGGTAAGAAAATGTCATACTACATGATTCGATATTTGTGTGCTCTATTGTGCCCTCAAGAATTATTATCTCTGGATTTTCAACAATAATTCCGGATGGAAAAATGATAGTCGGAGGGTATTCTATGGGTGGATTTACGGTAACTTTATGTGTCAAATTGCCGTTTTGTACAATATAATTTTGTTGCATATCGGCTGCTTGAAATTGAATCTCGATGTAATAATCTCCTAGCATCCTTGGCGTGAAAATTAGTTTACCCGAATTGACACTATCTGTCCAACTGAAATCAGTTAAAATTTCACCATTTGGGTCAGTAATTTCGGGTAATCCAACCCAAGGATGGTCAATGTTAGAATTTACCAACACTGAAATTTCGACGATTTGACCAACAGTGCTTACCTCTGTAGGTTCGGTAAATTCGCCGTCCAAGATGAGGGTTGGTTTCTCAACTTTTTCTTCAATTGAATCGTCAGAACTCGGCGAAGTACAACCGGCTAGAAACATCATAACAATTAGGAAGATTGCACTCGCTTTAGTGCTGACCATGACAATTCCATTACGATTAGACAAATCAATATATTGATGGGTGATTGGTTTCGGTTCTACCTGAATTAACATTGGCTGCCACTGTGCTACTCTTGTTCTGATGTAAGATATTCAACGGTTCAACCCACATTAGAGAGCGACCTACTTTCCGTTCAATGACGATGACTAATTCCCAGTGAACTCTTATCAATGGCGAAAATATAGTACCTGGCCACATGCCATGAGGTGGTTTTAACACCAAATCTTCGCCTTCATATTTTACAGTCTCAGACTGTTTCATAATTCTCATAGGCCTTATGAAAAGTCCGCCTTTCACATCATTTGATTCCATTGGTGATTCCTCACCACCACCAGTGCCATCGTCTAAATTAACCTCCCAGTGGTGTGGTAATTCAGTAGTTAGACCGGGAGGTGGTTGTTGGTTGGTTTTTCGACCGAAACTCTTCATGAGAGATTCTCGGCTTGGCGGTAAGATTCCTACACGCCAAAGGACGTTAATGTCGCCCCAAGATTCGTCGATAGTTTCGAATTCGACTTTTACTCTGAGATCTTCATTTGAACAAGAATTCGAATCGGTTGTAATTTTTGGGCTTGTTGGTGAGTTCATCAAAAATCTTCTTTGGTTAACCAAATCTGAAAGGTTGGCCATGACTCTAAGTAAAATTGGTGTAAATAATAGCGGCATTACAAAAACTGCTAGTAGTGGGTAATCTAATAATCCAAATCTCACTCTCCCGGTGCCAAAGCCTCCGAGTCCTATTATGTCCAAAACCGGTTCAAGAAATAAGTAAGCAAGTGCGACCAACAGTACAATAACTGCAAAATTGAGGAATTTTCTTATCGCGGCATGTACAGGATTGGGGGTCAAATACCATCCTGTTCTCTGTTTATCGATAATTGAATCACTAGTCATTGGCTGAGAAATATTTGTATCATACCCTTTTTCAGTGTCGACTACCTCGTTGTCGAATAAGTATCTTTTCTCGACTAGCCATGAATCTTCACTGCCGACAGTGAATGGCGGGTTTCTTTTTACCAGATAACCTTCAACTTCAGAGGCGTCAATGTTTTCGGCAATTGTCTCGGTTTTAGTCGCAATCGGCAGAAGTTTTGGTTTGAACCGGTATGATTCAAATGGAGGATACCTAATTCTTTCCTCCAATATTAATTTAGGCATCAAATCACCTATGTGAAGATTAATTTGGCACCTGCTTTTAGTGCCAACTTTCTAAATGCAGGTACTTTCTTCAATAATGCCATACCCAACGGTACAGGCTTTTCAATGTCGCCAACTTCGTTAATCAGTTTAATAATTTCAGGTTTAGCGAATGAATTGAAGTGCTTATCCAATACCGCATCTGAACAGTCACTAACCAAGAGATTACGCAGTGCTCTAGCCCGATTTTGGTCTTTGTGCATTTTTGCAAAGTGCTTGTTGCAGATTCCATGTAATGTTTTTTTGTCCAATTTGTTATTCGAAACGGCAACTGATAACTTTTCAATAATCCCCGAAATCTGTTCAAAGGCCGGACCTATGCCGCCTCCTGTTGTAGGTTTTGCCATTCCTGCAGCATCGCCAATTAGTACAACTCTATCCTTGTATGGATTTCTTACCATGCCACTAGGTACTGGTCCGCAATACCTCGCAGTTTCTGATATTCCACTAAATCGACTTTCCCAAAGTGGATGCTTGAGCAAATTATCATAGCATTGTTCGATACTTCTACCCTCTAATCTCTTGGCAGTAGACCACAATCCGATCCTATGTGAGTTATTTCCTGAAGGTATAACCCAAGCAAAAAATCCCGGAGCAATTTCAGAACCGCTAAACATTTCTAGCCACCGGTCTCTCCCCTCGTATCCAACAACCTCAGCTTGGAAACCGACCATAAGCTCTTTTGGTTTCCCCATCTTGAAATGTCTTCTAGTCCAACTGTGTGCCCCATCACACCCGATTAATAGAGAAGCAGTAACATCAACTTGTACACCGCTCTTGCTAATGGATAATTTTACACAGTCATCAGCAACATTTGCATCTAAAGGTTTAGAATTAAGCCAAATATCTGCACCTGCTTCTAACGATTGCTTAACCACTCCTTGGTCGAAAATTTTTCTGCATACTACGTAAGTTCTAATTTTCCCCTCGGTGCCAACAGGTACTAAAGTTCCGCTTGGGCCGTGAATTAACGCTCCGTCAACTTCTTCAAGTATCGAGTGAAAAAGCCCAACCTCTTTCATGGCGTTTGGGGTTACTAATCCTGCGCACTGAAACGGTCGCCCTATTTCCTCATGCTCTTCTAGCATCAAAACACTGTGGCCACGTTCGGCAAAATGGGTTGCTACACGTCCACCAGCAGGTCCGGCGCCGACGATAACAACATCCCAATGGTGCTGTCCCATAATACCAACTAACACCACATGAACATCAACCTTATCCCTAATTGTGGACAAAAATGTCGTTTTTTATGGGTTACTTTTTGGCGAATCTATAACCAACGGATTGATTTTTCTTGAGAAATAAAACCGCAGAGAAATTATTCCCAGTTTTCTTGGCAACAAAATCATCAAATGGACCGACCTCGCCTTTTTCAATCAATTGTTTCGCTTCATCTCGTGTGATTTCACGTTTGGATATTTCACGGGCTATCTGGATTAAACAGTCAGTTCCAACCGTTGCTGGTTGATAGAAAGTTTCGGTTTCAATAATTTCGACTTTGGTTTTTGGACATACTGCGACAACCCCAGGCGTGACTTTGAATTTTCTAGCATCTGAGGAAGCCTCTCTAGGGGGAAATTCAAATTTAACTCGGTTATTATCCAACACCAGGAAAGCTTTGAACGGTCTTCCCTTACGAGAGACAAAGTCATCAAGTAATTTCGATTTTCCGTCGGTGAATATGTCCTTTGCTTCTTCCTTGGATATCGGTCTTTTACACATGTCATGCGATAGTCCTCTAAATGTACAATCTTCATCATCACAAGCATACATGGTCGAATTGATTCTGATGGAGCCCCGGTTACAAACAGGACAGATGCACAACTTTTCGTCTTCGCTACTAGACTTGGACTCTCCACCATTTTTTGATTCGACTTTTCCTTCGTCAGAAAGGGTTACAGAATTTGTATAACCTTCTCCATTTCTTCCAAAGAAGCCATGCAATTCTTCAATTTCTCTTTCCTCGAGTAACCTCTTTGCTGTGCTACGATCGAACCAGCGTCCACTGGTATCTTTCCAAAATACAAATGAGCAACCTTCACCTTTTCCTTTGTTCTCAGAACAAATGTATGACAGCACTGTTTCATTGACATCGCCATCGCACTTTGGGCACTTCCCTAAAGGCGAATCATCTTGGTAGAGGGTTGAACGGTCATGGTCACGAATTCTTTCAACTAAGGATGTGGTTTTCTCAACAATTGCGTCCATGAATTCTTTCTTGGTTGTGTTGCCTTTTTGTACATCGATAAGAGATGCTTCCATTTCTCCAGTGAGTTCGGCTGACGTTATCCACTCCACAGGTATACGCCTCAAAGTATCTATTATCCGTATTCCGTGGGCGGTAGCCGAAATTGTTCCAGCTTTGGCCCTTCTAATATAATCACGATCGATTAATTTTTCAATAGTCTCGGCACGAGTAGCAGGTGTTCCTAAGCCCTTTTCCTTCATTGCTTCGGCCATCTCCTCGCTTTCTAACTTCCTTCCAGCGTGCTCCATTAATCTAAGAAGTCCGGCTTCTTTCAATCTGCCCTTAGGCTTCGATTTTTCTTCTTTGAATTCATGTGCGGTCATCAAACCTTCACAAGGAGTAGATTTCAAAGCACCCCAACCCTCTGGAGCATCGGATTTCTTGGGCTGAACTTCACGCCAACCAGGTGTCGTAATTGTTCGAACCTCTTTGTGAAAAGACTCGTTTTGAATGGACGCAATACGCTTCTCAACATTCCATACCGCTTCTGGATACCACGATGAGATGAAATTTCGAACGATAAGATCATACAATTTTTTATGGTCTTCACTCATATCCATATCCGGGATTTTTCCGGTTGGAATAATAGCAAAGTGGTCGCTAACTTTCTTGTCATTAAAATTTCTATTAACATGCTTCAGTCCATTTTCGGTTAGATTTTTGCTAAATTTAGTATATTTTTCCTGAGCTCCAAGTTGTCGAATAGTTTTGCTGATTTCTTCTTTCATATTCTCAGGTAGATACTTGGAGTCAGTTCTTGGATAAGTTGTCAATTTAAATCTGTCATAGAGGTCTTGAGCGGCGCGCAATGTGCGTTTAGCAGTCCATGACCACAGGTTATTGGCTGACCGCTGGAGGCTGGTCAAGTCAAAATTCAGAGGATTCTTTTCTTTGTACTCTCGTGTTGTTTGAGTTATAGTTGCTTGATGATTATCTTTCAACAGTGTTTTGAGTCTTTCATATTCTTCTTGCTCGATGATTCTGTGAGATTTATATTCGGGTCTTTCTTCATCATCTTTATGCCCAGTTCTTTCCCATCGAGCATTCCACTTACAACCTCCGGAGGAAAAATCAGCACTCAGTTGCCAATATGGAACGGGTGAATGTGACAAAACAATTATTTCATGGTCAACTATCATAGCCAGAGTGGCAGTCTGAACTCTCCCAAGGGAAATTGCTGACTTCTCGTTCCTTTTTCGAGGTAAGAAAGAATTAGCTATTCGCGAACCATTCATTCCAATAACCCAGTCAGATTCAGAGCGGGAATATGCAGCGTCCATGAGCGCAGTGTAGTTTTCGCCTGGAAGTCTTTCATCCCAAGCCTTCTGAATAGAATCTTTGGTCATTGACTGCAACCACATTCGTGATGTTTTAACCTTAGATTTACTGTGACCGACTATGGTTCGAAAAATTAGCTCACCTTCTCTAGCGGCATCACAAGCGTTGACGATTTCCACTGTGGACTTATCTTTAATCAGCTTGGTAATTGCCTGTAATTGTTTTTTATTTCTGCCATTGATTGGTTTATATTGAAAATCTTCGGGAATAAACGGTAATCTTGTCACAGTTTTCCTCCAATCTTTGAAATCTGCATCGTAATCATCCATGTACTTTAATTGTAATAGATGTCCAACTGCCCATGTTATTTTTACGTCATCACTGTCCCAATGAGTATCCATTTTTTTGTTAATACCTAAAACACCGGCAATGTCATTGGCAACACTTGGTTTCTCAGCGATTACAACAATTGCCATGGTTTACTCCGTCACTCTACAATACTTGAACCCTCTCACTATGAGTAAAATTAGCAGATACTTTAGTATCTGGTAATAAAATGACCACTTTTTTATTGAGTTTCTACAACGACGACTTACGATTTTTTCTAAATGTCTCTTCGTCCCATTTTCGTTCAGAATTAGGACCGCCGCACCCAACACATCCTGGATAGCCCGCTTCTAGTAATTCTAAACAGGATTCCATCAACCATTCCCATCCTTGGTCAACATTACTTTCAATCCAACAAACATCTATGCTTGGTTCTTTCATGCCGATAGCAATTATTTTCTGACCTGTATTTCCTTGATTTTGATGGTAAATTTCTATGTTGGTGGTATCCCAAATTTCGAATTCTGGAAAGCTAAGTCGCGATGGGATATACTCTGAAATTTGCTCACAAATGTACTTCAAATCTTCCGAATATTTGTCCGGAATTCTGAACAAAATGTTCTCGAGCCTCAATATTCTTCGAGCGGATTCACGGACAACCGGCCAAAGGTCGTTATCCATGCGCATATTGTGGCCACTTAGGGGCAAGTCTTGAAGCATACCGTTGTTGTGAGTCAACCATGGGACTGGCATTCAGGCTATTTGCGAGGCCAATTCTGGCTTTGCAAGATTCTGAGAAGGCTCACTATCGCGCATTAAAATATTTGCGAATCCTTTGTTCCAATCCAATTACTAGGTTGCCACTTAGAGTTTTGTACAAGCCGAAAAAAAAGTTGAGTGTTAATTTGTTCAACCAAAACTATTCTCATCCATTCGGACTTGCCGCAGGAATGGATAAGAAGGCTGAGGCATTAATTGGATGGGAAACTATTGGTTTAGGATTTATTGAAATCGGCGGTATTACCCAGCAAGAACAAGAAGGTAACCCGAAACCCAGAATGTTTCGTTCTTCATCCTCGAAGGCACTCATTAACAGAATGGGCTTCAATAACCCTGGCTCGGAAAAGATGTCGATTACTTTAGAAAAACACTTTCAAAAATACGGAAAACCCGGGGTACCACTATGGATCAATTTGGGCAAGTCCAAGATAACACCATTGGACCAATCACACATCGATTATTCAACAACTTTTGAGAAGTTGTGGAACTATGGAGATGTATTTGTAATCAATGTTTCATCCCCAAACACACCAAATCTAAGAGAGTTACAAAACGATGAATCGCTAGCTAAAATAATCAATTCTTGTCAAGAGATAAATGCTTCCTTGGCGTCCAGAAATAATATTTCTGCCAAACCAATATTGGTAAAAATTGCTCCAGAACTAAACGATCAACAATTAGAATTGGTAGTAAAAACTGCAATGTCGTGCAATTGTGATGGAATAGTGGCAACCAATACTACAACTTCGCGTCCTGAAACCAATTCCACGAATGAACGTGCCATTTTCGATGAAAAAGGTGGGCTGAGCGGCAAACCACTTGCCAACAAATCCACAGATTTTATCAATAAAATATATTCTTTGACAGACGGAAAATGGCCTATTATCGGTGTTGGAGGAATTAGTAATTCCGAAGACGCGTGGGAGAAAATTACCGCCGGTGCATCTTTACTTCAAGCATATAGTGGATTTGTTTTTGAAGGAGCAGGATTGACCAAGGCTGTAGTGAATGGCTTGTCCAAGAAGCTGAAACAACACGGTCTCACCGATATCTCAGAAGCAGTTGGGCTTTCACATAGAACAGGAAGTAAGTAATATGTTCTCGAGACGTACTAGATTACTTTTGGTGGGTGCCGTAATCACTATCGGTTTAGTCGGGGTGATTTTACTTGAAGCCCCAGAACCAACTCGTACTGTTGATGAGGTTATGGATTCTCCTAGTACTTATGTGGATAAAGAGATTTCACTTCGTGGCGAGGTTTTGGATGGCAGTATAGATAATTCGACCATGAGATTTATTCTCCATGGGAATAGCCACAACATAATTGTTGAATATCTCGATGCTTCGGTCTCCAATGGCTTGGATGATAACCGAACTGTGTACGCACAAGGTGTTCTAAAATTCTCTAATGGAGAGTACTACTTAGATGCTAATTTGATTAAAACCTCTTGCCCTTCTAAATATGAAGAGTGATTTGTAATCTTTTAACCGTTCTGTTCAAATATGACTGTATTTACCGCATCACGGGATAGGTGGGGAGCTAGGCGTACCCTGTATCACAAATCGTCTTTACGGTGGACTGAACTCCTTGGGGCGGCGAAAGCGGTCCCTAGGTTCCTGTGCGCGGACGTAGATGTCTCGCCCCCACATGACTCGGGTGTCATGAACCGTATCCGGAGGGAGACGGGAATTGAATAACTGGGGAATCAGGTCAGGCCGGGAACGGAGCAGCCCTACTCGGGGCCATGAGTGCTGTGGGGTAGCGGGATGGAGAAAGTGTATGGATTTGGCTTAGGGATACGAGCGTCCACCCTTGGAACTCCCACTTCTGTGATTTTATGTCGGCTCTCAACTTGTATTCAGTGGGCCATTTTTTCCTTTGGTTTGGAGTGGCTAAATATGTATTTTCTAATTGGTACCTTTTCTTCGTCCTGTCAGTAGGTTGGGAAATTCTAGAGTTATATCTTCCATATGAATTTGCTATTGAGTCCAAAGTTAACAAATTGTCTGATTTACTGGTAAATACGCTTGGATTCTGGCTAGGATTAAACCTGCGGCAAGATGATAGTTAGATATCAAAGACGATATCACAAAACCATCCGGGTCCAACGAAGTTTGGTACTTCTTCCCATCGACTTGTGATTTCGATATTTTTTCCCACTTGTTCCACAGCTAACTCATGTGTAGTTACTGCTTTAATTTCTATTTCTCTCTCGACTGATGATGCTTCAACCCAGTCAACTTGAGCATTACAGAAATAAAATTCTTCGTCTTCACTCAACATCACTTGTACTTCAGTAAGAAATTCCTCATACACCTCCGCTCGATACAGAACCTCTTCTAGCCATTTAACCAGTAACATTTCATTAGGTTGATCAATATTTTTTTCGACGCTGACATTCCATTGCGAGCTATGCCTAATGTTATCATTCAGTTCGAATTTTGACTTTTCTGAGAGTAAAATATTTTGCATTCCAGTGGTAGTTTCGCTAAATAATTGATGTAGGTTGGGCGAGAATACTCGCAAGCCAATATCAGCAGTAGTCGGACGCGTCCATGCGCTCATCATCATCACCTAACGCTTCGAAACTTGTAGATTCCACGCGATTTCACCGATCCGATTAACTAAATCGTCCCGGCTTAGAACAAAGGAATCCGTTTGCTCAGCCCCTAGGATACACTCGCAGGCTGCATTAGTCAGTATCGCGGTATTCTTGACATCTAAATCATTTGAAATTGAAATAGCAATAGCTACTACTGCAGCATCAATTAAACCTATCATCTGGCGTAATTCAGGCAGTGTACATGGTGCGTGAACAGTCTGTTCACCCTTGGAATAAATCATCACACCACCTTCTCCGGATAGCACGACTAAGTGTTTCCAACTATGTGTATCAATGAGTTTCTTGGCCGCTAAATCACTTGAGTTTTCTCCGATTCTTCTTTTCATCAACTCAAATCCACGTGATTGAAACACAATCCAATCTACTCCGTGAGTTCTGTGTAGACCAGTCAGTTTAGGGTCAGCAATTATCGGAATATTTTTTGATTTAGCTGATTTAATGATTTTTTCTACCCCTTCATCGTTAACTACCCCTTGGCCGTAATCAGAAAGAATAACAGCAAATGAATCATCTAATTGTAGGATTGCTTGATTGTAAATCGCTGATATTGCCTCTTCGGGAATAGCATCATCGTCTTCAACATCCCAACGTAATAGCAGTTGTTCGCCCTGGACTAAACTCTCCCGGGTTGCTAAAAGACGTGTTTTAACAGTGGTTTTTCTTCCCTCCACTATACCAATACCGTCAGTGGAGACCCCTTCGTCTTCCAAAAATTCAAGAATATTGATGCCTGCTTTATCATCACCAATGGTGCCGAATAATTGACTTTCAAATCCCATGGATTCTAGTCCTCTAGCGACATGCGCAGCTGCTCCAACATCCTCTTCTCTCGAGGTTTCTCTGATTACAGGAACAGGAGCTCGTGAATTCAAGTTGTTGGCAAATCCGTGGATATAACAATCTAGCATTATGTCTCCAATCAAGACAATCTTACCCTGGTCTTTCTGCTTTAATTTTGATTTGAGCGATTTTAGATCTTCGTGCATTATGAGTTCTTCGTCGGTCATACCCATATTTTTCCCTCATTCCATTGCAGTAATTCTTTTCATTTTAGATTGTCGCGAATTTTCGCTAACAAACTGGCATGCTCGCCGTCGGTTATGTCGAGTGATTTTCTCAGTGTTTCTAGCATTGCTTCCTCATCAATCGTTATTATCCCATCATCCATTGCAGTAACCAAACTATCATGATAAGTTTGAACATTGGGCGGGTATATTGGTTCAAGTTTTGCTTCAATCAGCAGTTTTTCGTGTGTATCTGTATCGATGCCGAAGGCTACTCTAAATGTTTCCAACAATGCAATTTCTTCTTCGATTATTGAGTCATCAACCAATGCTTGACGCAACATGTCGAGATAAATTTCTTCGGGCGGTGGAACATTTTGTTCTTTACGTGCCTGTTCAGACAGCCGCATTACTCGCTCGGGATGCATTCCCAAGAAGTCTACAACTTCTGTAATCAGCTGTTGTTCATCTTTAGTTATCTTACCATCTTCCCAGGCTCTAGCAAACATCCTTTTTACTAAGTTCTCTCCAGCCTGAGCATCTAATGAGGCTTTTCCAACTGGATTTGATACCGGTGAAATAACAGGATTTTCGTTATATACCATCCCCTCATCAATGTGCGATAAAACTTCCAACAATTTATCGCTGGTTTTCAGAATTGTACTAATTAGTACCGTTTCGCTATCTTTCTTAATCTCTAAACTGAGAATGTAATTTCTCAATTCCTCGGCTGCCTCACGACCTTCAATAGTCAGGCTATACACCTTGCGTCTCTGTTTGGCCCCTGGGACATGACGATTTGTTATGGAGACCTGTTGACTTGCTTCAAGCCTCTTGAGAGTCCTAGGAACATGCTTCCTTTGGACGTGTACTGCGGCAGAAATACCAGCCTGGGTTAGTGTAACTGGTGCTTCCCATTGGTTGGAAGGCAGATTGTTATCGTACAGATGGAGCAATGTCCTCTGCTCGGTTGTAAGAGAACCTAGGAAACCATCTACCATGCTTTCACCTATACATGCCTATTAGAACTAGCACATAGACCTATCATCCGTTCAACTCAAAAGCATCATTAATCACGCATGGGCATGACGCGCCACTCAAGGAAGTTTAAACCGCGTCAAAGAACTAAGCGGGCTCTCGGAGAAAGTATAACCTCGAACTCAGCACCCAAAATTCCGCATGAAAGGCCAACAGCGCATGAATCTGGATGGAGTATTAAGCCTCCTTTATCATCAAGGCTCTATCAGAAAAGTGGTTTAGGAGTATTGGCCCTTGACGAGAGTATCATTCTCTCCCCGATGGAGATATTGTTTTGTAATTGGCACAGACATGTTCCTCTTCCTGACGAACATTGGTTTGAAAAAGAACTTGTGAAAGATCCGGATTTATTGGCCAAGGCAGTAATTTTCGATAATGCACGTTCAGGAGGTGAATTGGTTATTCCCTGCACCAATGTTCCTAAAATAGTTCCAGAGGATTCTAGTTTTGCATTCAAATGGAAGCGAAACAAGTCTCACTTCAATTCTAACCCAGTTTCCCAACTTAGATGGTTTTGGACTTTTGATGAATTGAATTGGGAAGAACTCGCTAAGTGGGCTAATGCAGTTCAATTGGCAGGATATAATTCTGATATTTACGTCATCGACGATGAGATGGAGGTAACAATGTATAGGATTAGTTTTGTTGAACCATCAGGTAATCAAAAGATTTGGAGTGCTTTGAATGAAACCGAAATTGAAACAATCCAACAATCGTGGAATACAAGGGTTAAGACGGAATCAGGAACTTATCTGCAGTACAGTGGTGAATGGCCACTGCCTTCAATTGGAGTTGAACATCTATCTGGAATCAATTTACGTGTTGAGGAATCTTTGTGGCTGAGAAATAAGATCGAGAAACTCGAGCATTCTGAAGAAATTAGGCTTTTTGATAACCTCATAAACCGAGGATTAATTCTACGCCCTGGATTTAAATTCGGTTCGAAATGGCGAGTCTATGATGACGATTTATCGTTATCACATGCTCCATGGTTGATTCAAACTAAGTTTGAGGTTGCAAGAACTTGGGAGAATGTATGCCTATCAGTAAGGCTAGCCGAAGGTGTCCATAAGAAGTGGGTATATGCTTTGAATGATGACGAGGGATGGAAATTTGTTCAGCTTGAGAGATGGTCTCCCGGAAGAGATTAGATTTCATCCATTCTCCTACCCCAAGCATCTAGTTCAACCGGATTTTCTAGCTGAACTATAGTGGTGTTTTCAATTTGTTCAATCTCTTGTTTCTTATTTTTATTTTCTCGCATACCCAAGACAACCCATATCGATGAAAGCATAAAAGCCGTTGCTATCGTCATTCCGGGGGTTAGTAGTTTTTGGAATCCATTGGAATTTTTATCTTCCACTTTTAGTTCCACTTCGATAACCCAAGTCTCTCCGATTGAATCGATTAATTCAATTTGCCCTTTGACTAACATATTAGGTGTTAGTAAGCCCTTTGGGTCAATTGTTAAGACGAGTATGTCCTCGCCTTCTAAATCGATTTGTTGTTCAACTTCACTAATTCTAGAAAGCGGCCCATCTAGGTGCATTTCGAACTTCTGTAAACCTTCTCCTTGCGTTGGTATAGGAATCTCGACTTTCGAGAATCGGTATGCATCAGTTTCTCCAAAAAACTTTGTCTCAATTGGTCTGCGGGCCAGTGTTAGCAATTTGGTATCGATATCGAAAGTAGTGTCTAAACAGCTCACAGTCCCAGATATAGTTACTTCCGAGTTAGTCGTTCCAGCCCTCGAAAAATTCATTTTTACAACCTGTTGTTGATTAGCTATAAGACTCGAAGTATCAGAGAATAGAACTCTTCCATCACTTGAAATTAATGTGTGGGATAAATCGCAGTTTTCATTACTGGTCATCAAGAATTCAATTGGTTCATTTGGCAGTAAGGAAACACCATGGTCTGGTGCTTCGATAAAAAAGTCTGGACGACAGTTGTCAGCGCTAAAATTTATGACAGCTGATTCATTAATTTCCACATCAACCTTCCATTGGACAACAATGCCATCATGATTTCGGATTACAATGCCAGATGAACCAAATGTAGAATTATTGGTAAATACATCTCCGGCTTCGCCATCATTAGAACCAGTTTTCAAAGCGCTATTTCCATCTGCTTCGATTACTGATAGATATGGCCGTTCGGGGTTTACATTCAATTCATTACTTTCAAAGTCACCGGAGGTCAAGTCTTGATAGGTAACTAGTATTCCAGTGCCTGGTAAGTATGAATCATAGCCGGAATTGTCTCGGTATTCAATCCATATGAATTCAGTTTGTGAAATAGGAACTCTAAGTGAACTTCCACCCTCTGAAATTGGTTCAATGATATATTTTGGTCCTTGGCAGAATCCTGATACAGAATTGAGCCAGTTTGTGTCAACCTCGATGTGGTTTCCACCACTGATGTCGGCAATTGTTGAAGCACTAGGCAATGCTGGCCACACGCCACCACCATTCCAATTACCATTAGCCATGATATCCCAATCACCGATGCCTTTCCAAGGGTACTGATTTGTACTACCATGTGCAGGGTATAGATCATAAGCGCCCATTTGATGAAGCATTTCATGAATTATTGTGCCAAATCCGCTATCTCCTGTTGCTAAACTAGCCATAGTGTAATGTCCAACTTTCAAATCACCAGGTAATTCAATTACTTCATCAAATGTGGTAAAATGGCTCCATATACGATCGGAATTTCCGCCTTCCTCTTGACCAATTGTTGTGTGTAAAATCAGTAACCTGTCAACCCACCCATCCCCGTCTAAGTCGTACTTGCTCCAATCGAGGCTATTTAGATGGTCTTCGACAACTTCTTTTGCAAGCTCCATTGGTAGATGGGTTCCATCGCTTGTCGAGTCTCTTTGTATCCCGAAATCTTGACCATAATATTCTAAACCATGCACGGGTATGGTTATTTTTTCTACAACATCAATTTTTAGGCTGGTAGAATCATCGGAAAATTGATTGAAATAGTCAGCGGCGTACGGTATCAGTAAATCTTCAGCCTCTGTTTGACCCCAATTACTATTGCCACTGTCAAAATCCACGATAAAAACTGGCCACTGCTCATTTGTTTGTAGTCCAAGAACATTGATCTCTTCGTCTACAACAGTTATTGAATTATCTCTAACCCAATTATCTATCTCGCTTTTATATGCAAATGATGCTGTACCCAATATCATCAAAACAGCCGCGATTATGGCACTTATTCGCGGATGCATACTGCGTCGTACTGATGAACATGTTTGAAATGTTGCTTTCGTTGCTTATCCGAGAACGTATTTCTTTCCTTGCTTATCTAAGTGTTCAATGAGTTTTTCCTTTGTAGTATTTGATGTGTAAATAACCACATCTCGATCCGCTATGTCATCCGGAAAATGTGAAAAATTATCTGTTGAAAGAATTACTGGCCGACACTCTTCAAAATCTTTCAGTAAATCTGTTATCTTTTCCCAAGCTTGCGCTTCACTCCAAGGATCGGTTAGTGAAGCAATTCTAAAATTTGTATTAATGTTAAAATGTTGTGGATTACAATAATTTTTAATCTTGTGAGTAGTTAATTCACTTCTAAGTATACACTTTGAAATGTAAATGTTTGGCTCTATTTGGTTTAATTTTTCATTATTATGACATCCGAATACAATCAAATCCGTGAATGAGTTAGTGCTAATTATTTGGTATAACAGTTCTTGTTCAGTTGAATGTTCACATAATTTATCGAACGAATAGAGTGCGCTATTGAACAGTTCATAATTCAATTTGTCTTCACCACCGCACTTGCAATGAGCAAAGAGTATTTTCCTTTCAACACCATACTCGTCGAATATAACAGGAGCATTCAAATTCAATTTTGACTGATTTTTAATCATTGGTGAAACAATTATTTCGATAGAAAAATAACTTATCAACAGTAAAGGAATAATGAAAGACACCTGGCCATAAAATGAAAGTATGATTAGCATTGATATTATACCATGAACTCTTATTTTCCACCAAGATAGATTCCTGATGGACATATTACCGGTGGAATTTGCAATCAGCAGTGTCAAAACTCCCACTGTTATTAGCAGTTCCACCCAAATAACGCCTATTGACATAGATAGCATCGTAACAACATCGTATTTTGGTACAAATCCTAAATCAATTTGTATCTGATGTCCTAAATCGAATAAACTGGGCATAAGAATTAGAATTGTGAAAATCACATTTAGCAGGAATCCAATGGTACAAAATATCAGCCAAAAAATTAGTCCATTTGCTTCATTTTTCATCAGCCCTGGTCGGGAAAACCGGAATAATTGTGCCCCTATCAACGGTATAATAGTTATGAAACCAAGCAATGCTCCGCTTAACCATCTCACTTCACTCCACTTCGCTGGATTATACAGATTTGAACAAATAGGCTCGTCACACGGATCTAAAATTACTATCACATACTCCAAGACCGAGTCCACTTTTAGCATCCAAATCATCGATGCTAGCAGCCAAATAACAATTAATATCGAGAACCTTGAAGAAAACTCGTCGATATGTGTTTGGACTGAAACATTTGCATCTTTTTCAAGTTGCAAACTCATAATATGTCCTCTAATTATACCAAGTCGGTGTACTGCTTAGGTGCTCTTGCCTGAACAATAGTTCGGTATACACCGAAAACCGACCACAGGAATATCATAAGACACAATAGAATGGTTCCCCATGATTGTCCGGAGTCGATTGACCAACCAAATAATAAGGCTAAACCGGCAGCTAATGCGCCTCTTCTTGCTCCTTGAGGTACTGCTAATCGCATATCCAAGTGAGGTGGCCCACCGCCGAATTTTCGCTCATAAAATTCTCCTTGAATAACCGCTCCAACTATTATTATAGCAAGTGTGGTCCAGTAGAACAAATTCCCATTGTCGAAGAAATCATTTGCAATTTTCTTCTGTTTGGCAGCCTCAATAGCGGCTGGGTCTTCTTCTAGTACGAATAATGAATCATAGTCTCCTACACTTATTGTTCTAACTTCAAGGGATTCGTTGGAATCGACATATGTCGTATTAGGGGAACTAATTGAAAATGAGAGGATATTCCAATGGTCGCCAGCGTCGAATTGACCATTTCCGTTGACCGCATTACCGACCAACTGGAATGATACATCGCCAACATCCATGTCTGGGGCCCGCCAGTATACTTCCCAGTTATTTCCTACAGCGCTTTGTGAAAGCGCTCCAGGTTCTTCAGCAACTGTACGGCTACCCTCACCAGGCGTCAAGTTCCCAACATTATAATCCCACAACATATAACCGCCATCGGCATTAGATGCATGTTGCAAAGAAATAATGAAAGTATAATTTTGACTAATGTCATAAGATCTCGGAACACCAGAAATAGAAACAACAACATCCGTCGAAGGTGCGGCATCGCCGTGGCATGAGCAACCGGTTTCAACTACTAGTCCATTGCTATTCTGCCATGGTGGTCCGCCTGGATTTGCAAGGACCGGTGCGACAAGGAGCATTGTCAATAATAGAATTAACAAGCGGGGGGAATATCGCATAACAACCTCACCAATAACTTCCAACTATCGCATGGCTTTGAACATTGCTTATTTTAGCGACTAAATCTCTTTAATTGAGTTATTTAATTGTGTAATCATTTTCTTCCCATCACCGAATAACATCATGGTTTTATCCATGTAGAATAGGTCATTGTCCACACCCGCATATCCAACAGAAAGAGACCTCTTTACAACCACTACGGTACGTGCTTGGTCGACATCAATAATCGGCATGCCTGCGAGTGGCCCTTCTCCCGACCGTGCGGCTGGGTTGGTAGTGTCGTTTGCTCCAATGACCAGTGCAACATCGCAATCAGGGAATTCAGGGTTGATTTCATCCATTTCGATTAATTGTTCATATGGCACATTTGCTTCAGCAAGTAATACATTCATGTGGCCAGGCATTCTCCCTGCAACTGGATGTATGGCGTAACTAACTTCAGTATCGAATTTTTCTGACATCAAGTCAGCGAATTCCTTTACTTGATGCTGACATTGGGATACAGCCATACCGTATCCAGGGACAATGATTACTTTTTGAGCACCATCTAGCATCATTGCAACCTCATCAGCATCAGAACCAACTTTTGTTCGAGTCAAGGATTCTTTTTCTCCTCCACCGCCAAATGATTTGAACAGAACATCCAGCAGCGTTCTATTCATTGCTTTACACATTATGAAAGTTAATATTAGACCGGATGCGCCAACCAGAGAACCTGCAACAATCAGTACTGAATTATTTATTATGAACCCAGTGAAAGCAGCAGCAATTCCCGAAAGGGAATTCAATAAAGATACTACCACTGGCATGTCGGCTCCGCCGATAGGAAGAACTAGAATAATACCAAGTACACAAGAAATTGCAATAAGTGAATAGATGTACTGTTTATTTGTTGGATCATCGATACTCATGTAAATCAAGACGAACGCCGCAATAACCAAAATTATTTTGACAATATTTAGCCAACTTGGTCCCCATGTTGGGGTTTTCAACCACTTCCCAAATACGCTAATACCACCTTTCAATTTGTACATAGCTAGAATTGAACCAGTTAATGTCATCCATCCTACCAATGCAGAAAGCCCGGCAGCGACCATTGTCACACTAAGTTCTAGTCCGCTAGGTAAATCAGCACCTTCGATATACTTCCACAATTCTGAAAGAGCTACAAGAGCTGATGCTGCACCACCAAAACCATTGAACAATGCAACTAATTCTGGCATACCTGTCATTTCGACTTTTACTGCCATCCAATAACCGATTAACGAACCAATCGCTAATCCAGCAATAATCAAAGTCCATTCAGCACCTCCTGCAAGTTGCATATCCAGTATTGTAGTTAAAACTGCGACTAACATACCCAATGCGCCTAATTGATTTCCACGAGGTGCGGTCCTAGGATGTCCTAATTTCTTTAATCCAAAAATGAATAGCGCAGCTGAAAGCATGTATCCAAGAGAGGTCCATTCGCCTAATTCCATATCATGCACCTCCTCTCTTCTTACCAGCAATCATGTTCAACATTCTATTAGTAACCATGAATCCACCAACAACATTTATCATTGCTAGAACGACTGCTACGAATGCTAATAATCCTGAAAAAACAGTGTCTCCAGCATTATATGCTACATTTGAACCAATCAGAGCACCAACTATGCTAATTCCTGAAATTGCATTTGCTCCACTCATCAGTGGAGTATGAAGAGTTGCAGGTACTTTGGTAATGAGTTCAAATCCTAAGAAAATAGATAATACAAATAGTGTCAAACTTCCGATTAATAATTCTGGTGTCATTCTATCACCCCTGCGAGTCTTGTTTGCTTAGGATGAATTTTTCCATCACTGCAAATTAGAACTCCACCCATGCCTCCAACGTAGAAGTCAGAACCTTCTGGGGCGCCTACTAAGATGTCGTCATCATCAGAAATAACCACACTCCCCTCATTAACCAACGATATGATAAATGTAGTCAGATTATTTGAGTAAAGCATACTCGCAGTATTGGCGAGTGTACCCGGTAAATTTGAGGTACCTACGATAATTACTCCGTTGCTAGTTGTAAATATTTCGCCTCTAACAGTACTTTCACAGTTACCGCCTACATCTGCGTTCATGTCTACAACCACTGCACCTGATTTGAACTGATTAACGGCTGATTCAGGCACGGTTATGGGTGCAGGTCTTCCAAAAATACGCGCAGTCGTGATAATGATATCCGCATCTTGAGCAACACCACAGACTGTGTCGTTCACTTTCTGAATGAATTCTGGAGTCAATGGTTTAGCATATCCAGATTCATCCTCGAAATCATCCATCCCATCAACTTCAATGAATCGACCTCCAACAGATTCGATTTGCTCTGCTGCGGACTTCCTCACATCCGACGCGTAAACAACAGCACCCAGCCTCTTAGCTGTCGCAATTGCCTGTAACCCAGCCACACCGCTACCCATGACAACAACTTTCGCTGGTCTAACGGTCCCAGCAGATGTAGTCATCATCGGAATGCCCTTAGGTACATTAGCAGCACCTAGCAATACCGCCTTGTATCCAGCTAGATTATCTTGACTTGAATTAACGTCCATAGATTGAGCCCTCGATAATCTTCGAGGTATCATATCCATCGACATCAAGGTGATTTTGTTATCCATGCAAACTTTGACGTTTTCTGGATTTCTAAATGGATCAGCTACACAGGTGAGGTTTGTTCCTGCAGATATTCCTTCTATTCCTGGGAAATTGATACAAATTATATTTTCACAGCCAAGCACTTCTTTTCGAGTGACAAGTTTAGCCCCAGCATCCTCATATTGCGAATCTAGGTAGTTCGCTCTAATCCCAGCACCCTTTTCGATAAGCACTTCAAAACCGGCCTTCATGAGTTTTTTCATGCTACCTGGTACAATAGCAACTCTCGACTCATTTTCTGGTTCTTTTGGGACTCCAATTTTCATCTATTATCACCTTGTTGAGCCATAAAATATAGTGGCTTATTTTACCCCAACAAAAGGAGGTTTTTAGATAAGACGCTTAATTATCCAATTTTTTATTCGAGCAACGTTCAGTACTAACCATGTTACTTATGGACGGCCGATTACTGGACAATAACAACCAGGTGTTATTATGAGCGGTTCAAGGAGAAAAATTGCAGTTATCGGAGCGGGAAATGTCGGCGCAACATGTGCTTTTGTTCTTGCTCAAAAAAAGTTAGGGGACATTGTTTTATTGGATATTTTTGAGGGATTTGCCAAAGGTAAAGCACTGGATATGTCACAGAATGGTCAAGTTTTGAACTACGATGGTTCTTTGACTGGAACGTCTGATTATTCAGACATCGCAGGTGCCGAGGTAGTTGTTGTTACATCAGGTTTCCCAAGACAACCGGGTATGACTAGAGAAGATTTAATCGCCAAGAATGCAGACATCGTTAAGCAAGTCGGCGAGGGCATCAAGGAACATGCTCCGGATTCAACAATAATCATGGTTACTAACCCTCTAGATCTTATGACTTACCATATGCAAAAAGTTACTGGGTTTCCACCAAACAGGGTTTGTGGTCAAGCAGGTGTTTTGGATAGCGCAAGAATGACTCACTTCGTTGCTGACGCAGTAGGGTGTTCTGAGGAAGATGTTCACGCTATGGTGTTAGGTGGCCACGGTGATACTATGGTGCCTCTGCCTAGATTCACCACTGTAGGTGGTATATCCATTACTCATCTCTTGGATTCTGATACTATTGAGGCTATTTGCAAGAGAACGGCTTCAGGCGGGGGAGAAATTGTCAAATTATTAGAACGCGGTTCAGCATTTTATGCACCAGGTTCTGCTGCAGCGATAATGGCCGAAGCGGTATTGAATGACCGTAAGAGAATGATACCAGCCTCCGCTCAATTAACTGGTCAGTACGGGCTTGACGATGTCTATATCGGTGTCCCGGTCATATTAGGTGCGGGTGGAATTGAACGAATAATTGAACTGGAACTAACAGATAGTGAGTTGTCAAAGTTGCAAGAATCAGGAAATTTTTACAAATCTCAACTTTCTAGTCTGTTAGGATATTAACTACCGTATTATTAGTGATTTTTTACTCCCTACAGTTGTTATTTTCTTGTTTTCATCAGAGCCATTTTCTACTTGAATCAAATTTTTGATCCCTCTATTGCGTGACCGCATTCTAGTTAGTATTTCTTGACCAGCGAAACAACCTTTGGATTCATGTACGAACTGATTTAGACCAGAAGCATACGGTGTCAAGTTGTTTTTTATTTCAAAATCGTACCACGGGATGACTTTTTCAACCCTCCACTCATGAAATTCGTTTTCTGTTGAGTCGATTTCAATATTCACGCCTTTTGCACAAATATTTATCATCAAATCATCAGAAACTTTAGCGAGTGTAATGCCATCTTGCGATACAAAATGTCCATTTTCTAGTTCACTATCTTCGCCGTAGGTTAGCACAACATCGTTTAAGTGACTAACATCTGAAATGCTAACATCACCTAGCAATATTTTGGGAGTTACAAAATCAATCATCGCTTGATAATTAGGCAAATACCCAACTAATGCAAGGAATTCTCCAAAATTGATAACAGTAACAAAGTCAATTATTTTAGCGCGATTGTTGATTATTGCTGTTTGTATGACACGCCCTTTTTCAAGATTCACCACTTTATTGCTACTCAGGCCGTCAATGAGCTTCAAGCAGTCAGCACCTCGCCAAATGGAGGTATAAGAATCGGTAAATGCCACTTTGGGCATAAAATCACTCACGCGAAAGATTCGCCACATCCGCAGGATGAAGACGCATTAGGATTGTTTATTTTGAATCCGCCACCCATTAATCTATCTTCATAGTCTATTTGAATGCCATTCAGCAGGTGACTTGAAGATTTAGGCACCAATATTCTAAACCCTTCTATGCTTAGTTCTTGGCAGTCAACATCAGTGTTTTCAACAATTTGCAGGTCGTACATGTAACCGGAACAGCCACCTGAAAGTACACCAACAAGTAGTGCCATCGAACGATCTTCGCCAAATGCATCACCGAGCATTTTAACTGCACTAGGTGAAATCGTTAAATCTACATCGACAACATCAGGTTTGTGCAATTCTAGTGGTCCAGCAGTCTCGCAGGTTCCGCAATCCATGGTTACGCTAACAGGTTCTCACCTATGAACCTGTGCTAGATTTGGAGCGAAATTACTCGACAAATGAGATTTCGTAGAAGCAGGAGCAACTTTTTTCATCGGTGCATTCACGCTTGCTAGTTGAAACTTTTAATCCGTGTCGTTCTTGTAGTATGCCACTTAGAACACTTTCATCTAGATTACAAAAGAATAGTGATGTATCAGGATTCCCTCCACAAGCAGAACCATCCTTAACAATAATTTTAGTCGGTGGTAGTTGATTAATTTCTATTACTCCCATGCCCATATCTTTCCACTCTCGAATAATCGTCTCCCAGAATATAGAATCATCCGTGATGTGTTGTAGCTTAACAGCCAATTCTTGACCAATTCTTGACCCTACATGCTCGAAGAGAATACTGGAATCAATGCCAAGCGCTGATAATGCTTGATTTTGAACATTATTTTCCAATTTAATCTGCGAACCAGATTTTGATAGCACGACATTACTTGTTGACTTCGAGGCCATACCATCTAACAAAGAATTTCTAAAATGCTCATAGAATGAACCTTCTCCTAACGACAACTTAAGTGGCTCTGTCATGACACCGTCAAGGATTTTACTACGTATCGAAAGGTAAGACTTTGCCGCACCCCACTGTATTTTCAACAACTCGCTTTGCGCGGAGAGTAGCATTCCTGACTCAATTAGTATTGCAGTATCTTCTTTGCCTCGACCTGTCGGCGAATCTTCAGTATGGACAAATTGTATGCCGACTTCATCATCGACAAATACACCATTGAGATTAAAATCTTCATGATGACGAACCTCAATTTTATCATCTAATCCATCAAAGAAACGAATTGTCCTTTTGTCAACCGACGCAACAATCTTAACATCAACTCCTCGGGAAATTGCATCTTCAACAGAATGTTTAGCGCCAGAGCGTAACAAGTGTAAAATGCCCCACCTTCCAAGCAGTAACCAAACATGGTTTTCGGCTTCGGATACTACAGACTCAATTGTGGCCATAATAGTATGACGGTCTTTTAAAACCGAGAATGAATCTTCACCAGTAGACTGATCTACCGACATAATTGGGATGTCCAAGTTTGTACTCAGGTTTTCCAGATTTTGCTGAATTCTTCTAAGGTCCATCTCTCTTATGCGAATTATTTGTTCGAACACTTCCTCAATACGCATTCCAAAAAATCGAATTGGCTTGTCTAGCGTTGCTTTTACCAGTCCTTGTTCTTGTAATTTTCTAAGTGAATTATATGCATCCATTCTTGAAATCCCGACTCGCTTACCGATTTCACTAGCCTTAGAAGGTGGCTGAGTTGCCAAGTCGATAACTAATCTTGCTTGCTTTTCATCCAAACCAGCCTCAATGAATTTCTCAATTACTTGAAAATTAGAATCTTCCATAAAATCACCGTCTTTGCTTTTTATTTTGTTCTTTTAGCAGTATATTACAGCGTCGAATCTGGTCTTTAGTTCGTTTAATTTCCTCTTTAGAAAGGCCTCGCGGAATTGCTTGCTCAAAACACTTGATAGAATCTTGGAATCGTTCCATTTCAGCGTATGCAGTTCCCATGTTGTATAGAGTCTTACCTCTGACATCTTCTGGGCGTATTAGCATCGCCTGATGATATGATTCAACACAAGCCGGGTAATTTTCAAGATAATAGAATGCATTGCCTCGGCCATTCAATATTCGAATTACCATTTCATCATCATTAGCGAATGAGGGCAATGCTCTATCGAAACAAGATAATGCTTCACTGTATTTCCCTGCTTCGATTAATGCGACACCTTGATTATACCAAGAAATATCTTGATTTGAAACAGCATTCGAAACTGGATTTTTAAATTCTTTAGCGACCAATGAATTTTGCTGAACATCTAATGCCGCTTTTGCCAAGTCGACTTGCGGATTAGTTTGAATTTCAGTCTCAGTTTTTGGTTGGGATTGAATTGGGTTGAGTAAGATTTGGTTGGCCGCACTTTGTTGCTCATCAGTAGGCATCGGTACTTCTGGAATTGCAACACTCGGTGTTGGAGCAATTGGGGCAGTAGTTTCAGTTGGAGCAATGAGAGAACCCAATCCACCACCCGCAGATGCTTTTTCTAAAGATTCAGCTTTCATTCTACACCTTTCAGATGTTTCTAAGTCACCGGCTGCATGCAGGGCTTTAGACAAACCTCGCCATAAGATTTGATTCTCTTTTTGCTCCTGAATAAGTGATTTCCAGATAGTGACTGATTCAACGTGATTATTCATTGCAGTATATGCTCTAGCATGTAATTCGGATTGTCCTTCGCCCAATAGTTTGATTGCATTGGCAGCTAATTCAGGCCCCGCAGGGAGTGTCGGGGGTAATCCACTGCTCAACTCGAGAACCTCAGATTCACCTTCAGCTAATTCGATTAGGGTGATTGCTAATTCCATTTTTATTGGATTTTCTGGTTCTAAATTAGTTACGATAGTTGCAGATGCCAGATAGCCCTCAATATCGTTAATTTGTCTAGAGGAATCGCTCCATTTTATAGCCGCTTTGAGGTATTGAGGATCTTCCCTCAGAGCATTTGCGTAACAGGTTCCTGCTTCTTCTAGGTTGCCCAAACGTTGTTTTACGGAGCCTAAATTAAACCATCCTTTGGAATTCGATGGGTCGAGCTTTTGGGCATGCTCTAAAGCAGAAGAGGCGTGGTCATTTAGGTCTAAGCGCGCCATGGCTCCACCGGCGATTCTCCATGAAGGTGCGTGGTTAGATGCTTCATTTTTCAAATAAGGTTTTAACAATTTCAAAGCAGAGGCTGGGTCGTTATTTTTAATCATCTCCGTGGCTTCATCTACCAATGAATCCATATTCACTTGCTCATTGACAGTAGTGTCTTGAGCAATTATTGATTCTGGTATAGCCTCGGTTACCGGCTGCACCAATTCAATTCGCTCTTGGATATTTTCTTTGGCAGCGACTACACTGACAGCAGAACGCAATTCACCAAGGTCGAGTTCTTTATTTTCATCGGAATCGTGGTAAACTGCTTCTTGCAATACCGCTTCTTCGTCATCAATACCTGCGTCACTCATAGCAGTAACTAAGTCGTCTTGGCTGAATGTATCTTCTGTTACAACAGGTTTCATTTGTTCGATGGTCTTGGTTTTTGCACTCCCTTCACATCTCTGCTTTACTTCAAGTATTGCTGGGTGGCCTGGATAAAATTCTAATGCTTTAGAAGCCATCATAAAAGCTCCTGTCATGTCACCAATCCTTTCTAGCAATATACACAAATTGGCCGTAGCAGGAGCATGGTTAGGGTTAACATCAAGACAAATCTGGAATGCCTGTCTAGCACCTCGTGCGTCTTGCTGTGCTTCGAGTAATACCCCTCTATTGAACCATGCCATATCGCACGATGGGTCTAGAGATATAGCTTTATTGAAGGCGGCAAGTGCACCTTTATGGTCATCGTTGCGAGAACACTCCTCACCGATTATCAACTGCAGTTGGACCTGGTTTTGGACATCATCATCGCCATCTGAGCCTTCAATTAGTTCGGAATCCACACTGTCGGTCATGGCAATCAATTTTTGCCATAACCTATCCCGCTTAAGCCTTGCTTATCTTTGCATTATCAAATACTTACATTGAATAACCGCGCTTACTTGGAAAGTTTAGTGAGAAAATGAAGATACTTGGATTAAGTGGTGAATTCCGTAAAACCTCTAAGTGTGGGATGCTTGTCAATTTGGCACTCGACATTGCTAGAGATTTAGGTGCTGAGACAATATTTTGGGATTTAGATGTCGATCCTCTGCCACTAGTTGGCGAGGAGGGTTGTTGGGAAAATGAAAACGTCAAAAAGTTCCAAGAACTGGCCACTCAGTGTGATGCTTTTTTAGTATCATCTCCTGAATACCATGGTACGATGTCCGGGGCCATGAAAAATACCTTTGATTGGCTTTATTCTAAGCATGTGTCTGGCAAAGTTTTCGGGTTGATGTCTACTCTTGGTGGTGCTCAAAACTCAAACACACTTAATCACATGCGAATTATGTTGAGATGGATACATGCTTGGCCGGTTCCTGAGCAACTCGCCATTGGGAAAGTTAAGCAAGCGTTCGACGAAGATGGACAGTTAGTCGACCCAGAAATAGTTGAAAGATTAGAAAAGTTGGTTGCCTCTGTAATCGAAACAAGTAAAAAATTATCATAATGGTGAATTTTTGATGTCTAGGCCTAGTTTTTCGGATGAATATGGTGGTAATTATCTATTGATTGAGCCCGATGATTTTCTTATGGGGGATTCAGTTGGTGATGGACTGGATCGAGAACTTCCGGTGCATAAAGTTACTATTTCAAGGCCATTTTTCATTGGTGAAAGATTAGTCACTCAAGCGCATTGGTCCGCAATTATGGACTCCAATCCATCCAAGTATTCTGATGGTTGGACAGCTGGCCTTCAACCAGTTGAGCGGATCTCATGGGATGATGCAAAGGAATTCATAGCAAGATTAAATGATATTACCGAGGATGTTGTCAATCTCGGCCTGAAAGGCAAATGGCGATTGCCAACTGAGTCCGAATGGGAATTTGTAGCGCGCTCGGGAACTAACTCTAAGTGGTGTTTTGGTAATCTCGACTCTAATTTAGACGACTACGGCTGGCATGCTGGAAATTCCGGTGCCTCTCCGAATGTTGTTGGCCAAAAAAAGCCTAACGAGTGGGGTATTTTGGATATTTATGGCAATGTTTCTGAATGGTGTGAAGATGATTATTGTGCCAACTATTTGAGTAAAAATTCATCCCAAGATGCGCACACAATCTCAGGTTCTGTAGTGAAGGTACACCGTGGTGGGAGTTGGTTTACTGAAAGTGACTCTACGAGGAGTTCCGCCAGAAATAAAGCCAAAAAGAATAACTGCAGTGATGGTATTGGGCTACGACTTGTTTGGGAGCCTAACGATAATTGATTATTCTTCGCCTAAGTCTATACCTAGCGCTGGGTCTAATTCTCCTAATGTTTGATTAATGGGAGTCTTACCAATTCCTATATCCCATTTACCATTGAACTCTTGGTCCAGTATGGTGAGCAAATTTTGACTTTTTAGATGTTCAATGCCCCTTCTAGTTCTTTCAACCACTGGTGAAATGTCTTCGTGGAAAATTGAGTCTAAAATTTTACATATATGCCCAAAAGAGTTTTTTCCATCACATAATTCCCACAGTAGGCTATTCATTGAATCGAGCGGTCTTCTGACTTCCTTAGGAGCCTTCAATATTTTTGCAAGTAATCTCTCTATTCGGGTAAATCTTTTTTGAATTCTCAAAACAACTCGTCGCCCTGTGATTCCTCTTATGTCAGGATGTGAACCTGGTTCCCCAACATAACCCCACCAAACAGGTAACCTACACGGAAACTTATCCTTCAATGGATGCCCATCTATCCCAGTTAATTCCATTTATTTCACCTAAAATTCAATAAATGTCCACAGGACCATGCTTATCATTGAAACTACACCGAGTAAAGCTATGAATTTTGTCAACTGTATTCTTTGAGTAAAATTTCTGAGATACCAAGTCATTACCCCACAAAAGGAAATTACCATCCAAAGTCCGTACCAGAGAGCAGGGTATTGCACGTTATTCACCTTTCTTGATATTGTCAAGATATCTATGCCCATAATAGGCCCACTGTTCATGTGTCCATCCTTGAGGCAAACCAGTTGATGGGATAGGCGGTGCACTGCCATGTAAATTGTTAGTGGACGTATGTTGAGGATTCAAATTCTGGGTTGAATGTTGCTGAACATTTTGCGTAGTAACTTGTTTTGTTTGCTGTGTTGAAAAGGATTGAATGGGTGGGCCAGAGACTGGTGGGCCAGCAATTCTAGGACTGTTGTCAGACACATCATTTTCATCAAATTTCTCAATTTGATTATTTTTCCTACGTCTCGAAATGACTAATACTATTACGGCCATTCCAAGTAAACTTGCAATTGAACCAGCAATCATGTCATTTGATAATGAGAAAACCTCACTTGAAGATTCTTCAAACTCAAAAATTCTGCTTATATTACGCGATATAGATCCGTCATCGTTTCGTATCGTAAAAATTACTTCTCCAGCATTGTTTCCATCCAATGGGAAGATTTCACACTGTACTGAAGTGAATTGTTCATTAAGATGTCCTGCTGAAAGTACAACATCGTATCCACTCGCATTTAGAGTAACTCCACCGCAGATTATTTGCCATTCTTCAGGTGATACTGATGTAATTGTGTATGTTTCGGCAACAGTGGATTTGGAGGTAAGATTTAGTAACACAATTCCCGATTGGCCATTTTCAATAACCGCCTCATTGTTTGAGTACGCTGTATAATCCATGGACCTTCTATAGTCGACATTAACAATTGCTTCTAGAAGGTCGAATATTGGACCATTCTGCCCCAGCGATTGGACTTCGAAACTTATCATTACTTGCGCCCCGATTTCAGCTAAATCTGGAATTGTCAATCTAATTTTCAATTCTGATGAGTCACCGATACCTAATGACAACGGGTAGTATTTATCCAACGAATAAATAACTCCATTATCTGAAATAGTGAAATATGAATTGACTGCTAAGTTATTATCTAGTGTGGCAAGTTTGGCTCTTACCATTATATTATTCTCAAAGACATTACCCAAGTTTTCCAAAGTTGCTATAATTTGAGTTGTATTGCCGACTCCAGAATACAGTGTCGAAGTTTTAGTTGTTAGAACCAAATTGTGATTTTTATCGATGATTGATTCTAATTCTACTGTATTGTCCGAGTAGTTGTAATCTTCGTATCCGTCGTGTGATTTAGCGGAAAGAACATACTGGTAAGTGATGTCTGCCACTGTAGTCGACGGCGGTGTGATAACGACTGCTAATCGCTTAATATCATCTAAATCATAAATAGCGCTTAATGGGATTAAATTCTCAATCGATTGATTTTGATACTCTAAATGCCAAGACCAACTATCGGGTATTCCATCAATTTCTAATTCTGCCAGCACGGGTCCATTACCATTATTTTCCAATTCAATATCAAGTCGATTTTCAGAACCGGGTTGGATTACTGCTAGACCTTGAATTACGCGCAAAGTCAAATCATCCTGTCTTGATATTTCTATACCATCAAACTCAACTCCACTAAATTGTGCTCCACTTCTACTCGAGGTAACCACTGGCGTTAGTTTAGGGCATATGTCATCTAACTGGGCTTGCATCGGAGCGGTAATTTTAACACTAAACGCCGAGGTTTTTTCTGAATTTATGACTAACATGGTCTGCGTTGGCTCCTCAACAATCCATTGCCCAACATCACGAACTTCTACCGATGGAATGAATATATCTTGACTGGTTGCATTATTCCAGACAGTATAGTAAATTGTTCTTGAATCACCGGGATTTATACTCCAATTTTGGTTGATACTTTGTGCATTCATGGAAACCTCTGCAATACTTATCATCGACGCAGTTAAATCAATTTCTTCGACATCTACCCGTGAAGAATCGTTTTGCGATCTCGCAATTAATTCAAATTTGCCAATGCTGTCAGGCACTGCATTACTAGGCACAGTAAACGTCATGAGAACATTTTGGGTTATTCCTGGAGTGGATAAAATACTCGTTGGTTGGGACCATGCAAATGCGACACTCCATCCTAAGGGCAGGATTTGTGAATCGATGGATAATTCAAAAACATCCGCTGCACCACCGATATTTTTTATCTCAACATTGAAAGTACAAGTATTTCCTGGTTGACAACTAGGGTTCGGATTAGGTGGAACTATCATAGGTATCCGGTCAGGTAGTACTTCAAATTGCATATTCAATTGTGAGTTTACTGAACTATATTGACTAGAGGTCCCGGTAAATGTTATTTGATACAGACCTATTGTTGAATTAACATGAGGTTGAAAGTTTATGTCGAATTGCTTCTTTTCTCCCGGTTTTAGTTCAATGCCGTAAGATGGGTTAATACTGACTCCGGTTGGATATGAATAGTATAAATTCCAGTTATTAGGAAGACCAGTTGTTGACGGGATGAAAGTTTCAGTGATATTTCCAGTATTCGTCATTTCAACGGTGACCTTGCCCCAAGATTCGGGCACCGAGCCTAAACTTGATACTCCATTTAGTGATAATCCGAATTCCTCCGATCTAACTTTTTGGTCGTAAACTAACACTATTTCGTCAATCCATATACCGATATCGCTGTTCGTAGCATCACTAGTAAATTCGAATTTAAATTGTGTTTGGCTATGGAAAAACTGCGATTGAACAGGTACTAGTGGCGAACTGTAACCCATATTGCTCACTGACCAAGTTTGCCAATTCGCGCCATCGGATAACACTTGGTCAACAGTCCCGGTGACACTAGCAATCTCGTTCCAAATTCCAATGCTGTCACTAACATATATGCGTAAGATATCTCCGGCCAAAATACTACCAGTGTAGAAAAATGTAATGCCGTTGGTGCGTAGCGGATTTTGTATAGAGTCTGACATGTCTAACTTTGGAGTAATTAGTGCGGTATTAAGGTTATTAGAGTATGTCGAACTTTGCCCCTTACCTAAGTGGCATGCTGAACCTTGAGATAGGAATGTATCGGTACTTGTACCCCATTCATTACCCACAGTCCAAGAAGATAAATCTTCGCAGTTGTAATAATTCGAAGCAACTGTTAATGTTCCTGTGTATTGGTCATTGTTTGGATTATCATCAGTAGTCGTAGTCAATGTCGGGTAAATAACTAGTGTGTGATTCCCAGCATATTTTGGAGTAATTGTTAATTGTCCACTCGAACTACTGCCGCCGTTTATTGGGTTCAATTGTGTTGTTTCATTGTGCAATTCGAAATTACCATATTCATTATGAGTAACTACTAAATTGATATTTACCATTCCAGAATTTGTTGTACCTATATTTTTCACATCAAAACGTATCGAAATCGGGATGTCTAGTACTGTGTCAATAACAAATAAACTATCAGGCCTTCCTGCAATTGGACCATTTGATGAAAACATTTGATATTTCTGTTGATCAACAGAATTAGCGTAACTGAAAGATGTGCTTTCTACCACTAAATCGACGCCGCTAGAGCGTCCTGCTGAGAACGCGCTCGATGCACTCAAATTTTCTTGTGTTAGTGGCGATAAATATCCCAACAGGAGTGTTGCGAGCAGAACAGTTGAAACAAATTTAGTTCCGCGCATCGTTTAATGCAAGACATATAATCTATATGAGGGCAATGGAATTATTCTTCCTCGAGTTCACTATCAACATTTTCTTCAGCGAGCTTTAATTTAAGTTCATTATTTCTTTCTTTGGCTCTAGAAGCGAAATACAATCCGAACGATGGAATTAGAACCATCGAAAAACATCCAACCACAGCTGCCAACGCCCAAAGAAATTCCGTCGCAGCATCTATTGAGAACACTTCGATTGAAGAAAAATCTTCATTTACAGTGGTGAGGAAAATCGTTGGAGAGGTTTGACGTTCGCCTTTTTCGATGATTTCGACTCTAATTATAGATGGAGTGTGCTCATAATCTATTACTTTCTCAGCTTTATCAGTAGCATCGTCTAATGATTTAGCATATACTGTTCCGTTGTTTCTACGTCCAGGGTCTGTGGTAGTCATAGAGTAAATGCTTACGTCCGAGCCGTCTTCACTTAATGCTTCATGTGTCGAGTTCTTGTAACATGAATCTTCGCAACTGAATTTGTCGGCGTCCAGTACACCTAGCAATCTATTGCTGTAAAGACCAGCACTGTTAGTTAACTTGACAATTGAATCATCAGATAGTTCTGTGGCTGTTAGATTGACCCATGTCAAGTTGACGCCGTTAGCAGAAATGTCCCAATACCACGTTGTGGTGTTAGTTTGATCGTCGTAAACAGTAGTAACCTGTCCTGATTCATGGTTTGTCGTCACAGCATCAGTTTCATACAAATAATATGAGGGTGAGACAGTCGCACCATAAACGGCGTATGCAAGTATGAAAATCAGTGAAAATGAAAGACCTAAGAGAGTCCTAATTAGATTAGGATTCTGGGCTAAAGCCTTCTGCATGCTTAAGGCAATAGTCACCCCTTCATCAACACTTGTATTATTCGCTTTGGTATCACGATAATGTGAATTTCACCCGTTGTTTTCATATAGGGGAGTTTAGTCGGCAAAGTGCTCGGTGTGTTTGTATGACTACCTTTTATGATATCCCTGCTGATTTATTGATACCTGCCCTCGCTGACCATTTGTCAGAAACCAAGGGCTTGGAAGCCCCTGAGTGGTCCAGTTTCGTCAAGACTGGAGCTTCAAGAGAGAGACCTCCAACTCAATCCAATTGGTGGCACCTCAGAGCCGCTTCCATTCTCCGCAAGGTCGCAAGAGATGGACCGGTTGGTGTAACACATCTTGCTCAAACCTACGGAGGCTCACAAGACAACGGAGCAATGCCTAACACCCCCGGTGTTGCTTCAAGACACATCATTAGAACAGCACTACAACAACTAGAAACCGCCGGTTTAGTTGAAAAAGTCCCTACTAAAGAAGTGGAATCAGAAGGAGGCAAGCAACAATTGTATTCTGGACGAAGAATCACCTCTGCGGGTCACAAATTACTCGATTCAATTGCGCATGCAAAGCGTTCAGCAGCTGAAGAAATGTATCCGGGACTTTCAAAATATTAACGGATGTGAATTAGGTGGTTATTATGTCGGCTTCAAATGATAAAGAGCTGGCAAATATTAGAGAACAGAGGCGAATAGAACTACAGAAGCAGTTAGAGGCTCAAGCGAACCAGCAACTAGATGCCGAGATTGCTGCTCAACAAAAGCAGTTAGAAAAAACCGCATTAGACTCTACAATGAAGAAATTACTAACTCCTGAAGCGAGATCTAGGCTTGCAACCATTGCGCTCGCAACCCCTGAACGTAGCGAACTAATCAAGCGTAGTATTCTGCAACTTTATGAAAGTCAGTCTTTTACCCCTCCTATGTCTGATGAGCAATTGAAAAAATTTCTCATGTCACAATCCAAGAGCCGCCATAGTGCGTCAATCCGTAGAATCTGAGAAGGTGCTCGAAATGTCAAGAAATAAACCAGCAGCAAAAAAAATACGCCTGATGAAGGTACAGAAGCAGAACAGACGTGTCCCGGTTTGGGTCATGTTGAAGACCGATAGAAATACAGTTTCGCATCCCAAGCGACACCATTGGAGACGCAGTAAACTGCAACGGTGAGGTGATATTATGGCTAGACCAAATGAATCTGAACTTATCGTACCGCTTAGAAATGCCTGGAATATCACTCGTTTCAAGAGAGCACCTCGGGCAATGCAAATAATCAAAGATTATGTTATTCAACATTTGAAGGTAACCGAAGAAGAAACAGTGTATATCGACAATTCCGTCAATGAATACATCTGGTCTCGAGGTATTGAAAATCCTCCTAGGAAAGTTAGGTTGCAAGTCATTCGACACGATGACCCGGAATTTCCTATCGAGGTTAAATTGTTTGAGGAGTGAGATAAATGGGGAATATTAGACCGAGTTTTATTAAAATTAGAGCCATTACGCTTGTTGAGCAACATCGAGAGAAATTTACAGAGGATTTTGATCACAATAAGAAGGTAGTATCACAACTTACCGATGTCGACTCCAAAAAATTGAGAAATTGGATAGCAGGTTACGTCACTAGATATTTGCAACGTCGAGTAGATTAGTGAGGGTTTTGCGTGTCTATACGCGTCGATTGGAATCGTCATCCAGTCAGCGTTCACTCAGACCAAAAAGAACAGTTGGAGCGATTAATTGATTTTTTAAAATCAAAATATTCAATACGTAAAAGGTCTTTAGTAATGGAAGACAGAGAAGAGGGAGGGTTTCTCTTTTTCCTGTACCAACCTTGTGATCCACGGTGGGTTGCTGAATTCATTAATTTATGAGGGTAGTGTATGGGTGATAGACTAAAACTTGAACTACCTAAATCTCCATTTGAATTAGTCATAATTCTTGTTGGAACCTCACACCCCGGGAATCTAGGTGCAATATGTAGGTGTATGCTTAATTACGGTTATGAAAACTTGCGCTTAGTCAATCCAAGGTGTGATATTGGCGATATAGAAGCTCGAAATCGGGCTAAGCATGCTGGCCGTTTACTTGATAAATGTGAAATATTTACTACTTTAGATGACGCGACAAAGGATTGTTCGGTAGTAATAGGAACTTCCGGCAAACGCGAAGTAGGCGGTAAAACAGTGTTTAGGCACTTTACTTATCCGTGGGAATTATCTATACGACTAGAAGATTACACTGACAAAGTGGCATTGATTTTTGGCGAGGAAGGTAAAGGTCTCTCGACAGAAGAACTGGATAAATGCGACTTTTTGACAACATTACCTACTTGGGAAGGATACCCTATTGCCAATTTATCTCATGCTGTTAATGCTTTTGTCTATGAACTTCATAAATATCGCGTAATTAAGAACCAGGGCATGGACCGTAGTATCCCTGATATAGTTCCTCTAGAAAGAACCATTAGTGCAAATTTACGAGATATACTGGTCAAAGCAGTTGAGGAAATGTCCGAGTCTCTGCCGGGTAATGCTGAACGAAAAAATAGTTTCAAAAATTCTCTAGTTAGAAGCATCATGCTCTCTGCACCTACCGAAGATGAAGCAACTCGGATGGTTGGCGGCTTGCTGGATGCAACTACTGCACTACAATATGTTGAAGGTAACCAAGAATGGATTAGCAAAAGACGGAGGAAAATTGAACCTTATAGCTCGGAGGAATAATCTCGACTAACTAGTCGTTTCTCTGGCATTTGGCACTATTTGCACCATGCTCTCTAACTGTAACGCTCTCTACCCAGCACCTACTGCCGTAAATTGAATTGATTAGGTCACTAGAGTATTCCATTGCCATCTTCGCAAACATTTCGCAACCCGTTCCTCTTACACATACCATATCAATTACTCCATTTTGATGCATTAATTCGAATTCGGTTAGCATTGGGTCGTCTTCAGCCACTAATGTCTTGTGGTCAAAGTTATTCCTTAACCACACTTCTAATTCCTTTAAACCGCCAAAATCTACTACCCAATTATTTTCTTCGAGTTCACTTGCACCAAAGATAAATTCAAACTCAAGAGAATATCCATGCATAAATCTGCAATGACTATCTGCGCGCCATTGTCTAAAAGCAGCAGAAAGTCCTCTTTCGTGGCCATATTTTTTTATCGAGAAAAAATTATTCATTGTTCATCCTCCTCAAATATCATAGATGCTGAGTTAATACAGTATCTTTCACCGCCAAATGCTGCAGGTCCGTCTTCAAAGACATGCCCTAAATGAGCGTCGCACTTAGAACATCGAACCTCGATTCTAATCATACCCATGCTATTATCTTGAATTCGTCTTATCGATGCAGTTTCAAGTTCGCTGTGGAATGCTGGCCAACCACAACCAGAATCATATTTTCCTTCTGAACTAAACAATTCGAGTTCGCAGCAGATGCATTTGTAAATCCCTTTACGTTTTTCAGAATT
>CEWG01057146.1_pt1 | contig 77047 bp, 65 predicted proteins | sample 361411 | NCBI WGS metagenome assembly CEWG01 (sample SAMEA2622173, study PRJEB7988) | marine metagenome | biome: marine biome (ENVO:00000447); feature: surface water layer (ENVO:00002042); material: "saline water (ENVO:00002010), including plankton (ENVO:xxxxxxxx)" | depth 5 m | reverse complement strand
TGGAGGTGGTGCCTTCTTGCCCTTCTTCGGGGGTGGTGGAGGTGGTGGCTGGGTCTTCATCTTCTTGAGTCGGGCTGCGAGCTCGTAATCCTCGTTCGCTACTGCCTCGGCGATTCTCTCGTCGATTCCCGAGGGGGGAGGTGGGGTGTCTGGCATGCCGGTCGGACCCCTAGGTTCGCTCAATCGATTTCAATGAATCGGGTGTCATGCTGGAAGATGCACCAGGGAATGTGCGGGGATCGGACCCAGCCTAACTCGTCCATCCAACCCCTCCAGCTCGATGAGGAAGAGCGCGGCTACCGTCTCGGCCCCTGCCTTGGAGATCAGCGAGGCGGCTGCCTCCACGGTCCCACCGGTGGCTAGGAGATCGTCCACGAGGATCACGCGATCACCTGGGCCCAGCGCGTCCTCGTGCATCTGAAGCTCGTTGGTTCCGTACTCCAGCGAGTAGCTCACGGATACCGTCTTGTGGGGCAGCTTCCCAGGCTTCCTAATCGGGATGAACGGTAAGTTCAGCCTCATCGCGAGCAAGGGCCCGAAGATGAATCCACGGGCCTCCGGGCCCGCGACACAGGTGGGGGCATGAGTGCGGGCATGCTCCTCGAAGGAGTCCATGACCCTGCGCATCAGCACCGGGTCTGACAGAACGGGGGTGATATCACGGAACTGTATGCCGTCGATTGGGAAGTCAGGAACGGTCCTGATGGTCGCCTTGAGATGGTCGTCCAAATCCATGGAATCACCTGACTGCGCCCCAGGCGTCAAATTGACACCTAGGGTCGCATGTTTCCTCGATCATATTCCGATGGTATCGAATAGCCAGCCGAACGTGCTCGTGTCGCCTGGCCCCAGGTAGAACATCAGCATGAAGACGGCGATGCCGTACATGATCGGTGAGGGTTCCTGCCACTTGCCCATCATCATCTTGATGACCACCCATGTGATTACGCCCCATGCGATGCCGTCTGCGATGGAATAGGTGAAGGGCATGAGCACGATGGTCAGGAAGGCTGGGAGGACCATCTCACTGTCATTCCAGTCGATGTCCACGACCTGCTTCATCATCATAGCGCCTATGATGACCAAGGCCGATGCGGCGGCGAAGGTTGGTATGGCTTGGAACAGACCGGAAAGGAATAGGCCTGAGAGCATGAGTACGCCGACTGTCACTGCCACAAGCCCGGTCTTGCCGCCCTCTTCGACGCCGGCTGCAGACTCAATGTAGGTCGTCGTGGTGCTCGTGCCGGTGAGTGCGCCTGCTATCGTCGCAGCAGCGTCTGACATGAAGGCTTCCTCGCTCTTGTGGAGAGTGTCATCCGCATCAACGTACCCTGCCTGCCTGCCAACGGAGTACAACGTGCCAGCTGTGTCGAAGATATCGACGAACAGGAATGCTATCATGACAAGTAGGAAGTCATCCCAATTCCCACTGATGTCGCCTAGCGCTGTAATTGCGGCGCCGAGGGACTCGTCTGGGAGGCCCACGAACCCTATGATCTCGTTGGGGTCTGGTGCGCTGGCGTATGCAGTGCCCCACCCAGCTCCTCCAGCGGCGAAGTCGTTGTACGGGTCGTATACCTCAAACATCCAACCGTACATCGAAGCTACCATGATGCCAATGATGATGGCGCCCTTCATGCCCCTGGCCATCATGGCCGCGATTGCAAGAAGAGCGATCATCCCGATCAGTGCACCGTGACTGAGGTTGAACGCCTCGGTGGTCGCTAGATTGACCAACGTGGCCCCGTCGTCTTGGATCCATCCCATTTCCCTAAGACCGATGATAGCTAGGAAGGCCCCGATACCAGCGCCCGTCGCTATTTTCAGGTCCTTTGGAATGGCGTTAATCATCTTCGTTCTCCAACCCACTTGGGGGATCGAGATCACAAGGAAGATTATCCCCTCGAGGAAGACGGCCGCGAGGGCGACTTGCCATTCGATGCCCATCCCAAGCACCACTGCGAAGGTGAAGTAGGCGTTCAGCCCCATCCCCGGGGCTAGGGCGAAGGGGAGGTTTGCCCATAATCCCATTACGACACAGCCGACGAAGGCAGCGATCGCCGTTGCGAACAGCGCGTCATCGAATGGTATCCCTGCCACGCTTAGCATTGCGGGATTTACCAGCAATATGTATGCCATCGTGAGGAAGGTGGTGATTCCCGCTCGTATCTCGGAACCGACCGTCACGCCCTTCGCACTCAATCCAAATGTTCTGTCTAATATGTTGTCTACTGCGCTCATCTTATAGTCACCTGAGGAAGCCTCTTAGTTTCGGCTTATGCACGTCAAGCATATCAAGGATTCGTCTATTCTGCATCCATGTCTATGATTAAGTCCCGCCCGTTGATGGGTATCAGAACCTCGAATGGTGGGTCCGGGCCGAATAAGTCAGCAAACTCCTCGACGTCCTCATCAGGGGTGTGGAATAGAATCAGATGACGTGGGTTGCAGGCTCGTGCGAAATCCACCAATTCGGACCTCCCCGCATGGTTCGACAAATCAAATTTGTCGATCTCGAGCTCTATCCTCGTCTTCCTGTTGTATATGGATATGATTCCGGTATCGACAAGGGACCTGCCACCTGAGCCGGGCGCCTGATAGCCTGTCAGTAGAATTGCATTGGCTGAGTCATGCCTCAACTTGTTCAGATACCAAATGGCTGGGCCCCCATCCAGCATACCGGAGGTTGTCACGATGACGTCTGCCTCAAGTGCCTTGAATCGATCTGACTTCCCCCTTACACGCTTTGTCCAACGGAGGGCCTTCTCGAAGCCCGATGGATCGCGTAAGTAGTCGGGATGATCGTTCCAGATCCTGGAGACTCGTGTTCCCATGCCATCATAATGAACGTTCAGGGATGGATCTCTATCATGCAGTATTTTGATAATGTCTTGTCCCCTTCCTGAAGCGAAGCTGGGAATCAGAGCCACACCACCTCTTGCCCTTATGTCCTGAACTCGCTTCACCAACCTATCCTCCTCCGTGGCCCGGTCAGTATGGTCCCTCCCGGCATAAGTAGCCTCCATGACAAGAATGTCGCATTCCACCGGCTTCGCACCTTCAACATTCGGACTCTGTCTGGTGTCAATGTCGCCTGTCCACAGTATCTTGATATCTTGTGTTTTTAATTCCACCATGGAGGCTCCCGGGACGTGACCGGCCCCCCGCAGGATGCAAGTCCACCCACTCACATCGAAAGATTCTCGATGGTCATGCGTAACCCACGATTCCAATGAATCCTCTATGTCCCTCTTGTCCCATGTGAGGGGATATCCTTCTATGCTCGATACCTTGTATGTATCACGCCACATGATTTCTGACAGAGCGGCTACGAGTGGAGTTGAGTGGAGCTTAGTTCCGTGATGCCCAACCAACCATGGAGCCATGCCGATGTGATCGATGTGAGCATGAGTAATTATTGCATTTCGAACATACGGGGTCGGAGAAGGATACCTGGGGGGTTTCGAAGCGGCGAGGCCATAATCTATCAGAATAGTCTCACAACCAGATTTTTGAATTGTACATCCAACATTGCCCACCTCCCTTGCGCCACCGTGAAAATGGAACCAGATTTTGCTCATATTCTAGCCTAAGCGGGGGTAGAACTTCAAACCTATCACCCCACCCCCTGATTTCCATTGTACGATGAAGTAATAGATAGATGGTGAACAGAGAAAATAAGGTTTTAACAGAATATACTGATTAATTTTGATTTTGGTTTATTATTGTTAATACAATTTGCAAATTGAGAAATGACTCATCATGAGATTGCAGTGGAAATGAGGGGGTGGGTCGATCTGAAAAAGGGAAGCGCCACCCAATCTTACATGGCCAGACTACCAGGGCACAGTCTCACCTTGAATGAGATCAAGTGCTTCGGATGTGGCGCCTGCATCGCTGTCTGCCCAATCGACGTCATTCGGATGATGCCGCCAATTGTCAATATCAAGGAAAGTGCGTGCACACACTGTAATCTATGCATACCAGCGTGCCCTGTCCACGCTCTGTCCATCGAGGGAGTTCTTGAATGAGAATCTTAGTTTTGGACGATTCAATTAGATCATTGGCGTTTAGCTTGACAATGCAGACCTCCGGAACGAGAAATGAGATCCATATGATTAGTGAAAAGACTGAGATTGGACTGTCGGATACTCTGAAACCGGGAGTGAATCGAGATTCCCATCCAATGTTGCAAGGGATAGTTCGTCATATGCCGATGGTGGCCCTAGCAGGTCCTTTCTTCAGAAATAGTTGGGTACACAGGGGACTTGCGATTGAGTCCGTGAACAACGGTCTGAACATCCATTTTCGTAGTGCCGTCGATGAGGTAGATCATGGGGTATTCGAGTTCCACGGCACTGCAGCGACCACATTCAGCGCTAGGGAGCATTTCGATTATGTCTCCCATCCACCTCAAGCCGAGGGTGGCATTCTCTGGCATGGTGCTATCTCAACGAAGTCATTGAATGATGAGCTGTCCATGGATAGGGGAGATGGCACGTTCGAGACATGGAGCAGGACTCCGATTGAGAATGATGGGATTTTGCAATACGGAACATGGTTGGGCGACGAGCCCAATGAGGATGTCGTCATGGCAATAACTGAGGGTGTAGCAGAAGCAATGGGCCTACTTTCCTCATTGAAATAGCCCTATTACCTATCCCTTATCGTGCAGGTCATGGCCAACCTTGATGGCATCACTCAGAGATCTCGCCCGCGTCATGCATTACTCATTGACCCGGCAGATCAAGAGCCAGATGTAGCTGCGAAGCGGGCCATAGCCGCAGCAATGGCTGGATCATCGATGATACTCATTGGGGGATCCTCTGGTACTGACAGCAAGAACGTGGATGAGACCGTAGTTGCGATAAGAGAGGCATTGGAGCTTATCCAATGGGCGGCCACACAAGACTCGGATGCACATTCAGAAGATAGACTACCGATTGTTCTATTTCCTCAAGGGGCAAATGCACTATCTCCAAACGCTGATGCGATCACCTACATGATGCTCATGAATAGCACTGACCCAAGATATTTGATTGGTGAGCAAGTAGCAGGAGCTACATTCATCAAGAATTCTGGGATTCATCCAATTTCCATGGGCTACGTGATCTGCGCACCTGGAGGCAAGGCTGGAAGGGTTGGGAAGGCGGATCTTATTGATCCAGACGAAATTGAAAGGGTGTCCTCATACGCGTCCGCTGCAGAAATGTTCGGCTTCAAGCTTCTCTACCTCGAAGCGGGCAGCGGTGCCGAGTCACCAGTCTCTCGGGGTCTGATAGAGGCTGCGAGAGAAAGTACGGATCTCCCAATTGTCGTAGGTGGTGGCATTAGGGACCCGCAAGCAGCCAGGCGCGCCGTGAAGGCTGGTGCTGATTGGATAGTGACGGGAAACTTGGGGGAGCAGTACGAGGATGCAGATGAACTCAAGCAGGCGCTTGAAGCCATGATTGAAGCCATGAACTCTAACTGACAGACTGTTCCATGCCGTCGGATTCAGGGTAAACCAACGTGATCATATGCTCTATATCGATGTAGTCTTGACCGCTATTATAGGTGACTTGCAATTCGTGTACCCCATAGGTATCGAAATGCAGAGTTTTCCAAACTACTTCTCCCCCATCATCGACTTTTCCATCGTTGCTTTGACACACGGTTTGGGCTTCATCGATCAGATCCCAGGAAAACTCTACTGATTGGCCACTTGCTAGCCCTTGGACCAACTCGGGATTACTGACTATTGACTCTATCACGATGACATCGGCAGCTACGCCGTGGTTCGAGGGAATTGAGTCAATCAACAAGGGGCGAGGCTCATGGGTGTTTTCCTCGGTCCAGTGTATCTCGAGGTTAGCACTGACCGTCACGTAACGCATGTACTCGTTGCCCATATTGTCCTCGGCCATCAGGATAATCCGGTGCAATCCATGGTTTTGGATTTCGACTCTAACTATATCCGCCTCTGAAGGCGACACAATCTGGACTTGCCCCCCCGTTTCAATTTCATACGATATGAAGTCCCGATTAGCATTTGTACTGCTGAAATCGAATTCGAAAATTGCAGGCTCCACCGATATCAGATCACCATCGACGTAATTCTCTCTGATACTCTCATTTGGCTCTAACAGCTCTACATTAAAATCTACATTGCCAGAGTCATCACCAGTCATAATGCAACCTGACATCATCAATGACGATGTGAGAAATGGTAATAGAAGGTGTAGCACTTGGAAACCCATAGTTTCCCGCTTAATCAAACTCATCACCTTCGATTGAAGAAACCTCTCTTTCCAAGTCAAGCAAGGCCGCAAGCAATACTTCTACGCGCCCCTTCAGCTCACTGACCTCAATGTCAGATGCACCGCTATCCTGAAGACGTATCATGCCTTCCAACTCCTTGATCCTCTCGGACATTTCCACCTTCGTGGAGGAAACACCCCTCACAGCACTGAGTTTGGCGATCTCAAGCTTTAGATTATTGATTTCAAACACCATATCCTTCATTGACGCTTCTGCTTCAGCTAAGACATCCCATGTTTTGAGCACCTCCTCAATAAGAGCCTCTTTTTTGAAATTAGACAGTCTCGCTTTGTGATCCATGGAATCTATCCCGTCTCCCTCCAAGTCGACCACCAGTGTTAGTTATCCCACAAAGGATCTATGATATGGATTTTACATAATTCAACGATACATCTACTACTATAACTGCCAGTTCAAAAGCCTCATGAAAAGAGCCGCAGTCACAAGTACCGACCGCTAAACTGCGCATATGAGTGGCCAATCGAAGTCCGCTCCAATCCTCACTGCTGGAATAAGCAGCAGACCCTCTCCAATTACGGACGATGTCCTGGAAATCAATGGAGATTGTGTTTACTCTGACAGAATACCCAAACCAATACATGATGCCGATCACAGTGTAATTGGAACAGATCCTTCAATATATCAAGAAGAGAACACGAAAGTACTGATCTGAGATAGGAGAGCCGTGCCCGTATCAAAGGACATCTTGAAATCTCAGGGGATCGCTTGTAATCTAATCATTAAATAATTGAATCGGAGGCTTAGATTTTTCACAAAAATACGTTGTTTTCATGAATTTCTAGAAATACCTCGAGATTGTACAGCATCCAGATTAGCATTGCTTCCTGGCTACTCATCGATTTTAACGATAGCAGTTCCTCTAATCCAGACCTCATCACAATTCCATGTTTTACCATACTTCCTGAGAGTATTTTTTTCTTGGCTAAGTCAGAAAATTCTCCATCCATCCAATCTGTTAGGGGGACGGGGAAGCCCACTTTCTTCCTATTTATCACCGGAGAAGGAAGTAGGCCCACAGATGCCTGTTTTAATACCCATTTTGGAGTATCGTCAACCTCACTTGAGTCGGCCCCAATTTTTTCTACTGGCCCATCATGCCACCGCAGTTTCAATTCCTTGTCTATCCTAAATGATAGCTCGACGAGCTTGTGATCCACGAATGGAACCCTGGCCTCAACGCTAGCCCCCATTGTTGTTGTGTCCACTCTTTGCAATAAGCCCGGAAGATGTATCTTCTCAAAAACGTACATGTACTGAGTTGCTGGATCTAAATCTTCAACCTCCGAGAAACTATTATGAAAACTAGATATAGATTCTCCCTTGTTAAAATCCTCTAGAACATTCGGAGAAAATAGTTTTTCTAGCCAATGAGTAGGAGTGTACCGATAGAGGTGCAAGAATCGTTCAACCTCACTTTTGAATTCACCACCATACCTCTCTGAAAGTCTTAGTCCCAAAGTAGAGTCAGTTTCAAAATTTCCTTCTTTCCAATTTTCGAGGAACCTGGAATCTTCAGCGGAACGGAAAATCCTCCCATACCCACCAAAAATCTCGTCCGCGCCTTCTCCGGATAGAACTACTGTAATGTCTTGTTTTAGGATCTTTGACATCAAGTAGAGTGGCACTTCATTTGGAACGCCCAATGGCGCATCTTTCAGATATACCAATTCTTGAAGCTTCTCGAGGTAATCATCCATTCCAATCATTATTTCGGTATGTTTTGTATTGTACTTCTCGGAGACCATTCTAGAATATTCGAATTCATTGAATCCAGAATTAGGAAATCCTATGGTGTATGTAGAAATTGGAGAGTCTTGCATTCTCGACATAATCGCAGTTATGAGACTAGAGTCAACTCCTCCGGAGAGGTATGCTCCTACTTTGACATCAGCCACCATTCGAAGACCTATCGATTTTTTCAGATTTTCTAAGACTAGTGAGACGGCCTTTTCCTGGTCCGAGATCTTTGGCATATCAAGAGATGCCTTCAAAGACCAATATTGTCTGATTTCTTTGATATTATGCCTATCTAACTTCATCCAATGGCCCGGTTTCAATGAGTTAATTCCTTCGAAGAAACTCGCTCCAGAAACTGGATAGCGGAAACAAAGATAAGAAATCACAGAGTCAATATTCAATTTAAAACTTCTATTTAATGATCTTATCAATGATTTTGGTTCTGAGGAAAACGTAAATCCCGAATCTGATGAATTAAAGAATAGTGGCTTAATACCGAGTCTATCCCTCGCCAAGAAAGTTTGAAGGGACTGATGGTCAAAAATAGCGAAGGCAAACATTCCATTGAATCTCTCAAGACATCCTTCTTCCCACTCAATGTAAGATAACAAGATTACTTCTGTGTCTCCTTCTGTCTGGAAAACGTGTCCTAGATCGGCAAGCTCCTTTCTGATGGCTCTATAATTGTAAAGCTCACCATTGTATACGATACTGAATCTTCCATCTGCGGAATGCATAGGCTGATTTGACTGATCACTGATGTCGATGATACTCAATCTTCGGTGGCCTATACTAAATGGAGGAGAGAAGTAGGTAGCAGAGGCATCCGGACCCCTATGATTCATGAGTTCCAATGCTTCTTCGAAGTCTATTCGGTTAATTTCACCGATATGGCCTAGAATTCCGCACAATTTAATTTCCCTCGTTTCGGATTTGTAGAAGAGTTTCATTTATCAAAGTCGAAGAAGTACCTTTCATGTAGGGAAAGTAAACGATTTCAACATCTACTTCTGCGAACTGCCTTTCATATCCTTTCCACTTTGGATGCCCTTTCCAGTCGTCGCCGACGAACATGACATGGAATCCCAATCGTCTCCATGCTCCGAGTTTATCCATATCGGCCTGAGGAGTCACTTCATCGACATACCTTATCGCCTCAACTATCCTAATTCGCTCCTTGAATGGAATGACTGCCTTCTTGTGCTTATACGAAACGAGCTCATCAGTTGTAACTCCGACTATCAGATGGTCACATTTTTCCTTTGCCTTTCTTAGCAGGTTCAAGTGTCCGACATGAAACAAATCAAAAACACCAGTAGTATAGCCTATCCTTCCTCCCATATAAACACCTAATTAGTCGCATTTATCTGCGAGAAGTAAGAATTCACTACACAAACTTCTCTATAGAACCAATTCGAATCTTCGGAGTCGTAAATAACTGAACTGTTAGCGAACTCTGAACGATCTACCGAATACTCCCTCTCTCCCCAAACTTCTCCACTAAGGTAATCTCTGAGGGATAAACGGTCGTCCACAACGGACCCTTCCTCGAACTCCCCCTCTATCATTAGGTATAAGTCCGTAATAGGGGCGGTTTAAATTGAACCGTTGTCACGGCACAAATAGAATAGTTTGGATTAGATCTGGATTAAGTGGATGGAGATCGACAATCATGACGATCCAGAGGCCGATCGTAATTTATGGTGAGGGGGAAATTTGTCAAGTCTAAAGTCACTTGGAGCACCTCTGATGAAAGGCCATCTGCTTCTGAAGAAGATCCTACCATTCTACAGCCCATGGGGAGTATATTGGGCGCTCTATTTTGGCCCATGGACATGGTTATTCAGAGCTTTGAGTTGGCTGGTTCCTAAACAAGATAATCTGTTTATTTTTGGCTCGAACGAAGGCAAGCATTACTCCGACAACTCAAGGTCATTGTTCGAATATATTCAAAATAATGATAACTCGATCAGGGCCGTATGGTTCACTAACAACAGGGATGTTTACAGAGAGGTTGAGGAGAAATACCCTGGCAAGGTCGTCATGTCTCCCAGCCTAAAAGCCTCTTTTCTCTATCTCAGGGCAGGACAGGCTATCATCTCGTTCGGATATCAAGATATGTGTAAGATGCCATGGATTCCATCCATAACAGTAAATCAATTATGGCATGGAGTGCCACTGAAGAAAATTGGTCTACTGAGGGCCAAAAATAAAACAGATGAAGACTACGGAGAAACAGCAAGGCTTTTTCTGCAATGGTGTGGAAATGTTGACAGATTCTTTGTGACCTCAAGATATGAAAAAGAGTGTCTTAGCGAGGCATTCAACATCCCGCAAGATCGGTTTGAGATCACGGGTAACCCTAGAAACGACCTTCTGTACTTGAACAAAAACCCTCTGGACTCAGACACTAAAACAATCCTATACACGCCTACATTCAGGGAAAGGGGCGAAGGCGAACATTCGAGAGTTCTGTTGCATCCCGATGTATCTGAAGGACAAATGCACGAATTCTTGGAGAAGAATCAAGCTAAGTTAATAATTAGACCACATTGGATTACTGAGGGCCGAGTATACAAATCAGATAGGATTGAAACTGTGACTCATTTTGATGAGCCACATCTACACAATTTGTTCATTAAATCTGACGTGTTAGTAACCGACTATTCTAGTGCATACATAGATTGGTTGATCTTAGATAGGCCAGTAGTATTCACCCCCTACGATCTAGAAGAATACTCTGAGAAAAATGGTCTTTTGGATGATTATGAAAACCTCGTACCACCACCAATATCTACAACTTTGGAAGACCTATTTATCGATCTAGGGAGCGCATTAGAGAATCCCCAAAAATATAGTGAAGAGAGAAACCAAATGAAAATTAAATACCTCGGGCCGTGGGGTTACGGGGCCTCTGAAAGAGTATTGTCAATATTGAAATCAAAGAATTTCTGAATGCGGGGATGATAGCTGTGATTGGTTGGATAACTACTTGGGGCATTAAGTGTGGTATTGCAACTTATTCCCGCTTTCTCATAGAAGAAATGGACGACGACGTATTGATCCTTTGTCAATCTGAAGAAGGAAATCCAGAAGGGGCAATACCGTGTTGGAAAAGGGACTCAAACCTTTTCAGCGAGATGATCGATCAATTTGCCCCAAATGAAATAGACACTGTTGTTATTCAACACCAACCAGGGCTTCTAAGATTTTCATATCTCAACCAGTTGTTACTGAAATTAGCTGAAATGAACATCAAGGTATTCATAACAATGCACAATACACGGGATAAATCAATCTTATTTCGCAGTCGAAGAATCGAGAGAGCTGTTGAGGGCCTCAAGACCTGTTCAACTGTTATGGTACACTCAAAGGCCGACGTCGAGAATTTAGAAAAATTGGGGATTAAGACTAACGTTGTAATGATTCCTCATGGAATTTATCCCCCGCCTTCAGAATCAGTAGAAGCATTGCCCCTCAATGGCAGAGTTTTGGGAACCTTTGGATTTTTATTACCGCACAAAGGTCAGATAGAGTTGGTTGAAGCTTTTGAGCAGCTTTCTGGTTGGGATGAATTATTGTTGTTGTGCGCAACTCGTAAGGACAGTGAGAAAACTGAGAAGAGAATCAACTCATTAATTAAAGAAAAAGGACTTGAAGAGCGTGTAAGATTTGTGACAGAATTCCTAGATGATGAAATTGCTATTGCAACCCTCTCAAAGTGTGACCTATTGGCGTTTCCCTATCAGAGAACGAACGAGTCTGCCTCAGGGGCAGTAAGGATGGGCGTCGCTTCCGGCACACCAATAGCCGTGTCACCGATTCATATTTTCGATGATATCAAGGGGGCAATCAAAATGAGGGGAAAATCCGTCGATGACATTGTTGCGAGCATTTCCACACTCTCCGAGAAAGACCTTGAGTCCTCTAGGAAATCAATAATTGAATTTCGAGATTCCCTGCAGTGGTCCGAAGTCGCCAAGCGAATTCAAGGGCGACTAAACTAGTGCAATATTTGGTTGGCTGTATACTCTGTATCAAGCCTCGATACCCTTTCTCTCTACGCTATTACAGAGGTTTCTAAGGCAGTGCGTCGATGAATAACTTGTGCAATAAGTATTTATTTTTCCATTATCCAAGCCCTAATTCTTATCACGATCGAACAAGTTTATGAACGCAAAAAACTATTGTGTGAGATTGTTGAGTCCTGTCAATTCCTCTAGAAGATATTGGTCTTCCACAAGACTTTGCCTCACCAACTCTCTCTCACTATCCGTGATGATTCTACTTCCCGATGTCCTAGTCGAAAAAAATTTAGTTCTGTATATGTTAATGCCTTGACTCTGTAATTTTTTCGCAATCATTTCCCTGAGTCCTCGGGGGAGGATTCCCGCGGAATTTTTTACAAATCTACCAACGATATTTATGGTTCTTCTCTGACTTGTAAGATTGTGATCCTTCACTAGACCTAAATCAAAACTGTATTCCCTTACCCCAATATGGTTGCAAACTTCCTTCAAAACCTCATGTGGGAGATTACGCATAACTTTCGTTTCGATAATCAAGAAAGAATCGATAGGGAAAAAAGCCAACCAATTCTTCAACGACTCGCCGTATAAAGAATCACATCTTAATCTTCCATCTTTCCAAGCTTCAGTGAATTCACTCCAATCCACACCAGCTTTCCTGTCATCACCGTAATCAAGAGCATGGTTCCATTGGGAGACTGCTCTCTCTACGGGGTCTCTTAAGGAGACAATAAATTTAGCCTCCGGCCAAATTTTTTTAATTCTTGAGGGTGCTTTTGGACAAGAGAAAGCATGGACAGAACAATCTACTTTCACACCCTCACCTCGAAAGAATTCACCGTATCCGGATAGATCCAAACTTGAGTCGTCTCGGATAAAAGTCCCCTTGTGTGTCGCTACAATATTCGGCTCCTTCGGATTCGATATGCATATCTCAGGGTGTTGCGATAGAACATCAGCAAGCCAACTCGTCCCACACTTGGGTGCTCCCAGTAAGAATGATCCAACCAGTGGAACGTCCATCATATCGAAACCTTTTGATTTGAATTTTTGCAGGGAATTGAGTTTTATTCTGTTCAATCGTCATTATTTTCATGTACGTGAAGCATGACAGGGTTCTCGTCACCCATAACTTCTGTGAAACCTTCCATCGTTCTTTTCCAGAGCTCCTGATGACCACTCCATTCCAACCATCTGTCCACAAAGTCAGTGTGATTCTTGATATCTTCATCATCCGAGAGCCTTTTGAGGATTTCATTAGTTTGAGCGAGTACCGCACCTACGGGCCCATTGAGCATGTAGGTTGTGTAGGGATTCCTCTCTTGGATTACCGACTGATGCGCTCTCCAAAGAGAAAAAATCACATCGTAGAGATATCCTATCATTAGCACACAAAATATCACAAATAATCCAATAGAGGCTAAACCCCAATAGGTCATTGATATACCTAGGATATCTGTGTTGGGATCGAACCTCCATTTGACATAGGGCCAAGTCAACAGGGTGAGGGTCGTTACCCAGAATGCCATTGAGATTAGAGTTTGACTTTGTTGAACCCTCCAGTATTCACGCATTACCGTCTTCTTCAGCATAACATCATCTCGGAGGGTGTGTGTATCACTATTGTGACTTAATCAGTCAGATTGCTCCCTGAATGCAGAGATAACACGAGGTTCCGTCGACTCAGAGGGGTCTATCTCTGTTAGAGAAGAGATAATCACGAATCTTCGAGGCACTCTGTGCTTGCTCCCGAAATTCGAATATACGTACTCTATCGCACCCTCTTTGTCATCAGCGACCACGTCAATCGTGTACGGTTGATCTCGGGAGCCACTGCGGAAAGTACCCATTGCTCTGAATGCTTTTACCATGGTCCTGCGGAAAGCGACCCCAATTTAATCCGAACGGATGCAATTGACCAGTCATCCAAGCGAATTTCCAGGCAAATCTCCCCATCTTTTAGAAAAGTCGACCTACTACAGACCTCCATGAGCATGGAAGAAGCAAGGCAGCTGACCCGCCTCATTGAAGCAAACCACAAACGGCTTCAGAGCATGAAAAGCCAAGTCGAAAGACTCAACTCACTACTTGAGGAACAGACTAGAGCCCAAAACACTCTGGAGTCAATTGGGAACAGTGACGGTGGCATGACCATGGTTCCACTTGGCAGTGGCGTCCAGATCCCCGTCCAGTTAGCGCAAGATCTTCACCCAGTCATAGACATCGGATCAGGTGTCCAAATAGAAACGGACGTTGAAAAGACTCTCAAGATGCTAAACCAAAGAAACAGGGAACTGGAAGGACTCATTCAGAACTTGTTGTTAGAAATAAAGCAAATCGATGAAAGCATCATGGACATGGAGGAGCAAGTGATGGAACTGAACCGAGAAACGAAGACTACCAAAGAGTCACCCGCCAGATCAAGTTCAGAACCAACGACCACACAGCCCAAGGCCAAGCAAAGAAGGCGGAAAAGGGGAACAGAACTAACATTGGATGACTGAGGTAATGTTGCATGGGTTTCCTCAGTCGGTTCCGTCGCTCTGCGAAAACATTGGATGACATTGGATCCATAGCTTCGGAAGAAGACCTTACTATCGTTCCAGAAAATGTAAATGAGGCCTATGAAGTGAAAACTTCTCCTATCTCAGAACATGAGGTGGAAAGCGAATGGGAATCAACGGAAATGATTGATTCAATTCACTTGGATAGGGATAAAAAATCTCAAAAACTAATGGAGAGAAAACAACAATCCCAGAAGATAACGAAAAAAGCCAGCATTGAGAAAAGACGTTTGAAACTTGTTCCAAGACCATCACAAGGGCTATCAATAGACATCGACCATTTGGTTGACAAGAAGTCTAGAAGAAAAATATCCGCCACACCAACCTTCGCGAAATTGATGTCAGAACTAGAAATAACACTATTGGAAGCCGATATGGGGCATGCGGCCGTAGACGAAGTTCTGACGGCGATGAGAGCGAGGTTGATCGGCGCCCCGCTACCCAAGAAAGGGGACCTTGAAAGGATAATCGACTCTGCACTTATCGGAGCTCTTGACTCGTTGTTGAGGGTCTCGTATTGGGATTTCGACCAGACCGTTCAAAGCCTGATGAAAGACGAGATTCCTATCATAATTATGTTGGTTGGAGTGAATGGAACTGGTAAGACGACCACAGCAGCCAAGATATCACACAGACTAGTCCAAGAAGGCTTGAGCGTCGTATTAGCAGCTGCAGATACATTCAGGGCGGGCGCAATAGATCAGTTGAATGATCATGCAGAGCGTATTGGTGCCCGGTGCATACGGAGTCAACGAGGTGGCGATTCGGCTGCCGTTGCAAGAGATGCGATCGACAGCGCGGTAGCCAAGGGGGACGACGTCGTGATAATAGATACTGCTGGGAGGATGCAGAACAAGACCAACTTGATGCAGGAACTGAAGAAGGTACACAGAGTCGCCTCGCCTCATATTGTCCTGTTTGTTGGGGATGCACTTGCAGGTAATGATGCCGTAGAACAGGCAAAAACCTTCCAATCGTTTTTGAATTTCGACGGTGCAGTCCTTTCAAAGTTGGACACAGATGCTAGGGGTGGTGCTGCACTTTCTATAGCCCATGCCACAAACAAGCCTATCGTACTGGCTGGGGTCGGACAGGGCTACGACGATCTCATCGACTTTGAGCCATCCAACTTTCTAACACAGCTTCTTTCGGATGACATGGACCCAATGTCGTTCACAATTGTCGCGAGGGATCAAAATGAATGAAAGTCCCTCATCGTTGATATCAATGAGGGATTCAATCACAGCCGGTAGGATCAATATGATAATGAGACAGAGGGGCTGGCGATCAAAAACAATCCAAGGCAATGATGGGTTAGTTGAGTCATATTTGAAAATTAGACCTAGAGTGACATTCTTGGGATTTGATACAGGATCGACTTCAGGTGAGTTAGCAGCCTTGAAGATAAGGGATATTGACGATCAAGCACGGATTGTTTTTGTTTGTTCTAGGTCCAAGTTGGAAGCAGCCAGACAGGCATCTCATTCTGCAGGAGCCGTGGGGGTGATCTCAACGCCTATACTAGCCTCAGATATCGAGGAAGCATGGCCCAAAATAATGGGCGTCGTGCCATACGCCCCAGGTCTAGCGACGCTCGAATCAGATATCCCCTCACCCCCAGCCAACTTGCCCCCGCCTCCTGCGCCAGCAACACCACAAAAACATCCACCTGTCACCAGCCAAGCCAACCTTCCAGTCGATGGCCAGGTCAAGCAGGGAAACCGTGGAAGGGTATGGATAATTACCTCGTTAGTCGCCTTGGCCATTTCAGGGTCGATTGCCTATTATCTGACCATCTGAAACCTCTTCTTCAAGTGGGACCATTCTCAACGCATTAACCTCGTGACTACCCTCAGGCCCTTGCGCTATGTTAACGATTTTCACACGACTGTCCTCTAGCAGGCTCTCATCTCCCGTCACCACTCTGAGCCTCATTCGCCATCGAAACAAAATTTCCCTAGCGACCAAGATCAAGAGTAGGAATACAATTACGATGGCAGAAACGTCAACCAATTCAAGCATCATATATCATCCATGGTGGCATTAGCGTATTGAGCAGCGGCACTAGATATTGAGTCACTACGAATTATGCCCGACCCCACAATAACCGCATCAGCCCCAGATCGTATGGCTTCTGTCGGGTGACCGTATCTTTGCCCCATAACAGACTGATTCGGATCAAAATTGATACCCGGTGTTAAAATCAGTTTTTCAGAACCCACTGCATCCCTAAGTGAAGCTATGGACCTCGGATTACTCCCATTTCCGATAAATCCACACACTCCAGGCATACCCTTGCAAGATGCTACCGTTTTTTCTGTGTAACGGGCGTCGAGAAGATTTTCGGAACTAGACATCTGTGCGAGCACGAGAACCGACCCTTTACGGCCCACTTCTTCCCAAGCAGAATGGATACCATCAATGACATCCGGACCTGATATTCTATGTGCAGTGACTATGTCGGCCCATCTAGCAATTCTCTGGTGGCCCAGCATCTGGATCTTGGAAACGTGCCCGATATCGGCAAATTTTCGATCCTCAAAGATTAGAATCCCCATGTCGCGAGCAGGTCGAATAACCTCGTCCATCCAACGAGTATATTCGAAGTCCACCACACCATCCACGTGAGTCTTCAACATGCATATGCTTGGTCCGGCCTGTGAAAGCGAATGCGATATTTCAGAAATTGACTTTTGATCTGCAGCAAGTACGACTCTTGTCCTTCTAGAAGCCATGGAGGACCGAATTTCATCTGCAGACATGAACCCCAAACCAGACACCTTCTAACCTCCACGTGTCGTTAGGTACCTCAACATTGCCGAAGTAAATTGGTAAATATGTTTAAAGCACCCCCCCATTAGTCAACCTCGGGTTGTATAGCCTAGAGATGGTAACGTATGTCAGTCGGAATTGAGCCAATGGGAGAAATGGTACTTTTGGAAATGGAGAATGCTCCTGAGAAAACAGAATCAGGGCTATTGCTCCCAGAGGAGGCCCGAGAGAAAATGAATGTGGGGAAGGTTGTGGCAACCGGCCCAGATGTCGAGGGCCTCAGCTCAGGAGACAGAGTCGTTTATCGTCAGTACAGTGGCACCAAGATCGAATGGTTGGGGATAGAATACATGCTGATCAAATTTGAGGATTTACAGGCAAAGGTCCTGGATCTTTGAAAACAAACAAGGAGATAGAAAAAATGGCAAAACAGATGCTTTACGGAGAAGACGCAAGAAGGAAGTTATTGGAGGGCATAGACGCAGTGGCCAACGCCGTGAAGGTGACGTTGGGACCAGCCGCTAGGACCGTTGTGCTTGAGAAAAGCTGGGGTAGCCCGACCATTATCAACGATGGAGTCACCATCGCCAAGGACATATCTTTACCAGATCCTTTTGCGAACATGGGCGCCAAGTTAGTACAAGAGGTCGCGAGCAAAACTCAAGACAACGCTGGTGACGGGACGTCAACCGCGAGCATTCTCGCCCAAGCACTATGCCATACAGGACTGCGAAACGTCACCGCAGGTGCCAGCCCTGTAGAGTTAAAAAGCGGCTACGATGAAGCCATAGCAACCGTTGTCGAACGGTTGAAGGAAATGTCCAGCCCCGTTGAGACGGGAGAAACAATCCACCAGGTCGCAACGATTGCAGCTAACAACGACTCAGACATAGGATCTCTCATTGCAGAGGCTGTTGAAGCAGTTGGTCAAGAGGGTGTTATTACAGTAGAAGAGGCGAAATCTGCCGAAACAGACCTCAAGGTTGTAGAGGGAATGGAGGTAGACAAGGGTTACATTTCACCATACTTTATCACCGACCGAGAAAAGAAAGAGGCTATTCTCGAAAACCCCATGATCCTCATCACAGATCAAACAGTGAACAGCGCCCAGGATCTGCTTCCAAGCCTAGAAGCGAGCATGCAACAAAAGAGGCCATTGCTTATCATTGCAAAGGATGTCGAAGGCGAGGCACTGGCGACATTGGTGCTAAACGTTGCAAGCAGGGTAGTCAAAGCCGCGGCGATCAAGGCCCCGGGCTTTGGAGATGAACAAGGGGAACTACTCGAGGATATAGCTACATTGACAGGAGCCTCTGTCCTTGCAAAGGACAAAAGCGCCGACATCAAATCACAGGGTCCAACAGCTCTAGGTGGCGCCGAGAAGGTCATAATCGCGAAAAACAAGACCACTTTTGTTGGTGGCGAGGGGAATAAGGATCTTATCGCCGAACGCACAGAGATGTTGAGAAGCCAAGAGAAACTCACGAAATCTAAGTGGGACAAGGAAAAGATGCAAAAGAGAATTGGGAAGATGACTGGTGGAGTTGCAGTCTTGAGAATAGGCGCCGCGACAGAGACTGAAATGAAGGAAAAGAAGGCACGGGTCGACGACGCTCTTAATGCGACAAGAGCAGCTATGGCGGAAGGAGTGGTCGTCGGGGGCGGCGTGGCGCTTCTGAGGGCCAGAGATGCATTGTCAAAGTTGATGGAAACAAGCTCCGGAGACAGGTCGATAGGGATTCAAGCCGTCTACGATGCGCTGTCTGCACCACTCAGGCAGATCAGCGAGAACGCGGGCGAGGAACCAAGCGTGGTTGTCTCAAAGGTTCTAGAGAATAAATCAGGAACATTCGGCTACAATGCTAGGAACAAGGAGTACGTAGATCTGCTCAAGGAGGGAGTAATCGATCCGGTGAAAGTAACTAGGAATGCACTTCAATCAGCTGGGTCGATCGCTGGACTTGTCCTGACTACCGAGACGTTGGTTGCTGATGAACCCAAGCCCGACACCCCTGCTGGTGGCCCAGATATGGGCGGCATGGGCGGCATGGGCGGCATGGGCGGCATGGATTTCTAAGTCCCCAGAAGCGCATCCTTCATGGGCGTCCAGCATTGCATAGACCGCATGGCGCATGACAGTCCACACATTTTGCGCGTGGATGTTCTGCCTATCCTCCGATCTGGGTTAGTCGACAGTCGGGCAAACACACTGATAAGTTCGCTACCCAAGCATCTTGCGGGCAAAATAGCTGCTACTAGGACCAGCCTGGGGTATACTATCAAGGGAGACTTTTCTGAGGAAGAGGCAACCCACGCGGCAACAAACCTATTTTCTGATCCAATCATTGAGACCTTCACAATCGATGGATCGATAGGAGCAGGCCAATTGCCAGATGGCAGCTACTCTGATCTGACAGTTCAAGTTGGTTTCAAGCCAGGTGTGACGGATAATCGAGCCATGGCTGCAGAAGATGGCCTGGGTACGATTTTCCCGAACAAGTCAAACAAAGTAGCATCGACCATCTCCTACCATTTCTGGTTGCATGATGATCATCTTGAGCTGGAAGAGCTCGTAGATCACCTCCACAATCCCATGCTTGAAGAATATTCCATTTTGGACGGCAAAAATAGAACTGGCAATTTAATCCGATTCCCAAATTTGAAACCACAGAACTATGTTGAACCAAGGATAATCGACCTTGATGTCGACGATGGAGAGTTAGAGCGAATAAGCGATGATGGTCTACTTGCATTAAATTTGGTAGAAATGAAGGCGATTCAAGGTTATTTCAAACAACAAGACACACAACAAATACGATCACAGCACGACCTCCCTGTCGATTCGCCTACGGATGTAGAGCTTGAGTGTCTGGCACAGACGTGGTCAGAACATTGTAGTCACAAGATATTCTCAGCTAAGATACGACATACTGACAATCAGAATGGAACCACTTCCACGATCGACTCGCTATTCAAAACTCACATTGTGGCCCCAACGAATGCGATATCGAAGGAGGTGGATTGGCTGCTCTCAGTCTTCCACGACAACTCTGGTGTAATCGCATGGACGGATGAATGGAGCCTCTGTATGAAAGCTGAAACTCATAACTCACCTTCTGCATTGGACCCTTTCGGCGGAGCCATGACAGGGATTGTCGGCGTCAATCGCGATATCCTGGGAACCGGTCTCGGGGCCAAGCCTATAGCAAATACAGATGTATTCTGTTTCGGTCCTCCTGATTACTCAGGAACCCTCCCAAAGGGATTATTTCACCCTTCTCGTATATTCTCCGGAGTGCATTCAGGGGTAAGGGCTGGGGGCAACGAATCAGGAATACCAACTATCAATGGATCGATCGTCTTCGATGATCGATACATTGGGAAACCCCTGGTGTATTGCGGTACGGTTGGCTTAATGCCGAGGTACCTGCCAGACGGGCGAGAATCACACGTGAAAACCCCAAGACCTGGCGATTTAATCTACATGGTCGGAGGAAGAGTTGGAAGCGACGGTATCCATGGCGCGACGTTTTCGAGTCTTGAGCTTACTGAGGATAGCCCCAGTAGCGCGGTTCAGATCGGCGATCCAATCACACAGAAAAAAATGCTAGACATGATCCTTGAGGCGAGAGATGCGGGCCTGATCCAAGTCATCACTGACAATGGTGCAGGAGGACTGTCAAGTAGCGTTGGCGAAATGGCAGAATTAACCGGTGGCGCAACCATCGATTTAGGCATGGTTCCATTGAAACAATTAGGATTAAAATCTTGGGAAATATTGGTATCTGAATCCCAGGAAAGGATGACTGTCGGCATCCGGGGAGATGATTCTGATGAGTTTGAAAGACTAGCCCGGCTACATGAAGTAGAGGCTACGGCAATTGGTACATTCTCCGACTCTGGATTTTTCCAAATAAACCACAACGAAAAGTGTGTAGGACTGATACCGATACCATTCCTTCACGAAGGGTGTCCCCAATTACAACTGGAGTCCGAGTGGAATCCACCAACTAATCCTGATGTTGTATTACCAATCCCAACTTTAAGGTCACTTTCGACGGCTCTGGAGAAAATTCTTGAAAGACCAAATGTTGCAAGTAAAGAGTGGTGGGTCAGATCCTATGATCATGAGGTCATTGCCCAGACAGTCGTCAAACCGTTTGTGGGACTAGATCACGATGCTCCCGGTGATGCCGCTGTCATAGCCCCCTTACCGGGTAGCATCATTGGGGCGGTTATTTCCAATGGAATTGTGCCGAGATATTCAGACATAGACGCCTATTCGATGACAGCAGCAGCGATAGACGAGGCAGTAAGGAATGCAGTTTGCGTAGGAGTGGACCTATCCATGATCGCTGGACTAGATAATTTCTGTTGGCCCGATCCAATAGAGTCTGAAAAAACGCCAGATGGAAAACAGAAACTCGCCCAACTAGTTAGATCAAATCAGGCACTTGATGACGTATGCAGAGCCTATACACTTCCATGCATAAGTGGCAAAGATTCGATGAAAAATGATGCAGTCATTGAGGGTCAGAAAATAAGCGTTCCACCAACCCTACTGTTCAGCCTCATTGGACGCCATAAGGACATTACTAAAGCAGTGACGAGTGATTTCAAGAGCTATGACGACCGCATATACCTGCTCGGCTTGACCAAACAGGAAATAGGGGCTTCCGAACTCGCGTTCATGATTAGAGAAAGCGACAACTCCAGTGGAATTGGTACTAGCGTCCCCATACTCGATCCGGAAAGAAATATCGCTTTGTACAGGGCCTTAGGCAATGCCATGGAAAATGAGATGATCAGGAGCGCGCATGACTGTAGTGATGGTGGCCTTTCAGTCAGTTTAGCAGAGTCATGCTTCGGATTTAGTGGAGGAGCTAATATCGATGTATCAGAGATTCTCCTAGGAGACGATGAACTGGATGAATGGGGAGCGCTCTTTGGAGAGTCCCTGGGGAGAATAATCGTGTCAGTCTCGCCTGAATGTGCCATGGAGTTTGAAAAGAAGATGAAAGGACACGCCATATACAAACTTGGGAGGACAACCTCTAGTCGTGAAATTAAGATATCTGCGCATGGAAAAACGATACTAAATTGCGACGTCGATTCTCTAAAGGCTGCTTGGAAGGGAACTCTGGACAGGAGGGCATGATATGGGTAAACCCAATGTTGCGGTTCTCTCGGGTTTTGGGATAAATTGTGAGACTGAGACAATTACCGCGTTTGAAATGGCTGGAGCGACGGCAAAAAGGACCCATGTCAACCGCTTGGTTGACGGGGAACTCAAACTATCGGACTTTGATATTCTCGCAGTGCCTGGAGGTTTCTCGTTCGGAGATCATTTGGGGAGTGGCAGACTCCTAGGCAATCGATTGAGATTCTCCTTGAGAGAAGAGGTCAGAGCCTTTGTGGCATCCAAAAAGCCGGTGATTGGTATATGCAATGGATTCCAAGTGCTGGTAAAAATGGGCCTTCTACCGGGAGACGAGGATCTTTCCATGAGTCAGACAGCGTCTCTTACGGCAAATGATTGCGGCAGATACGAGGATAGGTGGGTCACGCTTGAATTTGATAGAAACAGCCCCTGCATATGGACAAGGGGTATAGAAAGGCTGAGGGTACCTGTACGTCATGGAGAGGGCAAATTTGTCACCAACGATCACAAGTTGTTGGACAAGTGGGCTCAAAAAGGACAACTTGTGGCAAAATACGTCGATCCAGATAGCACGTACCCCTCCTCCTCGGATGAGATCCTGCCATTTCCGATTTCACCAAACCAGTCATGGAGGAATGTGGCCGGCGTCTGTGACCCCACTGGGCTAGTGTTCGGTTTAATGCCACACCCCGAAGCCTACCACTCCACTTGGCTCTCTCCAGATTGGACAAGAGAGACATCACTCAAACACGGTCCATCTCCAGCCATGTCAATCTTTCGAAATGCGGTTGAGCACTCAAGAAACAATAGAGAGGTTGCCTGAATAATGCCTCTGAAAAGCATTTTGCTTTCTCCCGTTGGTAGATACTTTCGAACGAAGAGAATGTTCAAGCAGGCGGCGAAATATGCAGAAAAGAAACAAAAGCCGTTGATGATGATAGGCGATCCTTGCAGTGGTAGTTACTTTCAACTCATGTCTAATTGGTTCCCGAATTCTGACCACGGAGATATAACAATCGACCTTTACGGTTGCGAGAAATGCCACAGGATGGATATCAACGACATGACTCATGGGGGACCTTCGAGGACGACTCGTTCGTGATCATGGAAACCGGAGTGCTGGGTTTCTCTGAATATATTGCTTCTGTGGCCTCCCAGATCGCTAGAGTGTCCGGAGGAGAATTCTTCTCCGCTGGAGGGAACAAGGGTTTTCTCTGGGAATCTATCTTTTACAAAACATACTGTAAGAAATTGAATTACACCATGAATCCCTTTGATTTTAGAGAGAGTATCACATATACGGGGAGAAGACTGGGTAGGAAGGAAAGGATAACCATAGATTTCTGTGACTTGATCGGTGGCGCATAGGAAGGCGCTTTGTACACCCTCCACAACCGAGCCATGTGTACCAACTACTCCCGTGTCGTGACAGAGTTGCTCTGAACGCGCCATTGTTCATGCAACCTCTCCCAAAGTCAATACCTTGGGCTGGGTCAATTGCTTACTTGGATAGAGATGGGGTCCTGAATAAAGGATCTTCCAATTACATCAACTCGCCATCTGAGCTTGAGATGCTCCCGAACGCAGGAAAATGCATTGCAAAACTCAGGAAGTCCGGAATGAGGATAGCGGTTGTTACCAACCAATCTCCCGTTGGTAGGGGACTCTGGAACTCAGAGAACCTCGCAATGATACACGAAACCTTGCAAGAGATGTTGCTACTTGACGATCCTGAGGCGATAATTGACCTCATACTACACAGCCCATACCCGCCATTTTATGATGCCTGGGCAAGAAAACCACGACCTGGAATGCTTGAGGCAGCGAGACAACTCCTCGATCATGCCGAATCTGGCGAAGACTGGTCTAAGCTCGATTTGAGGTTTGGATCGGAATGGACGAATCGACCATCTGAACAGTCATCAGTAATGGTTGGAGACCGTATATCGGACATGGAGGCAGCGAGATCTTTCAATGTCAATGGCCTATTATGCCCTCCCGATGTTGGGCTATCAGGTGTCATCGACCAGATTCTCTGAATGGGGCTATACTCATCAGATAATTTTGCGAGGCTCGTGCAGAATTCTGCCGTATGCGAAAATAAGACCAATTTCATTGAAATTTACTATATTTTTGGCGCCCCGACCGGGATTTGAACCCGGGTCGCAGCCTCGACAGGGCTGCATGATAGGCCACTACACCATCGGGGCTTACCCTTCGTCCGAATCATTACTTGATTTTCAATCTGCCTCTTCTTTCCTCTCAGTTCTTGGAGGCAATGTATTGATGGCCTGCCTGCTTTAGAGAAGCAACATGGGGCAGGGCCGTTTGGTAATTGATGTAATTGATAATGGCGGCCAGTGGACTCACAGGGAATGGCGGATGTTGCGTTATCTAGGTGTGGATACAAAAATACTGCCAAATGATACTCCTCTCGATCAGCTTAGAGACATGGATGGACTCATACTCTCTGGGGGGGCTGCGCGTGTTGGTTTGACTGGTGAACTGGGCCGTTGCGCTGAGTACCTGTCGTTAGAAATTCCAATACTGGGCATATGTGCCGGCCTTCAATTCATGGCTGGTCATTATGGCGGACAAGCCACAGAGGCCCCTCAACCTGAATTCGGTGCGGCGACAATCAGCCTGTCCGAAGATCCTGGGCCTTTGTTTTCAGATACGCCACCTACCCAGACCGTCTGGGAGAGCCACAATGACGAAGTTAGTATGATTCCAGAGGATTTCAGAATAACAGCATCGAGCCAGTCATGCAGAGTTCAAGCCATGCAAAATCACACTAATACCAGATTTGGCGTCCAATTCCACCCAGAAGTGAATGATTCCGAATACGGTGAGGCCATATTCAGGAACTTCGTTGATATTTGCAAAAGAGCACGAATTACCAAACAGGCCAATGGGCAAGTTGAAGAAGGCAACCAATCCGTCAAGCACTATGACTAACCGCATGACCCTATACAAGTGCAGGTCTTGCAATCGAACAGACAGGAAGCCGTTTGACGCAGATGGCCCTGCCACTTGCAATCATTGCTCCTCCCCCATGGACCCACTGGAGATCAGGTACAGATGTGTTCGATGCGGTCACATCGAATGGATAGAAATCGGTACCACGGGGAAATCATGCCACAAATGCGGATATCGTATTTTTGTCAAGCCTCGGAAAGAAGGGCCAGATGGAATAAAGACGCTGCGTGCTGAGTGACGGGCATTTCAAGACCCCCCTCTCGCCAGGCTAATACATGGCGGGATGGCTGACCGAATACGCTCCTCGGACCTTCGACCAGTTCGCTGCCCCATCTAGGGTGTTGAAGCGTATCAGCGCCCTATCTTTATTGCCTCAACCCCCCCATTTGCTCATCACGGGCCCACCGGGCTCAGGGAAAACCGCACTTTGGAGGTTGTATGCCAGACAAGTCCTTGGCCCTTCATGGACCTCCCGAGTCCACGTTAGGAGTGTCAGGGACATGAAAAGGTCAAGAGGTGCAATGGACTCTTTCGAGCAGTTTCTGAGGCCTCAGGGAAAGGGATCATCTGACACTCTGGCCGGGATGACATCACTAGCTGCATTTCCCAATGGGGAGAATAAGCCCTCTGATACAGACCCCCCTCCTGCTGGAAGGGAGACAAGCAGCGATGACATCCAATCCCTCAGCCGACTAATTGTTCTAGAAGACGCTGATCATATGTCTCTGAGGTGGCAATCATATTTGCGGAGGATGATGGAGACTGTGGGCGTTGCCTCGAGATTCATATTCACTGCTAGGGCACCATCGGCAATTATTGATGCCTTGCGGTCCAGGACTCAGATGATCAGGATCCCAGCATGCAGGGAAGAGGGGATAACGAACGTATTGGACCAAATTATACAAAAGGAGGGTTGCATAATAGAGTCAGGGATAATTGAGGACATTAGCTACATGAGCCAAGGTAACTTACGCCGAGCGATCTTCACCTTAGAACTTCTATGGGCACAAAGCGAACTTGGTAAGCGATCTTCTGTCCACGACTTAATGCAAGCAGCCACCATGCAAGCAGGCCGAGACGCAATCGAAAAGGCATTGAGAGGCCAAGTCGCAGATTCAAAGTGGATCGATCGCAAGGGGAAAAGAACCAAGATCAGAGTTGGGGCAGTAGCTGAAATAGACGCTCTATTGAACGATCATGGACTAGACCCCGATGACGTGGTAGATCAAATGCACAGCGCAATCGTCAGTCGACGACTACCCCTCTCGGACCTACTAAGAAATGAGCTGCTTCAAGCATTGGCAGAGTGCAGCAAGAGCCTTCAAACGCATACTCATCCCAGAATACATTTCGAGCACTTCCTTCATCAGGTCGCGAGAGCAGGGCAGTTATTTGCATAATTTTCAGTGGCGGGCGCGGCAGGATTCGAACCCGCGGTCCCCGGCTTAGGAGGCCGGTGCATTATCCAGGCTATGCTACACGCCCAGCACGGCGAGGAGACTCCACAAAAGAAGCCCTCGCATAGAATTAGCCTTTTTTCTCTAGAGCGAGCGATGAACTCAAACCTACTGACAGTGAGCGTATGGTGAGGATAGGATGGATCTGCCAACTCCTTACGCCCAGCAAGATGACGAGGAGTCAACGCCATCGGCGATGAAAAGCAGGATCGAATCGAGAGACAAATGGCGAGGTCGTTGGACAAAATTAGCAGTAAATCCCCCCTCAGGACTTCTAAGATATTCCCTCTCGATCACATTACTGGTAGTTATCGTACTCTCTTCGACAACACTTGACCAGACTCTCCTAGACGCATCAAGGTTCATTTGGGCCCTTTCAGTAATTTCATTCATTCCACCATCAATTGCCGCTACCTATGCCAGAATGACCGCCAAGGATAGATTGGAGCTTAGAAAGAAGGGGTTTTCTCTAAGAGAGTCTTACGTTGGTGTTGAGAGAATCCTAAATCAACTCGATGAAAACAAGTTAACGGAAAGAACAAGGCTTTCCGCAGCCATCATAGGCTTGATACTATCATCAACGATGGCATCAAACACACTCCAGACCGATTTGTCATTGACACTATTGGGGGTAACAGCACTTATGGCCGTCGTCGTCTTGTTAGCGACTATATCGGTAGAGAGACAAAAGACCATGGAAATGGGAAAGACACCCTTGCTCAAACTACACAACCCATCATTATTTGACACTATAGCAGACCCTCTGTTAGTTGACTTGGTGTATGCACACCTCGACCCCGAGACCTCTAGCAAGTGGAATGACTGGATGGAGACGATTACCCTTAACGTTAGGAGAAATCAAAAATCCGAGCATGCAGTAGAAACCGTCCTCAGGAGCATATACTTCACAATGACAGACAAGATGGACCTTGGTGAGAGACGAAGAATATGCACGCAAGTCCTTAATATGCCAGCGGTCGAACGGCTAGAGTCACAGGATGAATTTTTTAACTTCGAGGAACTCGAGAATTTCCTCCTACATGTAGTTCAGAGAAAGCCCGGTATATTCAGATTACTTTCCAGAACAATACAGAGGGCTGACAGGCTTAGAGCGACAGAGGACTGGACACTAGATGCTGATCTACCGCCCAGAGCCACCCATGGTGAGAGTGACTTATTCGTCTTGGCAAGCCCTGGAAAGTCATCGGCCGCCCCTTTCGAAATCGACATAATAACAGTCGAGGGGGAGCCTGAAACTCAAGTAATTCGACTGCCACCCATAGATCGAATAGAAAGACCAGGGAGAGCCGAGGGTGCCGAAGACTGGCAGACTTTCAATTCGGTCATAGATCGCTCGCATGTACTTTGGATAGGCATGGCCTGGAATAAATCGGGGCATGAGGGCCGATCTGTTCAGGTAAACCTCCTTTCCGAAAACTCAAAAACGGTGAAATCTCAAGTGCTTTGGACGATCATGGAAGATGGAGACGGCTTACTAGTATCCACAGTGAGAAAATCCTTGAAAGAGGTTTATTCAATGATAACTCGGAGCATAATCCGATAGTTAGGAGCGTCATGTTCATTCATAGGGCCTAACTGGCGTGCCATGAGTGCAATGGAGTCATGGGACGTCATCGTCATTGGAGCAGGCCCTTCGGCGCAAAGAGCAGCAATAGCCTGCCACGATTCTGGGGCAAAAACAGTGATGATCTACCAGACTCCAGGAACTATCACTCCTGCATCAGTAGCCGGCTTGGCGACTTCACTGGGTGAGATTTCCCCAGAATCACACATAGAGGATACTTTGGGATTAGGTGACCTAGGGTTGAATGAGGCGACTGTTAGGAGAATATGCTCATCCGCTGAAGAGATTGTCGCTGAATTTGAGCAATGGGGAATGATATTCCGAAGGGATGAGAGTGGTATGCCACATTTGGCCGAAGCCCCCGGACACAAGTCATCCAGATTATCAGGGGCAGGCGACTCCACTAATCGATATGTCAGCAAGATATTAGATGAACAACTATTGAAGCGAGCCCTTCAAAGAAGACAGAACAACGTGCCCCTGTCCTTGATCATGGACAACGGACAGGTACGCGGTCTTGTCACATTCGACCTCATGGACGGCGAAGTCAAAGCATTTCAGTGTAAGAGCGTTATACTTGCATGTGAGGGATATCAGGGTCTTTGGACGAGCGTATCCGAGGGCTCAGGAAATGCGATCGCATTGGCAATTAGAGCAGGGATAGAGCCCCAAAGGATAACCGACATCCCATTCCACCCTATGGTGATCAGGGGCACGTCAATACCCATACCATACGAGGTACTGTCGGCTGGGGGAAGATACAGATCAGAGTCTGGCGACGATATAGACCCACTTGCGAACGAGGGCGATGCTGTCATAGATCTCAGGTTCATAGAAAAAGATGAATTGACCTGGTTGGAATCAATACGAAAAGTGATATTAGACTCAACCGGTTTGAATATCAGCGTGGATGTCGTTCCTGTGACGTCTGGAGTGATCTACACAACAGGGGGGCTCCCGGTCGACCAATTGGGCAGAGTCACGATGGAGGATGGGAAGATGTGGGCCACCGGGGTATTCGCCGCCGGACCCTCTGCTAACACAGGCTTTCACGGTTCCAAAATCCTGCCTGGGAACCTTCTGCTTGCAAACCTCTCAACAGGGGCCACAACTGGACATGAGGCAGGAACCTGGGCCAAAAACTGCCAGTTTGGTGGCACGAAACTGATCCTAGAAGGATTAGAAGACTCAAGGAAAATGATCGGGAACCTCAACAGAGAAGACGGAATAAGCGTGGGATCAGCAGAGGCTAGAATAACTAATCAAGCGAAATCCTTCTTGTCCGGTGAGATAACGACAGAATCATTCGTGGAGACTGGGAAAGAAGTATCCAATTCAGTTCGGACGAGCTCGCCAGCTGGTGTAATGAATCAAGAGTTTGCGGCAGCCCTCAGGATCATAGACCTCGGCACTATTGTTTCATCAATACCTCTGTGATAAAAATGAAAACCATATTTACAGAGATAATTGAGGGACGTATACCTTGCAACTTAGTTTATGAGAATGATAGCGTAATCGCCTTTCTTGATATCAATCCAGCCTCGAGGGGGCATACGTTGCTCGTACCGAAGGAGCCCGTTGAGAGAATAGACCAACTGAGCAGAGATGCCGCTGCCGAACTCGGAGCTGCCATCCCAAAGGTATGTCGAGGGGTCATGAAAGCAACAGGGGCCATCGCCTACAATCTGATACAGAATAATGGTCGAGAGGCAGGAATGACGGTTCCGCACGTCCATATCCACATTATTCCACGGTACCCCGAATCTTGTCACAATTTCACTTGGGATCATGGGTCATTGGAACAAACCGAAGCAGTCGAACTCGCAAAGAGCATCAAAGACAGTATCGTGGACTGAATCCTTACAAGTCTTGAGTTCTCTCGTGAAAATATCATGAGCGAGCAAATGGAGGCTTTGACCCCCGAGTTGTCCAGAAGCGCCATGCGACTGAACAAGGAAAAGCTCCAGGCAGTCCCTTGGAACCACCAGGGGAATCATCCTGGCTCCTTGATTATATGGAAATTGTTCAGAACCATGGTGACCTTCGGCCACAAGGCCATATTTCGAAGATCAAAGTCAGACAATGCACCAGAAATCGACGGAGGAAGGATATCCGTTTCCACTCACATAAACGGGTTGGTTGATCCGCTGGTAATCGTAAATAGTCAAGAAAGGCGCTTCACCGCACTTGGAAGACATGATCTGGTCACACGCCCTCTTCTTGGATGGTGGTGCAGAGGGCTGGGTATCCAACCGATCCTGAGAAGGGTTGAGATGTCTGAAGGCGTGACGGACTCTGAGTTTGCCAGATTCATCAACCAAAGGAGTATGCTCACAGTATCAAATTGCATATCTACAGGACATTCCGCCGTGGTTTTCCCGGAAGGAACATCCCACCAAGATTCTTTGCTTCATGGCTTCAAAACAGGCCCTTTCAGGACTGTTTTCGCAGCTTCAGCCATAGCAGAACTTCGTAATTTGCCTCTACCACACCTCCAACCAACGGGATTGCATTGGCGAAATCATACCCAGTTTAGAACCGACCACTATGTTGAGTACCTGGACCCGATACCCATACCAAATCCCTACAACGAGAAAGAGGCTAAGGAACTGATCTTGGGGAAATGGGTTGAACCACCAGAGAAAGCAGTCATATCCATGAGAGACAGGGTTTACCAGATCCTAAAGGAAATAACCCCTGATGCACCGGATTGGGATACGTACCGGTCATGGACACTGATCGCCAACAGAAGTCGAAAGGAGGAAGAATTGGATCTTCATCAAGAGCTGATTGAAACTAGGAAAGTGCGAGAGATTTGGAGGCAAGGAAAACTTAACGAGGACCTTATGGACAATGCGAGAATATCCTCAAAATTGCTTTTCGAGAATGGCTTGGACGGGAGGGACCTCGACCAAAACGGTCAGTTGAAGCGGGAAGACGGGGCGTTCCTGAACTTAGTTCTTGGAACATTCATCATACTCCTTTCATCACCTCTATTTGTCTTGGGCACTTTCCCACAGGCATTCATGGCATGGTGGCTTGGTGATCGTACCGATGAAGGAATAGATGCAAGAACTACCTATCATCTTCTGGCAGCAATGTTTTCTATTCCCATATTCTGGCCCTTTTTCTCTATTATCTGGACCTTGCTCGCCATCAATGTGGTGGGAATTGAGGCAATTTATGCTCCAATTATCTTCATAATTCTACTGCCTTCATTCTACATAGCCACCCTTACGACAGCATACGGATATGATTTGACTCAAGATTTTCTACGCAATCGAAGGAGGGTTAAACTGTCAAGAAAAGATGATTCGGTGAAGCTGCAAAATTCAATAATCCGAGTCGACAAACACTTAGTTGACCTCATATAGGTCACGTATCATGACATTCCGTGGACGCCAAAGCTGCAGCCGACTCTATCCGCCGATGGCTTGGCAATGAGAAGCTCGAAACAAGACAAGTCGAAGATGGCAAAGCACTATTGCATCTGCACGTCAAGTACCCCCCGACAAAAGACGGTCATATATTCAACATAGTGATTCCAAAGGAGCGTTCACTGGTCCTGATTTATTCGGTAACAAGGGTTGATCAAGGACAGCAGAATGAGATGACTGAATTTAGAAATGAAGACTTAATTGGATGGAAGGGGTGGCTCCACGAGACTAGAATGAACCTGACTCGATCCAAATTAGATTGGGTACTCCACGTAGGAAAGGAGGATGACAAAAAGCTTCCAGGCCCATTACAGGCATTCAATATATCAAAACCCATATGGTTTGATGGACTCACCCAGAACGAACTCATGCAGACCATGCGAGCCGTTTGGCTCACGAAACTTTCAATCATCCACCAAATAAAATTCGATTACGGCAAGGGCGTCGGCAAACCCGGCCCCGTCGACGATTGGAAGGGAAGGAAGAGAAGCAGTCCAGTTAGATCCAGCCAAAACTCAGCAGTAGAATCACCAGAGGTCAATTTTGACGACGATGCAGGATTCGGTCAGGGTTTTGACCCCACTGAATGGGCTTGATCAAAACTGACCTGAATGGGTTGACATTAAGTATGCAAAAATGAACATCCAATTCCCAGAGGGTATTGCAGTGGACTCCAAGAAGAAAAAAAACAGCTTTTTGATGACTTTCCTCATGCTATCCAGCCTGATCGCTGTGATGGCGGTTCCAGCTCCCGTTCAAGCGAGTGAAATTGTACTAACCGATGCCATAAACGTCGTGAATAGTGGCCCTAACTCAGACAACATGGTCGCAGTGAATGCTGACTCCGAGGGGAATGTTCACTTTGTATGGAGTAGAAATACACAACACTTGTATTACAAGATGCTAGGCCCTGCGGGCGAGACACTGATCTCAGAGACCCAGATTTCAAATCCTGGGGCACATCAAGCATGGCATCCCGACATTGCGATTGACTCAGAGGATCGGGTGCACATTGTATGGGCAGACAGGTCAGGTCAGTGGACCATTTGGTACCAGATGCTGGACCCAGAAATGCATGAACAGGACGGAACTACTGCAGTTGACGGGCTAAATGGAATATCAATAATCGACGATTACGAAATAAAAACCGCATCTCAGGACCGGGACTGGCCAGCAATTGCGATCGACTCCCTTGATAATGCCCACATCGTATGGCAAGACAATCATGACCCGTTGGACTTGTACTACTCCCAGACTCAGATTTACTACGAAATGATTGAGATTGACGTGTCGAGTAGGGAGGCGCAGACCAAGATAGACGCCACTCTACTCACACCGATAATCGGAATGAAAGGACATCCGGATATTACCATTGATAGCGAGGATTTCGTCCAAGTTGTATGGGACGACACCAGAGGCGGCAAGGTCGAGATGGTTGTACCCATCGATACCTCAGGGTCTATGGGCACTGAGTGGGCAGACATGTGCACCGTGTTTTATGGGGGGCAGTTCTCTTCAGGTGGCAATTTTATCGGATTGAAGCCGATGTTGGAACAAGCCAACATGACAGTCTTCGAGACACTTTATGGAATAGGAGGTGTCCAGCAAGTTGCAGCCGCCACATCTGGCTATTGCACAACAGCCTATCAGACGGGAGGATCTGGTAGTCAGGGGCCAAGGGCGAATCATCTAGGTCAGACACCAACAGATACATCAGGAGGTATCAGGAAACTCACTGGCGCTGTGTTAGGCGGTTCAGCCATATCTCTGAGCTACGATGGTGGTGGCCAAGGTTCAGAGGCATGGGGACCATCTTCAACTTGGTCGTGCCTCTCATGGAGAGATGCCCAGGGCAGGCTGGGTAACCTGGCGAACCCTCCTACAACGGAAGATCATAGATGGAACCCCAACGCTACGAAAATCATCATACCCATCTCTGATGAGAATGCTAACGATGGAAGCCCTGAGGATGCCACAGACCGTGAATCAGTGGATGAGGCCCATGACGCATGTGTGTTAGCTGGCATATCCCCCGTGCCCCTCTGGGCAGGGTCTGACAATTCCGTAGGATCTCAAATGAGGGACTTAGCGGAATGTCCGAACAATCAACCCGGGACACCATCAGTCACACGATATTGTCCTGGTGGAACACCAAGAACCTCTCATGCACAAGGGGCTGTATATGCATTCCCAACGGGCCAATCTGCAGCAACGGAACTTCAATTCATGGTTGAAGCCCTAATCTACCTTGCCACCAACGCCTCTAGAGAAATTTTCCTGACAGTGCTCGATCCATATGCTCTCCTGGATAATCCATGGGTTGGGTTCACCCCCGGCCAACCAGCCACGCAATGTTTCCCACAATGTTCAGCTACCAGCGGCTCAAGGTACTACATCGAGGACGTCGGTCCATCACTGGATCTCGAAGGTTACGGGCATCTGGTCGTCGTCAATGACACACGTGTCACCCTTCAGGATGCGTATAGCCTGCACCCAAGCATAGCCTTGGATAGCCAAGGCAATACCCACATAGCCTGGATGGATGGACGTCCCTACGGCTTCGACCTGGAGGTTAACTACGAGGTCTTCTACACTAGATTGAAACTCAAAGGGGCTGGTATATGGGACGGCGCCAGCGACGGTTTGCCGTCCTTCGGGATAAAACAGATAATGGATTCTGCAATATCTAACGTCGAGGGATTGGATTGGTTTGACGATAACCCCGATCGTGGTCTTTATGATGCGACTTCCTACCTACCAGAGATATTAGTCGATGATTTTGACAACGTACACATCGCTTGGTTGGACAACAGTAACTTAAGCCAAGGCGAGTCAATAATGTATACCCGATTGAATAGTACTACCGATGAGTATCCAAATGGGTTCCCGACGCTCAATAATCTAGCCCTCGCTGTTCTGGATCAATGGGAAATATTTGAGGTCTCGTCATGGAAATCTGGTAAACTAGGCCCCAACTCGGGTCGAAACCCACAACTCGGCACACCTCCCGCTTTTGCCAACGACCTAGGAAGTGGAGCTCATGTCGCATGGTCCGACTCGACAAAATGCGGGGAGAGCAACAGTGCTAAGGAAACCCTCTGCTATGTACACGTTCTTACAGGTTTGGTGGATGTAGCGCTTGCTCCATCCGAGACTTACTATCACGTAATCGAACCAGGGGAGAGCACGATTTACAACCTGACGATAGACAACCCTACCCCAGGCCCCTCCGATCTAGTGGCTGACACATTCCGCCTGACCGTCGAAAACGTACCGATGAATTGGAGCGCTACCCTGTATTACGCGTCGAATCACACTCCAATTTTTGACTCGACCCCCATCTACCTAAAAGGCAATTCAGACGGTCAAAACCTTGTGCCATTGTACCTGAGGGTCAGAGCCCCAACGATATACCAAGCTGAAGGAGACCAACTTGCTGAGATCAATGTGCGAGCGGTTTCTTACAAGGATCCGGCAATTGATGATGATCGACAACTTGTCGTGTTGATGGATGTAGTCCATGGAATAGATCTCTCCACCATCAACAAAAACATCGATGTAGAGCAAGGGGGATCTGGGACCTTTTCAGTGATTATCAGAAACACTGGCAATGTTTACGACACATTCGCATTCCACGATCCGACGACATTGGATGGCCAAATGGAATGGGGCCTGCAATTTGGATGGGGTATCGATTTCCCTACGGAGGTGTCTTTGGATCCCGGCCAGGCTGTGACAAAGAATCTGAGGGTCACGATACCCACATCTCAAACCCCTGGAACCTACATCATATATCTCAAGGGCTGGTCCACAGGTGAACCAATATTCTCTATTGACCATGGTACATATGATGTACTTGGTTTGTGGATAAACGTCTCAGTAAAGACCTCTGGTAATATCGTATTCAAGATACCCGATGGTACAAACATGAACGTACTTCCTGGTGATTGCGCAGAGTTTGACATTGAAGTGACCAAGAACTACTCTCCAGGCTCGCTGATTTTTACAACTCCGGGGGGCCCACAGGATCGCCCATCTGACATATCTCAGAGCGTTTGGAGATATGACCACTGGACGGTCGATTTGGATTTCTCATCTGCGCCCGGAGGCAATGGGATCCCAGATTCGGCCCCACGATATTTTGCCATGGTTGGCAGTCCGTACATCGTGACAGCCAAAATGTGCGCTCCTTACAATGCCACCGCTGGATTTGGCGAGTCAGTTGTAGTAAGGGCCCATCTTGAAGGAACACCCGAGGTTAGAGATTCAGTCCTCCTCCTCACCGATGTAATGCAAGTTTATGAGCTGGAGGCAGTAGTTGATACAACGCTATTAGAATTATACCCAGGGCAATCATTCCCACTCTCTACCGAGATCACGAACACAGGAAACGGTCCCGACAGATTCGACATCACTGTGGAATCCATAACTGGGCCGGAAGGATCCTACATCTGGGATATCGATATCCCTAGAGCGAACTTTGGAGAACTCCTTAGAGATCAATCCAAAGAATTCGATCTAATAATCAACGTACCTGAGAGAACGCTTGCTGGGACCTATAATGTCGTCCTCAATGTTCTCAGCGAAGAGGAATTCGAGGAAACCAAAATCAGGGATACAATTGACCTACAAGTTCAAATCGGTGAGTTTCATGATTTGAGAATCACACTTGACCCATCAATGGAATCAAAGATCAAGACGAGCGCCCCAGGAAGAACCGTCAGATTCCTAATGAATCTGACTAACGCTGGGAATGTACCAGACACCCCAATGTTGCACAACCACACCAAGTTAGAAAATGGAGGAGGTTGGGATGCCGTACCTGGTATGAACACCCTTTCGAAATGGGTGATTTCATATGCATTGGTGGAGAATTTTGATACTGAATTCCCCCAGGAAATTCCCTGCCTTGCTGCTGATCCTAGCTTAGAGACCGACCAGGGTCAATGCTACCTATCAACGACAAACACAGTCACGTTCCCAGAGATGGCAGCATTCACGACTATCCAGTTCGTCGCAATTATATCAATCAGTGATGAGGCATCGTTAAGCGATCGTATGATTGGAATAAAAACGACATCATCTTATGGCTCCGCCGCAGATGGAGGTGACTTCGATGAAACTCCACAATGGGACGACTCGTGTGCACTCGATGAGAACAAGGACGGCCTCCCTGACAACTTCCTTCCAAACTGTGATACTAATGAGCAGGTACTCCAACTGATGCTGAGGGCACCAGACCTCAAGATTCTAACAGCAGAAGCCTCCAAGCCTAGGGCTGCTGTTGGAGAAATGATATCCGTGACCGTGAAATTGCAAAATGTTGGGAACATCCACGCAACTGACGTAAGCGTCATTTTGTGTTCAGATCAGACACCTTCACATATTCGAAAGAACGGTTGTGAGGAAGACAACATAGTATACAGACAGATGATCGAGGCCGTGATGCCGATCTCCCAATCCAACAACCAAGAACTCTTGGAGATCTCCTTGCTCTACATAGTTGAGGCGGGGTCCCAAGACATCGTTGTCTATGTCGATCCTGACAATGATATCATTGAGTCGGAGGAGTCGAACAATTACTACAGCATGGAAGAGAAGATGGGATCCAACAATCGCTACCTCGACCCGCTTCTGCAAGCAGTTGCAACCTACTCCGTGCCAGTGATCATCATAGGCGCTACCATTGCCTTAGGAGCAGTGGCGGCGGTTGTCATATGGGGTCGCAGGATCGAGGCTATGAGAGAGTATGCCGAGAAGAAGAGCATGATGACTTACACAGACGACGATATGGAGTTCTAGCGTACTAGCCACCAGGGTAGGGGAGACCCCTCACCTCCCGCGATCACATTCCCTTTGCCTTTGGCTAAGTCTCTGATCAATCTGTCACGCAGGCCCGCCATTATTTTCTCTGCATGTGAAGACTGAATTCTGATACTCTGCGAGAACAGGTCCAAATCAACCGGCCTCCTTGGCTGATCTAACATTGCGTGAGCCAACTGCCTCTCTTCATAATTGTCAGTTAACTCATCTATGCTCGGGGCCACCTTCATCATGACTTGTTGGTGAAGCGCAACCAATGCGTCACGTTGCTCATCTATCTGCTCAAGCCTTGTCTGGAGTTCCGTCATGATTGACATGGCTTCAGTTAGGGGGATGGTCCTGCGTGTACCCATCTTGTCAATTACTTCCTCTAACCCATCGGGGAGTTTGGATGATAGGCGCATTGGTCCCCCAGATGGCATCATTCTGCCACTAGCCTTGAACAGACTTGGCCCTAAATCTAATCTCAAACAATATGATTCGGTCACCTTGTAGATCTTCCTTGGAGGCCCACCTTTCTCCGATGGGACCTTCTCAATAGAAACAAAACCCGCAGCTTCCAGAATATCTAGGTGTTTGACGACAGCCTGTTGACTTATGTGCAATAGTTCTGAAATTTGTAGAGCGTAATGAGGCTCTTTTGTCAATAACTCAAGTATATCTCTTCTCGATTTATTTTCTAGTATTGACAGGAATTCATCGAACCCGACCACACTAACCAACTGATGGTTGGGTAGTGGACCCTCGGATAAACCATGCGAAGGATGTTAACCCTCATCCCAGCCTTTCCAATCATCATCCTGATCTGAATTCTTTTGATCTGTTGGGCTGGTGATCTCAAATGATGGGGGAACATTCAGCATTGGATCAAGTTGATTATCTTCGATCCATGGATCTGGAGCAGTGTGCTGAACACCACTCTTTTTCTCTATTTGGTTTAGCGAGTTATACAGCTCCTCTGTGGTGGGAACTCCTCCTGGTCCGAATACCAGAATCTTTGGTTTGGATTCTGCTCGTTCAGTTCCCCTGATCACACCGATCATTCCAATCAGCGCGAATACTGGCCCCAAGCAACAGAAAGCGGCCATGAACTGTACGGATGGTTGATCCCAAAGACCCTCGCCCATCATAACCATATCCACTAGGTAAAGGGTGGGCTGACCGTTGTTTTCGATGAGCAGATCACCCTCGAATCCTGGACCTATTTTCACTGAGGGAGAGTAGAACCTAGTACCATCTTCGCTGATCAAAGTGGTATCGAGGAAGTTGGGTTCCGTGCCGGAGTAACCCTCTCCTTCTGTTGACATGGCAAAGTCGACATCCGTCAAATTGTCTTGAGGAACATATACCCAAACTTGGTCTGTTTTTTCGAAAGAACCCACAAAAGCTTCCCCACTCTTGATAATAGCAAGATTGTTCTGCTCAGGATCTAGGTCCTCATAACTTTCAAAATTATAGTACGCGGAAATAAAACCTACGACACAAAGAAGACACGCGACCAAAGCAAATGTCGCATATCTCTTGCGTGCCATGACACCAAGAACCGACACTATGTTTTGGAGTTTAGCCGATTTGGATACCTAATTTCTGACGGAGCTTCTCTGGAAGATACGTATCGGTAACAAAATCAAGCCCATATTTCGCCAAAGACTGCTGCTCCGCTTTTTCTCCCAATTCTAACATCAAATCAATTTGGTCAGCCCACTCCTGATTTTGGAATCGAGGATCACTCTTTTCCGCCTTTAGAGCCTCAATGTCCCTGGACGTTAACTCATCAGAAGGCAAATCATACGCTTTAATGTCATCAGAATCAATCCCAAGGTAAATTGCACTTGGAGTAGCCAAGTACTCCGATATATGTGCAGTCTTAATCGCCCCGTAAGCTATGGATGCGAATATTCTGAATGACCATGGATCACAGTCCGTGAAAACGACGATCGGCAACCCCCATTCTTCATTTATCCTTTTCATTATCCTGCGAGTTGAGCGAGCAGGCTGACCCTTTAGATGAATAAGTCCACATCTCGCAGATTCATCAAACCCATTCTCAACTAGTCTGTCGAACATCCCACCCGTTTCAATAGCCATCATGAAATCAATATCATGGCTAATTAATCGCAATTTTTCTGACTCAACATTATACGGGACGCCATATCCAGAATCGCCGACATCATCTCTGCAGTTTATTCTCATCCATTCACCACGCCTGTTTTTTTCCTCAAACGTGAGGTTGCCAATAATCCTAGCACCGTCCTCCTCCGGCCTCAGTTTGAAGTCCTCGCGTAAACAACCAGTTACAATTTCTAGGTCTTCTGCGAGATTGTTACTTTCGTTCTGGGATCCGAACTTCCCATATCCCCAGCCCTCAGAAATATAGTACATCTCCCTCAACGTCGATGATTTTTGACCCTCAATCATTTCTTCCATAAATTCTGTGACGAACAGGGCTCTGAGTAACTGATGCGCAGATCCAAGACTGGTAGCATCCCTAATCGTTTTCTTTTTTCCGTACTTGTACACATTCAACCTCTCATCGAAATTTATGTTCTTCTTTGATCTTACAGGGAGCGTCATTCTCGGAGGCTCACCCCTCATCATTCTATCATGCATTTCCGCTGCTACGGCGTGCAATGCTTCTATTGTGTCTTCTTTACTGCGGATTCTTTCCTTCATGATCATCACCTCAAAACAATTTGTCTCCAGCTTCCCATACTTCTGAACTCACAATATTCGAGTCCAAAGAGAATGTATCTTTTTCGTGAGATGACGTGGAGGCACCGGGTACGACAAATTCTTCGACTACCTCTTGCAGGCGCTCCTGCTTCCTAGCTTCCTCAAGCAGAGTCTCGTCTATCTTCTCAGACCCGATCATCTCCCCATTCCCTCTGTAGAAGACTTCTGCCTCCTTCCAATCGCCTTTATTCAATCCACTCACTGTGAAATCAATCGATGCCATGCTCCCTGGATCAATTGCATCTAACCTCCATGCCCACAAGCCTCGTGCTTCTTTTCTTCCTCCTTTTTCATTCTTCACTATGGAGGTTGAATCACTCTCAGGCCACTTGGCGATAATCGTGTAAGCCCTGGCTCTTGCTGTGTAGTTGTATATCCTAATGGAGCATTTCGCAAGCTTCTCCTTTGGCTCCCAAATTACCTGCTCCTCGCAAAATACTGCATTCATAATCTTCGTGATTATGGGAGATAGATCAGGAGCTTCTCTTCCCAGCATTGAGGATGATTTTGAGGCTATTTCTGGTAGAATTTTGTTAATTAGGTCAAATTTCTCCCGTGATTTCTCTCTTTGTCCAACTCGTTTCCGGTGACTTTGCAAACCTCTACCCACCTCGAAGAGCGCCCTTCGCAGCTCGTCATGGACCTCCTCGTTGTCTGATACCGCCTCTTTAGCTTCACTTGTGAATTGAACATTTGTTGAGGCAAGATGAACTAGAATTGCCGCTGGTCCTTTGGGGACGCCTTTCCCCCCCGGCTGTTCAAGGCCATATCTACGCCAGTCTATTGACTCTATAGCCTTCGTCAAGAGGCAACCCCCTTGCTGGTACATCAAAGGTACGCGATTGGCAAAACGGAGGAGTTCCACAGCTCCATCTGACGGCAGGTCACCACCGAAGACCAATCCAACTTCTACTTGGAAGGGATTCCCTTGGCTAACTGATGGATTCCGAGTTACCGTGGCAGCGTATCGTGAATCAATAGCCTTCTCTAGCCCCTTCTTTATCAACAAGTCTTCTATTGGCGATAGGCAATCAACCGGAGGTGATTGAATCTTCACCTCCATGAAGGCGGCGAGTAGACTCTGTATACCCTCTACAGAAAGCCCGGCAGGCCGTCTTTTTTCGTCTAACTCAGCATGCTCAAGAATTTTTTTTGCGACTAGTGGGGACACTTTCTCGAACTCTTTTCTCAAAAACGACTTCACTGTCCGCTCTTTCGTATTCTTCAACATTCTTTGCAATGTTCCAAACTGCATGCCATGCGGGTGTGGTTTTATTTCGACTACAGTCCTAGGTAACTTACTTGTTGATCTTACCCACTCTCCCTCATCTACTATTTCACCCTCTTTCCCAATCACCTTCAGTCGTATAGTAGCGTGAGGATTCACGATAGATGTCATCCTGAGATACTGGTGTACGGATTGGCGTCCGCGTTGGTACTTCGCGCTCATTACGGTTTTTATCCGCAATCCATGAAGCGTTTGCATTCCACTTTCCTCAAACCATTCTTCCATTGGAATCCGCTCTTCGTTGGATTTCAATGCTCGATTATTTTTCGTGTCCAGAGCTAGATCGACCTTGACTGCTGTAGATTCAGCCTCAATTTTTGATAATACTGTAGTCGAAGATCCTGTCGTGAGTTGAGAATACATTACCACGCCAGTTATGCCTATTCCTTGCTGCCCTCTCGTTTGCCTGATGGCATGAAAGCGGGAACCTAAAAGGAATTTTCCAAATACATTCGCGATTGAATCCCTAGGTATCCCTGGGCCGTTATCCTGAATTATGAGTTCTAATTTCCCCCCCTCAATGCGTTTGATATATACGTGAATATCTGGAAGAATTCGACTTTCCTCGCACGCATCTAGAGAGTTATCTACAGCTTCCTTGACCGCCGTGATAATCGCCCTCTGATGTGTATCAAAACCAAGGAAGTGCTTGTTTTTCTCGAAGAACTCACTTATTGAAATCTGCTTTTGTTTGTTCGCAATTCTTTGAGCCTTATCCATTCCAATCACCATTCCACTAGGTCCTCCCAATGTCCCGATGACATGGGGCCTGCTGTCGGTATGGAGTTGATCACCAAAGATAGCACTTAGAGCATGCCCTCTAAATTTTTGATTCAGTATCGAATTGACAGGCTCAAAGCGGATCGGGGAGTTCAATCAAAAAGATCAGGCCGCCATGCCGAAATCTTTCCGGTAAATGCACTGGCCATCACTGTCAACGGGCTAGCCAAATATAGCCTTCCCGGGCCAGACCGGCCCTGAAAATTTCTGTTTATGGCGGATACCGTGACTTCTTCGGAGTCACTCGAAATTCCGGGGCCTGCTCCTATGCATGCCCCACAACCGGGATCGATCAATTTCACTCCCGCCCTCTCAAACATTTCAGACCAACCGTTTCTCTCCGACAACTGCTTCACAGCCTTTGATCCAAATTGTATGTAGCAATCCACTCCGTCTGAGATCGTAATTCCAGCGTTCAATGCAGCCTCTGTGACCCTGGCATAATAAGCAAAGTCATCGTCTTTTCCAGCCGTACAAGAACCCGCATATGCGATGTCTATGGGTACTTCTCCTAAGTCTTCGATATAGGCACCATTCGTTGGGTCAGATGGAATCCCTTCATCTGGGTTCCCCGGGTGAGCAACCATTGGTCTAATGTCGTTTAGGTGGATTTGATGGACGCCCCCATGATAATGTGCGTCTGGGTCTGGTAAAACGAAGGAAGATCTAATCTCATCTTCAATAAGTCCTTCCCTTCGCCCCATTATCCACTCAACTGTGGCTTCATCAGGTTCACAGATACCAGTTTTTGCACTGCATTCTGTAGCCATATTGCACAATGTCGCTCTCTCGTCCATGGATAGGGATTTCAACCCCTCCCCCCCGAATTCCATCGACCGATCTAGTGTATCGGAGTTCTTAGCATAGTTCCAGAGAATATGTAAGATCACATCTTTAGCTGTGCAGCCTGGATCTAATTCTCCCGTCAATTCAAATCGTATGCTTTCGGGGACTTTGACGAATGCAAATTGATTGTGAACAAGGTTGGCATACTCAGTCGAGCCGACTCCATATGTGAGGGCATTGGAGGCCCCACCCATACAGGTGTGGCTATCTGTCGCTTGGATGAAATCTCCGATATCAATAAATTCCTCTCTAGCTACTTGATGGCAAATACCAGGGCTTATGCCATTATCAGCAGAATAATCCCTCACGCCCGTATGCTCTTGGAATTTTTTCTGTAAGCCCCTAAGAGTTTCTATCTTTGATACAAAGGGACCATACCTTGGAATGTCAGTAGCGTAGAGGAGATGATCTTCGAACACTGCAAATTTTGAGGGGTTGGGTATTTGGTAATCACTTCCATATTCTGCAGACAGGAAAGAATGAACCTGAGCAGTTGTGTATTCATGGGAGTAGCCCCCATCTACCGAAGCTAGGACAGCATCACCCGGGGAAACATAGCAGTCTTTTTCTCCCTTGCCAATCAATTTCCTCGCGACGATTTTTTCGACCATCGTCATCGGCTTCGGCTTTTGTGAAACAGCTGGCAGATCGATCAACCCCTCTCGCATCTTTTTAGCAAAGGGGAGGATCCCTCCATTTTCCAAAATTAACCTCGTCACAGGATCATATTTTTTTGTGAATTCTGATAGAGGTATGTCCTCCCCTGCTTGCAGTCTTGAAAGAAGGGCATGGTCTCCCATGACCTGACCGAGATTTATGTTGTTCCTTTCGTGTATAGGAGCGAATGATGCGGCAATAACAATACGTATACCAGACCACCTTTCACATTGCGCCGCAGTTTCCCTACTACTACCCGTCCCCTTTCTATGTCCACTCACTATGACCTCAAAACCGCCACTCTTCAGGGCCCCAGGCCTGAAGATCCTCTCTCCCTCATGCAATAAGCCCGCATAGGCATTTTCTGCTATCTCTGACGGCTCATGGTCGAAACACACCCATGCAGGTGTCATGACATCAGTGTTGATGTCGTCCAGTAAATCATCAACACTCATGTCGCTCATCGATAGATTTAGTCCGTCATAGAGTTGTGCTCGAATGAGGGACAGATCCTTTGTGAGGAACAAGATCCTAGCTTCTGAGGACAGTGAAATCATCTTCGGTGGCCATTCATCCATGCGTCTCCCCATGAGTCGACTGAGGAAGGAGGGTTATGATGCCAACGGGGAATTAATAAAAAAAAATAATATTAAGTGAGTCACCTTTATAAGAGTTGGAAAAACAAGAATATAATGCTTCCCTTTGGTGGTTATGATGTCAGATTACTTAGTTGAAGACATAGTGAAATGTGATGAATGCAGCAGTAGAAACTTAACTCGTGATGAGACGCGTGGAGAAGTTGTCTGCGACGATTGCGGTTTGGTTCTGGAAGACAAGGTAATCGACCAAGGTGCAGAATGGCGTGTTTTCAGTCCCGAGCAAGGAGATCAAAGGGCTAGGACCGGAGCACCAATGACGGTCATGTTGCATGACAAGGGACTATCCACTGACATAGATTGGCAGAACAAAGACTACTCTGGTAAGACAATCTCCAGCAGATACAGATCCCAGTTCTACCGCATGAGAAAGTGGCAGAAGAGATCCAGGGTCTCGAATGCCACAGAGAGAAACCTCGCGATGGCACTTGCTGAGTTGGATAGGATGGCCAGTCGATTGGACTTACCAAAAACAATCCGAGAAACTGCTGCTGTGAACTACAAGAAAGCCGTAGAGAAGAGGCTAATTCGAGGCCGTTCGATTGAGGGTGTTGCGGCAGCCTCTCTCTATGCAGCATGCCGTCAATGTAACAATCCGCGGACCCTAGACGAAATAGGCGAGGCTAGTAGGACTGGCAGAAAAGAGATCGGACGGACTTACAGGTTCATGGTCCGAGAACTAAAAATGAAGATTCCTCCTACCAAGCCGGAAGACTACATCCCGAGATTCTGCTCCGGATTGGACTTGGACGCAGAAGTACAATCGAAAGCGTATGAACTCATCCAAAAAGCGCAAGAGAAAGAACTCACAAGCGGTCGGGGACCGACCGGCATTGCCGCATCGATAATTTACATCTCAAGCGTTTTATGTGGAAAGAGAAGGACACAGAGAGAGGTCGCTGAGGTAGCTGGGGTCACTGAGGTGACAATTAGAAACCGATACAAGGAGCTCATCCAAAACCTAAACATCGAATTAGAGATATGAGTGCCGGTGCCAGAATGCGCCTGAGAGACCCAGAGAATGTAATCTATGAGGAAGTAGGAAAGTCAATTGAGGCATCGATAATCCTTGCATGGTCGACATTTAATATTCCTGATCCCATCTATGAGTTACCTGAATTTCCGGCAATCCGTCCTAATGGGCCCCTAGCCCTGACGCAACAGGCACTCGGACTCCATTCTGCGGACAAAACGGGATTCAGGTTGAGACTTGAAGAAAGCGTCAGGAACCACTATCGACCCGTGCCCGGCTATTTTGATGAAGAGGAGAGGCGTACTAATTGGATGGCAAACAATGTAGGTCTACTAACTGATGATGTCTGCACCAAAACAGCATGTGTTTGGTTGGAACAGGCATTGGACGAGGAACACCCAGATACAGACAGGTGGTACCTTGGCTATTCCCTGCTTGCAGGTAGGGTATTGAGCGGTTCCGAGTCTGCGTCATTGAGCCAATCAATACCAATCATGCTCGTTTTCGGCGGTCTTGATAGAGACTACTCGTCAGATGCACCTCATCCATCGGGAGTCAATGCTCTAAATTGCCTTCTCGATGCATCAGAGCAATTTAGTGACTCACCCTCCTTAGGATCTTGGATTTCCATACTTTCAATGCATCGATCTACATCTAGGATGTTAAGCATATCAGACCGCGCCGCGAGTCGTATAATTCGGGAACAAAAAAGGATACCCAGCGGATGCATGGAGGCCTTGATCAATCTGATTTCTCATGACTTAGAGTCTGCTGAGAATGGGCTAAATCGTGTGGTTCTAGAGGGTAGTGGCTCAGCACGGATGATATTGGCAGGTAATCTCGACTCAATTGCTGGCAGAGATAGGAAACTCGCGTTAGATCTGTACGATGAGCTGTCTCAGAATTCTGATACTGGTGTCTTACTTGTTCTTTCATCATCGCTTTATTCTCTGTGCTATGACGATCCCGTGGCATTTCGGGTTAGGGCAATGAGACTGATCGAAACGGAGGATGATAAGGTAATCAGGAGACTGATTGAGTCGGGCTTTAGAGGATATCTCGATAGGGACCCCCAAGATAAATCATCATTGTTGGTGATGGCTTGGAAGTATGGTGGCTCTCTATCCAAATCACGATTGAAAGGATTGATTTTCCAACAGAAGCAATCATCGGAGCAAAGCTTTCTCAAGACACTGTCTGGAATTCAGAAGTTCTCGGAGACTGAGGCTCTTGGCCTGCTTGAGTACATAGAGGGGCGCGAAGCCCCCCGATGATCAGGAGCACCCTGTTGTTGAACCACAGGCATTGCACTTCAGACAAGTTCCATTTCGCACCATCTGACTGCTCCCACACTCATCGCAGATGTCTCCAGTAAAACCTCTCTCCCTGGCCAATCTCCTCGTTTTCGTGACCTCATCTTCATCAGTTTCTAGAGTCGAGGAGGTCAGGGTCATTTGCACTTCTCTCTTCTCCCCCTGATGCCTGAGCAGACCATCATCTGTAGGGACTGGCCTGCTGATCGAGGTGGTTTCCAGATCCTCTTCAGATACGTGAGCCAAGTCATTCCTGTCTAGATATTGAATCGCGAGTTCTCTGAAAATGTAGTCTACGATGCTTGTGGACATCTTCACTCTTCCACTACCACCCTGAACCATTCCACTCGGTTCGAATTTTTGGAATGTGAAGGACTTCACGAAGGCATCTAGCGGCACTCCGTACTGCAAACCAATTGATACGGCAATGGCAAATTGATTCAACATGGACCTCCAGGCTGCGCCCTCCTTCGAGGTCGTTATCATAATCTCCCCTAGTCTGCCATCTTCATACTCGCTGGATGTGAGGTAGACTGTGTGTCCTCCAACACGTGATTTTGTGGTTTTTGATGAGCGTACGTCTGGAAGGGCCTTCCTCGCTGCTATGAAGCTCTGAACAACATTCTCCGCGATAGGCCGAGCTAGATCATCTGGGACAGGTATCGCCTTGACAGCATCCTCGACCATGGTCTGTACTGCTCCAGACGAGTCTTCCTCCTCGAGTATGGAGGTATCAACTATCTGACTCATCAAGGGTTGGGACAGTTTACTTCCATCTCGATAGACTGCACAGGCTTTGTTCATTGTGCTGTGACTTAGCTCATATGCCTCACGTATATCATCGATTGAAGCTGAGGCGGGCATGTTGATTGTTTTGGAAATCGCGCCTGAGATGAATGGCTGGGCAGCCGCCATCATTAGAACGTGGGCTTGCCAATCAATGGACCTCGTACCGTGCTTGCCGCATGGTGTGGCGCAATCGAATACAGCTAAGTGTTCTTCTTTTAGTCCGGGGGCCCCCTCGATACTCCCATATCCGAAGATTACGTCATTTGCCCGCTCGATGTCTTCGGGAGAAAGGCCGATGTGAGCCAGGGTATCGAAGAATACGTTCTGACAATCTTCATCCGACATAGTCAAGACAGTCTTGCAGAAATCATCTCCCAACACCGATGGAGAAAAGGCCGATCTAATGTCAAAAACATCTGGCATCGAGGACTCTATGTTTGATAGAACCTCGTCTGTGAACCCCTTTTCTTTCAAAATTCGGGGATCGAGGCCGGGGCTGCCTGAAAGTCGTCCAGTCCCCATGATGTGGTCTACGATCGAAGTGACCTCTGAATCCGTGTAGCCTAATCGCTTCAGTGCACTCGGGACCCCTCTGTTGATTATTCTGAGCGTCCCACCTCCTGCTAGTTGCTTGTACTGCACCAGTGAGAATTGTGGCTCGACCCCAGTTGTATCAGCAGCCATAACCAGGCCTATGGTTCCAGTTGGAGCGATGACGGTGGTCTGAGCATTTCTGTAACCGTATTCCTCCCCCCCTTGCACCGCTCGATCCCAAGCAGATTTTGCGGCATCCAAGAGATCGCTGGGACATCGTTTTGCGTCTATTCCCATGGGGGTTATGGTTAGACCCTCGTATTCGCTTCCTTTCGCATCATAAGCCGCTCTCCTGTGGTTCCTCATCACTTTGAGCATGTGATCAGCATTCTCGTGATATTTCGGGAACGGCCCTAACGAACCTGCGAGTTCTGCCGATGTGGCATAGGACTCACCACACATGATCGATGATAATGCTCCACACACTGCGTAAGCTCGGTCATCCGCATATGGCAACCCCATGTGCATTAGAAGAGACCCCAAGTTGCAGTACCCGAGACCTAATGTCCTGTATTCGTATGATTTCCTGGCAATCTCTTCAGAAGGAAACTGAGCCATCAGGACACTGATCTCTAGCGTCATCGTCCATAGCCTCACGCTGTGTTGGAATGATGGAATGTCGAACTTTTGAGCATCGGTGTCGAAGTAGTGCAACAGGTTGATGCTCGCGAGATTACATGCTGTATCATCTAAAAACATGTATTCTGAACATGGGTTTGACCCATTGATTCGTCCACCCTCTGGGCACGTATGCCACTCGTTTATGGTAGTATCAAATTGTACGCCTGGGTCAGCACATGCCCAAGCAGTGTAGGCAACCTTGTCCCAGAGTTCTTTGGCAGGCATGGACCTACAGGGCGTGGGTTCCCTGCCACTCTCATTGGCGTTCTTCAGCTCAGTTCTATGATAAAGGTTCCAAGTCCCATCGTTTTCCAGAGCATCCATGAATGAGTTTGGTACACGGACCGAGTTGTTGGAGTTCTGCCCAGAGACGGTGCCATAACCTTCACCCTGCCAGTCTGTATCCATCTTATCGAAATGGATCGATTTCCATCCCTGTTCTGCAAGGTCCAAGAATCTCTTGACGTGAGAATTGGGAACATGGTTCTTTATCGCCTTAGCGGCAGCCTTCTTCAATTCTAGATTGTCATTCATGTCAAGCTTGTTACCTTTGCCGTCGAAGCTCCATATTGCATCCATGATTGCGTCGGCATGACCCTGTAGCAGATTAGATCCAATAACCAAGGCAGAAACCTTCTCTTCCTCGGATAACTTCCAATCTATGTATTCCTCGATATCGGGATGGTCCAGATCTAATGTGACCATCTTTGCAGCTCTTCTCGTGGTGCCACCGGATTTTATAGCACCAGCAGCCCTATCTCCAATTTTTAGGAATGAAATTAATCCACTTGAGGTGCCACCTCCTGAGAGTGGCTCCCCTGAACCCCTTATGTTTGAGAAGTTTGAACCTGTTCCTGATCCGTATTTGAACAATAGTGCTTCCCGGTTCCAGAGCCCCATTATTGAGTCTGTGCCACCAACCAGCGAGTCTGAGACAGATTGAATGAAGCAGGCATGTGGCTGGGGGTGTTCATATGCATTCGTAGAGGTCATCAGTTCTCCGGTTGACGGGTCGATGTATCGATGACCCTGGGCAGGTCCCTCTATCCCGTAGGCCCAATGCAATCCTGTGTTGAACCATTGAGGGCTGTTTGGCGCTGATCGCTGGCTGGCGATCAAGTAGCACATTTCGTCAAAGTAGGCCCTTGCGTCTGCTTCGGCTGCGAAGTAGCCATGCTTCCATCCCCAATATGTCCACGTTCCAGCCAAGCGACGGAATAGCTCTCTACCGTGACTTTCACCAATGAACCTTTTTTCGGGATCCAGAGATTGTAGTTTCTCATGATCTGGTTCGCTCCTCTGTAACCATGTTGGTACTCCCTTCTCTTTCACCCTGCGTAGTATCGCTGGAACCCCAGCTTTTCTGAGGTACTTCTGGGCAAGCACCTTCCCTGCCACCCCAGAGAAGCCCGAAGGCAATCTGACGTCATCTATCCTGTGTGCGAGAGACCCATCAGCATTCCGAATCTCGACGTCCATCTCTATCCAATCGAATTGATCGAAGGGGTCTTCCCCGACCGTCGTGAACCGTCTTTCAATGACTAATCCGGTTTCAATCGGCCCTTCTGAATTCTTGCCTCCTTTTTCAGTTCTGGTCTGCATAGTATCGTCTTCCTTGTCACCCTCCGCCCCGATAACCCAGAGCGAGGGATTCAACATCGACGCTGGAGGGTGTTTAATGGTTCTCTAAGGGAAACCTAGGTAGACTACAATTGTGCTGGGTTCTTTTCCAGTAGAAAATCATGTAATTGTAAAATCTAAGCTTTGAAATCCAGCTCCCACGTGAGATTCACTCCACCTCGAGTTAACATGATGCCAACTGAACATAGCTTTTCGTGAGATTGATGGATTATGCGATCGAGGAGTGCTACTGGGACATCCCCCCTTACCACATATACGAAGTGGATCTTCTCGAAGACCCTTGGTGATTCTGAAGCCCTTGACGAGTCTATTTCTATTCGAGCTTCCCTGAGGTTTCCTCGTCTATCTTTGAGCCCTCCAATCACGTCGATCAATGAACAGGTAGCATGGGCATGCAGAACCATCTCCATTGGACTGGGAGAATCTTGATCATAAATTGAGAACCGTTTGCCACCTTCAGTTTGTCCATCAAAACCATTGCCATTCCATGTCACCGAGCCTCGCATGGCGTTTCCTGCCAGAGCCCCATCAAGAGGGTTGGCTTCATGAGGGGGATCCATGTGAGGTTCATAGGGACGGTACCATGGGATCGACGATTCAAAATCTAAACACGGAAATTTCCGTGCCTAACGATCCAATAATCAACTATATCGAGGGCGACGGAATCGGGGTTGACATCACTCCGGTTATGATCAAGGTGGTAAACGAGAGTGTCAAAAAGGCCTATTCCGGGGCTAGGATCATAACGTGGAATGAAGTTCTCGCAGGGCAGAAAGCATTCGATTTGACCGGCGAGTGGCTGCCGGAGGAAACACTGCAATCGATGAAGCAAGGACTGATATCCATCAAAGGCCCACTAACGACGCCAGTAGGCGGGGGCATTAGAAGTCTGAACGTTGCACTAAGACAAAAACTCGACCTTTATGCTTGTGTCAGGCCAGTCAGATGGTATGTAGGAACCCCAAGTCCTGTAAAGCAGCCTGAGGCAGTTGACATGGTGATCTTCAGGGAGAATAGTGAAGACGTGTACGCAGGGATCGAGTGGGAGTCCGGGAGTGAGGGTGCCAAGCGAGTCATAGAATTCCTCCAAAAGGAAATGGGGGTGGATAAGATAAGATTCCCAGAAACCTCTGGGATCGGAATCAAACCCGTTAGTAAAGAAGGCACTGCCCGCATAGTTAGGGCAGCAATCAATCATGCGATAACAGAGGATAAGTCCAGTGTCACACTCGTACACAAGGGGAACATCATGAAATTCACTGAGGGGGGATTTCGAGATTGGGGCTATCAACTGGCTCGCGAAGAATTCGGAGCCAAAAAAATAGGCGAAGGACCCTGGTGCGAGCTTGAAAATCCAACTACGGGAAATAAAATAGTAATCAAGGACGTGATTGCTGACGCAATGCTGCAGCAGGTTCTCACCAGGCCCAGGGAATACAGTGTCCTCGCAACTATGAACCTCAACGGTGATTACATCTCAGACGCATTGGCAGCACAAGTGGGGGGGATAGGGATCGCCCCAGGTGCGAACATCAACTATGACACTGGAATAGCAATATTCGAAGCAACTCATGGGACGGCACCAAAATACACCGGCCAAGACAAAGTGAACCCTGGCTCCATCATATTGTCAGCTGAGATGATGCTGCGCCACATGGGCTGGATCGAGGCAGCCGATCTCATAGTAAGAGGCGTAGAAGGCGCCATCTCATCAAAGACAGTGACTTATGACTTTGAGAGGCTTATGCCAGGCGCGAAATTGCTAAGATGTAGTGAGTTTGGGGATGCAATAATCTCTCATATGTGAATATTCATCTTGACATTTGACTAGCGATCTGCCAGATCACAGAATCGATCATGAAGTGGGACCTTGAAAAATAAAAAATGGCGGGAGGGCCCGGTTGGGCCCCCACCGCCTTGTTGCGTATTACTTGGGTAATTGACTCAGTTCACTGAATCAAGCCATGGCTGCGGTAGCCTTCTTGGCTCCCATCCATGCTACTACACCGAAACCGATCTTGTTGATCATGTCAGCGATGTTGTATAGAACGCCCATTAGCTCCTGGTTGCCGTCTAGTAGATTGGCCTCAGGGCTGTACAAGTAGCCGATTGGGTAGATGACCCACCCTACGACTATGAACATCCTTAGTGCGTTAAGGCTCCACTCTAGTTCGGCCTTCACCTTGCTGTTGTCGATACCCTTTGGCTCCATCATTCCGAATGGATCTCCGACTGCAACAATGATCATTGCCCAGCCCACACCGCTCAATATCAAGCAGATTAGACCAGCGGAGTCACCGAATGTGCCATCCATGAGGCCTGTCTCGCCGGCGAATCCCCAGCCAATCATCCAAACTGCACCGAAGAAACACACGTTTGCGAATCCTCCGATTCCTGGGATCTTAGCGTCGGTGATAGCATCCTTCCCCACCAAGCTTGGGAACTTGAGAGCCATCAGCGGGACTGTGATGAGCCAGTCCATGTATCTGTAGTGGACGCTAACTATTCCATCCTCGACATAGGCGCCACGCATGTAGTAGTAGTGGAACGCTGCGATACCCACAATTAGTGCGGAAATCGTCATTGTTGTCCTGTACTCTTCAGCAACGCTGTTTCGCTCCATGACGAAGAAGATGAACGCCGCTCCCATCGAAATGTACCCGACGAAGAAGAGGAAGAAGGTCAATAGAGCCATTCCCTCGTAGTCGTTTGGGTTTGCGTATTCCGATGCGGATGCAGTGGACAGTCCCAGTACTCCCAGCGTCATCAGGGCGAGTATTGGGGCACTCATTCTCAGGCCATTTTTGTAGGATGGATTAAGATCCATGGGGGAACCCTAAAATTACCTTATATAAATACCTGTCACTAGTCTAATTTAAACAATACGCTTCATAGGCCCTTTTTGCCTCGCTCGGCCATGGACAACCCAAGGGAACTACTCCTGTCACTTTCTGATGCTGCCGCTGGAACTGACAATCCACTTTCTTGGTTTGAAGACCTTTATTCCAGAGCAAATAGGGATGATAGCTGGATTCCATGGTCTGATGGAAATCCCAATCCACTGTTGGTTGACTGGGTGATCGGGCAACCTGCGGGGAAAGCATTAGTTGTTGGCTCAGGACTAGGGGAAGATGCTGCGTTTCTAGAAAAAAAGGGATGGCAGGTAACGGCTTTCGACATCTCAGAAACTGCGATAAAATGGTCTTCGGACAGGTACAGTCACACGTCTGTTTCTTGGATGGTAGCTGACCTGCTGAACCTTCCTCCAGAGTTGTGCGGTGACTTTGATTTGGTACTTGAAGTCCACATCTTACAGGCCATGCCCGTCGAACTAAGGAAAATAGCCTCACAAAAACTAGCCCCCCTGGTATCAGAAAACGGTTTCTTGGTCTGTATTGGACGCTATGCTACAGAGGACGATCTTACTATCGGGCCACCATGGCCATTGAGCTATTCATTTATTGAGTCCATAGGCGCGAGTCTCGGTGAAATGAGCTTGAAGAAAATCAGGCTTGAGTCCGATGATAGTTCCGTTTCCCGCTACAGGGCTATTTGGAGACGAACGAAAATTAAGAGCGATTGATGGACTTGGTAATCTGGTCGGCATTTTCGACCACCACAAATCCGTATTGTTCCTCGAGCGACCTTCTTATCATACGAAAATCTGAATCTCTCGTGGCCACCAATACAGAACCGACGTCCCGGAGCTTCGGCGATATGCTGCTCGAATAAGAAGCCAAACTAGCTGCATCGATGATTATCTGTCGATCCCCCTCCTCGGGGTAGATCGCCTTACCATTAATCACGGATCTTGATGGCTCGTCATCTCTTCTTTGCCGCTTGCTTTCATCTATTTTCGCAAAGATGTTTGAGTGGCTTTCGAGGAAGTTGCTAAGACTACTAATGATCGAATTGTCCTGCTCGAATGCAAGATTGACCCCACTGAATACCTCAATGACATAATTTCGAATTTCCTCTATCCCTGCATTTTCTATAGATGACCATAAGCCTTGGTCTTGGTATTCGCCGTGAAAAAGCCTCTTTGAGGTAGAGACGTCGCGTGTTCTATTGGAAAACTCCTTCATAACTGATTCTGGTAAGTAGGTTTTGATCGACCCTGCGTCTTTCTGTCTTCTCAATGCCCATTGAAACGCTCTTTCCAGGGACCAATCCAGATTACCCAAACCATAAGGTGAACCCCGCTTGATCAATTCGTCTTTGAATGCGTCAATTAGCAAGTTGGTGTCTACAATGACAAGCGGTTTCAAACTTGTTATGTTGAAGGTTCTTCGGTCCTTGATAGGTATGGAAGACTCCAATGTGGTGAACATAGACCTTTGAGATCGCCGAAGTCTTCTGACTCCCTCCTCATCGAAACCCCCGTGATTAATTGCAGATTGGAACATTCTCAATCCAGAAAGTGGCTTTCTCTCAGCCTGTTCTTGTGCAATTAAGGATATTTCAAGCACGTCCCTCCCCTTCTGCAATTCCTCTTTTAGTCGCCTCTCAAGTCTATCTTCATTCCTGCGCCCTGGCCTATCAAGCCTCTTTAATGCCGCCTTTACCCGGCCTTCGAAAGGATCACTCGGAAGTCCTAACTCATCTGGATAAGTCCTCAATCCGTTAATTTCCTGGGTCTTTTCTTCTTGATCCATATCCGAAGCATATCCCAACACTAGATTGGTCGCAACGTCGCTTCTGCCCTTGTCGTATTCACTACAAACTCTGAGAAATAATTGAAACCTTCGGGTTATCGCAGCCATCAATTCGGCATTTCGATCAATTAGGTCAACAGCCTGTTTCCATGCTTTGGCGTGTGCGAAGTGAATCAGTGCCATCCGCCGAAGTTGTGTAGTTCTCTCAAACCTTTGAGGCTCCAATCGCCTCGCAGCCTCTAGGAAACATCTTCCTGCATTCAGATGGTCTCCTTTACCGATCGAGATAGCGGCTCTCACTATCTGTGAACCAGATGAATCGGGAGCATGTTCTCGATACCATTCTTCCATTACGGGGAGGGCTATATGGTATTCTTCTATCATTTCAGAGATTGATATCACCAATTGTATGGATAACCGTCCTTCATTGACAATCGAAACGAGAGTATCGGTCGCGGACCTCTTTTTGTCTTCGTCTTGCATTTGTAATTCAATTCTCGCTCTGTTCAGCCGTAGCAAGGTGATCAAGGAATCAAAAAGGGAAGACTCAATGTCACCTAGGCTTGAATTATCGGCAGCGGTAATCAATTGCTCTATGCTATTTTCCCTCACTATGCCCGTTCCGTCCTCCAATAGGGCCCTTCTAGTTTGATTCAAGGCCTTGATTCCAGTCGTGCCAAGCCTATCATGAAGGGCATTGAGGTCATGGGAGAATCCGTTTATTACAGCTAGCAATGCCACAGAAACCTCGGAAAGACAAGGATCCTCAATCCTTTCTAAGGCCTCTATCGATTTCTTTCTGAGGTCGACCATCCTGTCCATTTTGTTGATCCCGATTCTTGCCGACAAAAGGTGCCATACGAGCAACCCCCGCATTGGGTTTCTAACAACCGCTTCTCCGACAAGAATTTCGGATAGCAGCTTTATTTCATTTCCTTCGGTTGCTATGTCGGACAAGACTTCCAAATGGCCTGCTTTCAGACCTCTGGCAATGACCTCTTTAGCCACTATAGTCCTGATTTTTACCGATTTTGAACCATCATATAGTATCTCGATCAACCCTGATGAGTCTATTTTTTTTGCACTTTCGGAAGCCATTTCCATCAAATCCTTATCATTCCCAGAAAATCTTCCCACTGCAATTAGCACGTCGATCGGCCACATTGGACGGCCAAGAATGACTTCTCGAGCCCCATCAAGTCGATTTCCGTCAATCAGTTTCGATGCAATCATGAAACTCAACTTAGCCGGCCAAGCCGAACCGTGACTGTCCAACAAGTCCCCACCTCCCGTAAGTGCATCTAGGTCTAGATCTAAATCTGGGAGACTCACGGCCCGCCAGGCCTCAATTATCACAGCGTAGGATAGCCTACTCTCAGGCTCTTTTTTGATCCACGAGGCCACGTCTTCTTCACTTTTGGAATGTCGGAACGAGTTTAGAGTCAGATACAGTGTTGCTATCTTCTTGAGATCCGGGTCGCTAGAAGCAGTTCTGAATAACGCTTCGGCGTCCTCGCCAATCGATGCCATCATTATGCCGACAAAGAGGGATCCTACACCCGTATCCGTACCAAAATCTCCAATTTGCTTCTTGACCCTGCGCGAGTCCACTTTCGTTGAATACTCACGCCTCAACATGAGAAGTGATTTTCTCTGTTTCTGGGATAGCTTCATTGGAGGATCGATTGATAGCCAATCATGCAATGCGGAATGGTCGATTGGATCAAAATTGGCCTTTTCCAACCATGTTTCGATATTCGACTCCGCATTTGAGACTTCCAGTACCGGGAACCTACTCAATTCAGCGAAGATCGGAGCCTCTCTGGCCAACCTCTCCCAAGCTGGATGAACACCCTCATCGCACCTCTTTCTGACATCAGAGGCGTCTCTTGTGTCTTTCATTACATCGGATTGTAATAATATGTATCTGCAGAGACGAAAAGCAGGGTTGTCTTCTTCCTCGTCTCCAATAATCGCTTCCCTTGGATCTGAGGTCGATCGGCGAACCCTTCTGCCGGCACGTCGAGAGGATTTCTTGGATTCAGATCCATTATCGTCTTGACGCTCAGGACTGGTTTTCGCCGCAGCGATCCTCACTAGAGCCCTCCACGATTTCGGCAACTCCTCATATCCAACCGTACGAGAAACCTTCCTCAATCGCGCTCTCTCATCATCACCTGCAGAGGACAGTGCCTCCAGGCATTCAAGGAGTTGAGATTCCATGTTGTGATGCTCCGCAAACTTGCTCCGGAGATGAGGCCTACATCAACACATCGTCGTCATCGACAATCCTGGCATTCCACATCTTGAGCCATTCGCTAATGTTTTGCTCGATGTCATGTTGTTCAATTCGCCTCTCAACCGGCAGACCGTTTTCTAGGGGCTTAATTCTACAGCCACAGGCATCTCGATGTCCACCCCCATCTACATCAAATCTTGTGGCCAATTTCGTGAGGTCGAATAGGCCACCATTCTTATGAAGAAACGAGTTTGTGTAAAATGAGGCCGAGACGGGATAATCCAGACCGTTGTCGAAGGAACCATCTAATGAGCCATGTATGATCATGCATGCATCACAATCATCACCAGCAAACGCAGTGATTGCGTAGCCGTTTGATCTCATTCCAAGGTCATTCATCTTCACTATTGCCATTCGGTCGATGATCTCAACTCTACCCTCTATCTCCCTCGCGAGGATCTCATTTTCTGTTTTCCTTGTGGATATCGCATCTGAAACAAGCACATCGCTAACGATGTCAACAATACTGTATCCCTCAGTAAAAAGCTCCAGGACTCTCAAGGCCACACCCTCTGAGACACCCAAACAACGGCCTATCCAAACCATCGGTTCATCAGACAGATATTCGTTTCTTGTGATATCACCGCTGTCCAGTTTATCCGTCCAATACAATGCGCTTTCTAGATCACTCAGATCTATTCTATCTTTGAATAAATTAGCCGCAACCCTTGCCGCAGATGGTGAGGACCCCCAGATTCTATTAGCAGGCCATTCATTTTCCGAAGGCTTATTCGATAGGTGATGATCAATTGAAAGCCCACAACTTGGGTGATAAGGAAGATCACAAATAGCAGTTGATGAGTCTATCCAATAGTCGAGCATTCCGTCTTTTAGTGCACCGGGATGTCCAAACTTAACCTTTGCATCTGGAAATGCCCTTAGGAGGATCGCTCCGCACAAAACTCCGTCGAGATCACCATCTGTGAGGATTTTCTCCACCTTGAGTTCTGATAACCAGCTCATGCACTCCGGGCCTCACCATAGGATGTATTGGTTCCGCTTCCGAAGAGTTTTATCCTTGAAGAATCATCGGATAAAACATGGAAACCTCATGCGGTTTTGTTTTACTGAATCACAGCAGCATACTTCTGTTGCAATACCCCCAAGGGCACTGGAGCTTTCCCAAGGGGCACGTCGAAGATGGAGAGGACCACCACACAACTGCTAGAAGGGAGTTGCTAGAAGAGACAGGAATCAGTGAACTGACCATAGTCCCTGGATGGACTAGGCGAACCGAATACACCTATTCCCGCCGTGGCTCACCCATGAAGAAGCAAGTGTTCTGGTATCTTGCAACAACTGAAGAGTTCATGGTCAAGTTGTCACATGAGCACACAAACTTCCTCTGGCTGGATCTAAACAGGGCAAAGGAACAGCTCACATTCGATCAAGAGAAGGTCATATTGAGTGAAGCAGGCCAATTTGTCGCTGAGATTGGTTTGATGTGAGCTCAAGCATTCCGCTTTCCAAGAGGAACCCAGAGCGTTTCATCTTCTCCTTGTTTCAGTGTGAACCACCTAGCCAAAACAAAAAGCCAATCTGAGAGTCTGTTTAGATACATAACCACTGTATCGCGCAGGCCATTGGGATCCTCTTGGATTATGGAACAGGCATATCTTTCTGCTCTTCTTACGATAGTACGTGAAAGGTGACATGCGGATACAACAGCAGTTCCTGTGGGAAGTATGAAGCTCTCGAGAGGCTCCAGTTCAACAAGCATTTCGTCCATTTCCCGCAAGAGCAATTCACAGGCCTCGTCAGTCAACAAAGCCATGGCCTTTGGAAGCGAATCTGGTGGGCATGAGCATTCGCCCCCTAGGTCGAAGAGCTCTTGTTGCACCCTTCCCAGCATAGCCTCACCACGATCTCTGGATGTCAGGAATGTGGTGAGTGGGCCCCCATCTGGAGCCTCAGTTGGCGCCCTCATTAATTCACTTCGAATCATCCCAATGAATGAGTTTGCCTCATCGATAGTTCCGTACAATTCAACCCTTGGATTTGATTTGGATACTCGAGAACCATCAAGAAGATGTGTCTCTCCACCATCTCCTCCGCCCGTATGCACTCTGTTAATTCTGACCATGAGTTCTGGGAAATGCTACTCACATATCATCAGTCGGTTTGGACCATGAGGAATTTTTCAAACTATGAAGAGCATTATCAACAGCCTCGTTCCATGCTGAATCAACAGCACCCCATCCCCCGAGCTCGTTCAGCTTGTCCTCATTCTGATCCGCGAGATCGGTCCGACCGAGATGTCTGTAGATTTTTGTGATTGCGGCATAACTCATCGCTCCAAGCCAATCTTCCTCTGCGTCCCAAGAATTTTCAAAGTACGCCAATGCGCCAGAAGGACCCTCTAGAAGCCCCCTTTGGATCTGTCTTAGCCCAGCTTTGGACCACGCTATACCCGGCACCCCGATTATTAGACCCTTGAAAATGAGATAGATTTCCATTAGAATCAAAACCGAAGCCAGTATAAACGAAGAGAGATGTTCTTGCATACCCCCATTGTCCCAATAACCTACCATGAGCGAAATACTACCCACAGTCAAAAGGCAGCCGCCAAATGGACCCACAATGAAATCTTTTGAGGTTCTAGACATATCCCATGATCCGCGGAGTGTTCCATACGCCCCGAGCACAAGGGCGATTATCGCGGGCACCTCTGGACTTGTATCCCTGGGCCCCTGCTCAGAAATTATCAAGAAGGCACCAGAAATCAATACAAAGTAAGAAAACCGTCTGGAAATCTCGGGAAACGGCTGGTAACCGGACAGGTAAAAACAAGCACCTCCCAACGCGATCAAAAAGGCTATCCATGCGATCATACACTATCCCCTTTCCATCCCGGCATCCAGAAACGATCGTTATCCAGCCATTCTGACCACTCTCTGTCAGTCGCCCTCAACAACCTCAGAGCCCGCCTGTCCAGGCCTTGTTTGAGAGCATCATCTACCTCCTCCCTTTTCCATGAATCCTCCCATTCTATCTGGAGCTCCCTCACAAACCGCTGCCCTTCAGGCCGATTGTCAAAGTGCCGCTCACAGATTTCCCTAAGCTCCTGCAGCCAAACTCTGGTACCAAGCATCTGGGGGTCATTATCCATGTGGCCAGTTCCCTTTTTGCGAAACAGCCAATCCCAGAACATCACGCCACCGTATCACGCGTCTTGACAAACGGCTATAGTCACTTGTTGAAGTATTTGTGTTATGGGAAGGGTAGTTGTTCACCTTCACGGACGGGCAAAAGACGCTTCTTTCAGGGCTTCCATATCAGATTATGCGAACAGGCTGTCAACCTCAGGTGTCACACTTGTGGAGCACAGGAATCAAACAGAACCAGATGTTTACCTAAGGGAAATAGCTGATAAAAATCCCGACCACAACATCATACTTCTTGAAGAGAATGGCGAACAATTGGATAGTCTTCAGTACGCTGAGAAGCTCAAGCAGTGGTCATTAGATCGCTGTGATACCCACCTGGTAGTGGGACCACCCGGTGGTTTTGGACCATCCAGCAATCCACATACATCGATTTCCCTTGGTATGATTACTTTGCCACATGAGCTTGCAGCGGTGGTACTCTTGGAACAGTTATATCGGGCGTCAACAATAAACAAAGGGTTGCCTTATCATCGAAGGTGACTACGTATCGGATCATAGGTTCCCTTCATCTTCGCTGACGCTGGCTATCTCGTTGTTTTCATTCACGATGACGATCTTGGGTTTATGCTCATGGACAGAATCGACATCCACGTGCAGAAAAGAAAGAATGATTACCAGATCACCTGGTTTCACAAGGTGTGCAGCGGCCCCGTTTATGCATATCTCCCGAGATCCCCGGGGCGCCTTGATCGCGTAAGTCTCGAGCCTTTCCCCATTAGTCACATCCAATATCGCGACTTTTTCCCATTCGATGATGTCAGCGGCCTCCATCAGGTCTACGTCTATCGATACGGAACCAACATAATTCAAATCAGCTTGGGTCACTGTTGCTCGATGAATTTTGCCGTTCAGTAGCACTTTCGACGCCATAAGATACTACCTCCTGAAACTATTCAATCCAAGTGGGCCAGATTTGATACTCCGACTCCCTCCATGATACCCACATGCAGCCTTTCCGGGTGCGATTCAAATATGTGTCTGAGGTAAGGGGCAACCCGGTGTGGGTATGATAGCAGATTTTGGTAGAAGGAGAGAAGTGAGTAGATCCCTGTTCCTTGTTGTTCTGATGGTAGCAAGTTTACAGACGCCGACCTTGGCCGCAACAACCACAGGTACCTCTGATAATCACAGTCCATACGAGTCTCCGCCCCAGATCCAAATTCAATCTGAGGATATCGACACTACGACAAATTATGCCCCCAATTTTGCGATGCTTCCTGACCATCCAGCCTTCAAAGACGCATCATGGTCTGACCCAGGCTTACTTTACGGGAGAATAACTGACATCTCCTTCTTGGACGAGGGATACAGATTCATGGTTGAAGAGACCGAAACGGAGGACCATGATAATGACGGAATCAACGACCTTGATGATTTGGATGATGACAACGATGGGATTTCAGACCTCATAGAGCGGTTTGATGGATGCTTCGGAACAGACCCATATGACCATGACAATGACGGTTTGAAAGATGAGTTTGACTTTGATGACGATAATGACGGTATTTTGGAGGGGCCTATCGACTATTCACAGGGCACAGATCCTTGGAATGTCAGCACTGATCGATACGTGGACCCCCAGACTACCCATCCCTGGACGGGCCTCCCAGTGGGAACTGGATACTTGGTAGATCAGGATCCATACGACCACGACAACGACGGGGTCCCTGACGAGGATATAGATGGGTCAGGAAAAGGGTCCTATGACGAAGATGATGATAATGACGCCAGAATTGACCAATTCGTCTGGCCCTGTGACTTTGATGGCGATGGCCTTCAGGACTACTGGGATGCAGATGACGATAATGATGGCGTGATCGATATCTGGGACACACATCCATGGAACAGTTCTGAAACTCGGAACATAACTGCTACCGCGCAGAACTGGAGCGCCGCTGAATCATGGGCATCTAGCAAAACTCACCAGGTATCCATAACCGAAAACGGGTACTCAACACCTAATTTGGCCATAGAGATCGGAGACTCGGTTAGGTGGACAAATGACGATATCGAGAACCGTACTGTGACGGCAGCAGACGGCTCATTCGACAGCGGCATAATCCCCCCCGGCGGATTCTTCGTCCACTTGTTTGAAAATGAGGGCCAGACAAGATATTCCGAAACAGCAGGAACAGGTGTTGGAGATGGAACAATTACTACAAATGCTGCAACTGGCTTGCCCTTCCCAGACGCATTCAACCTCGACTTCGATACATATGGTAAAGAGAAGCTCGACTTCGCCTTCAAGGAGCAAAATCTATGGCATCCTCGGAATCCTGCATTCGATCAGATTGTTGACGGAGATCTGGATGGCGACGGATTACCCAATTTCATCGATCCCGATAATGACAATGACGGAACACCTGATTCCGCGGACACTGATGACGATAACGATGGCTTGCTGGACATGTGGGACATAGACGATGACAACGATGGCATCCCAGATAACTGTCTGAATGTCCTTGGCCCACAAGATAACATGGAGGGCTTCTCAGAATACTTTGGCCAAACTCCTGGAGTTGATTGTGAGATCGACTATGACAGGGACGCCGACGACGATGCCTACAGAGCGATCGATTCGGACTATGATTTGGTTTGGGATTGGAAGGACACAGATCTTGGCGCAGCAGATCCTGCAGATAACCTACTCGGAAATCCATCCTTAGATCCGAACGACCTGCCTTATGATTTGGACAATGATGGAATTTTGAATCAGGACGATCCATATCCCATGGTGCATTCCGATGTAATTGATACCTGGAACTGCGAGTCGCTGCAGAACCCGAATCCAGTGAACCCAGACCCTAGGTGCTTAACAGAGCGAAAATCGTACACAGGAAACAACGATTGGGACGGCGACGGCTTCTCTAACTGGGAGGACGTCGATGATGACAATGACGGCGTTCTGGACTGGCTGGACATAGATGAGAACTGCGATCTTGATGACGATAACGATCTTCATCTCCTAAACGGTTCCAGATACCGGGACGATGGTCCCAACGCCATTGATACTGACATTGATGGCGATGGCCTGTCAAATGATGAGGATTGGGATGATGACAATGACGGAATATCCGACCTGTACGACCCAGACGACGGGAATTGCGGTGTAGTGGACATTGATTCCACCGATCAATTTGACAACTCGTATTCTCACCAAGACGGCGACATCATAGACGGTAGCGCCGATAGTCAAATCTATGTCGGCACAGGGACACTGCAATGGGATATGTTCTGGCACTTTAGCCCATTTTTCGTAGATCATGGATTCGTTCTTCCATACAATGGATACCAAGATGACTTCACATTTGGACCTCCTACGATCGTTTCCAATGGAAATGTCCCAGAGATGTATTGGCATGTCATGATGAAATGGAGCCCATGGAATGGCAACAACTACTTTGACCTCGATATGGATGGAGACTCTTTGATCAATGGTATCGATGTTGACATAGACGCTGATGGCGTCCCAAATTGGTGGGACAGGGATGAGGGCTCCGACGGAAGACTGGATGTGAACGATCCAGCATATGGTGGCTCATTGGATGACGGAGAATGCGACTTGTCCATGTCTTTCCTGTTGGGTCTGGACGACGATCAAATTAGCTGTGGCATAGCCTTGGCATGGCTCTATGGATTCCCACTCAGTCAGGCTAGATCCAGTAATGGTGTCCCATTCGTCCTACCATATTCCTCTAGGCCAGATCCACTCTACACTGATGGCCCATACAACGGAGAGAATTCTGCTGGTATTAATGACTTCACCTGTGAAACCAACTGCTTTCACTTCGATTTCCTCGGCCCTGCAGACGCAGGCCCTTCCGCTGCCGTGACATTTGATGACATGATCAACAACAGGGACCTGTGGACGGCCTACGTTGGAATTAATTTTGGCATGTTCCAATGGGTCTCCGACGGGAACGGGAACCTCTTCCCAGATGAATTCGCGGACCTGTTGAATAACAATGAAGATCCTGATGACGATTGTGGAGCCCCCGTCACAGGAACTCCAAATCCATCATGCATGGTTAACGATACAGCCGATCTAGATGACGATTTCGACGGCGTTTTCGACCATTGGGACGTTGACGATGACAACAATGGCGTTTGGGATTTCTTCGAGGTTGACGTCAACGATGACTTGGATGATGATACCAACACGGAACCCCTGGGGAACTTTTTCACCGGATACAACTGCGATGATCAGGACGATGACGGTACGGATACAGATCCCGATGGGGATGGTTGGTACCAATCGGTTTGGGATCGAGGCAGATTAGGACAGGGATTGCTCTTCCCCCAATATTACGACGTCGACAATGACAACGATGGCGTCCCGGACGGGGAGGACCCCGATGACGACAACAACGGAGTCTTGGACACCGACCAGGAATTGATTTGCTTCCAAGGGGAAGAACAGAGCCCATGGGACCACGACAATGACGGTATTCCAGATTGGGCAGACACGGATTGGGATGGCGACGGCTTATCCAATACCATCGAGCTTGCTGGTGGGGGAGCCTCCCATCCAATCGCCCCATGGGACCACGACAACGATGGCCTTCGTGATGACATTGATCTCGATGATGATGAAGATGGCATGAACGATGAAGACGAGGTGATGCTTTGGCCAACGAGGTTCAACTCCAATTCAACAAATCCCTGGGATCATGATGATTACGGAACCGGGTCAGGAATTTATGATCCAACAAACGCATCCACGGGTCCAGACGCTCAGGATGAAGATGACGACTCAGATGGCATACCAGATATCGATTGGGACCACTTGGAGGAGAACGAACTATGCACCGACTCAAGCGGAGCTCTATACCCTGCAAGTGATTGGGACAATGACAACGATTGCATATTAGATGCAGACGACAAACCACCCACCAGAATTACGCTCAATCCAATCCAAACTGTCTGGTTAGACGCCCAATTCCCTGCAGTATTTACCGGTCGCGTGGATGTTCTCGATATGGAGACCGGAGCATTTGTTCCCGGAACAGACCTACCCGTTAGAATAGTGATTGAATACGCAAGGAACTCGACTGAGGCCCTACGAACAGTGGAGGTTCTTACGAACGAAATGGGGAATTTCACAGTAGGACAATACCTCTATCCAGAGGATATTGAAGTAGGTCCATCCTCTATGTACAACCTTCGTGCTGATGTGATAGAGATGTTTGCCCACGACGGGTCGTCTTCAACCCCCGTCCCCCTACAGGTCAGGGGAAACACGACCGTCGATTACGTATCCTGGACTTATTTCAGGAGTGACGAACAACCCCTCTTTGTGGATTTCAAGGTGCATTATGACGCAGATTGGCAGAGGGGTATATTTGACAATAGAATAAAACACGCTCCAGTCTCATTCACAGTCGCCGGAGGTCCATTCGGAAACCGCACGGAACCTACTATGTTTGATGGATACGGATTCGGATACAGGGCCGACTCAAACGGTTGGGTGTCCCTCACTTTCGTCCAACAACAGGGTGCTCAAGGTTTCTGGAAACAGGTTCGATGGAACTCCACCATGGACAACGGTGTGGGGCAACCCAGCGGCGGATACGAGGAAATTGTGTGGGACGACAACGCAAAGGAACATCAATACGTGTCAAGATACGAATATACGAACACATCTTTGCCAGTCGGAGATTATGAGTTCATAGGCTTCTCGAAACCAGATTTGGGAGCTGAGTGGCCCTTCCCATACCTCAACGGCAGCGAATCAGAGACATTCTACATACGCTCAATGCACAGAATGTACATCGAGGCCGTCATACACACGACCTCATTGAGACCCGTTTACTTCTGGGATGCCACCCAATTTATCGGATCGTCTTTCGGCGCATGGAGGGCTCTATTCCACGCTCCATCACTTCAAGCAGCAGACATATCCTTTGAGAATGCCAGCATTGGCAAGCCATACCCCATCCTTTGGGATGGAACATCGGCAGGGCTTACTGGTGAGGCTGCTAAGCTGAGGCCCTTCCTTTCGGCCAATCTGACTCATTGGTCTATAGCAATGCAAAATGGAGGAGACTTCAACGCCCCACCATGTGGACCCGCAAACCCAGCGGATCCATTCAGTCAAACTCGTTGTGAGATTATGCCAGAATTATTTACTGGTGAGTCACTCAGGGTGGTAGGGGAAGTTTACAATCGAACCTTTGTACCATGGTCTAGCGACCCGATTGCCTTGCAGGTCGATCTCGATCAAAACCTAATATTCTCTGGCGCCCAAGAAACTGGTTTCGCCAGGGTGCCAAACATGATTGATGGCAAAGCAAAGTTTGACTACAACTGGACATGGTACTCACAGTATGCAGCGGGCACATACGGCATCAAGGCAGATTTCACGAACTCCAATTTCTACTTCACGGGCAATCAATCATCCGTTTTGTCCGCCACTGGAGCCTACGTCAACGTTTCAGTAATCGGAACGAGCCAATTTTTACCGATTGAGGACTCCCGTCTATATCGCGGAGTAAACAGAACCGTGGAAGTGAGGCTGGTGGATAACTCCCTGCAACCACTGAGGGAGGTCCCAGTCACATATTCGTGGAACGCAGACGGCACCAATGGACTGACATCAACCGACAAAAATGGAATATTCAGGGTCAATCTCTCAACCGGACAGAATCACCCTCTAGGTGCATTCACACTCAGCTATGAATACACAGGAGACGCTTTCCACCAATCCTCGACAGGTCAGACGGAACTATGGGTCGTTTCTCGAACCTTCATCGACCTACAATCCAGCGTCTCTGGAGCATTAGTGAGCGGTCAAGACTGGTTCTTCACAGCCCAGGTGACCGATGACAATCGAACTGCATTTACGAAGGACTCAGGACAGGCATTGGATGGGTGCGAGGAAAACGGAGGAAATATCACTTTGATTCTGGAAGGATTAGACTTCGAGGACAGAGTTCACAGAAAAATCGTGGAGACTCTGTGCCCGAGTGCCGGTGCCATCACGCACCAACTTACCTTGGATCCCGAGATACTCACCTCTGATGCTGAATCATTCCTCCCAGATGGTTTTGGACCAGTAAATGTAATTCTCAGATTTAATGAAAACCTTCCCCACGAGGGATGCGGCCCACTAGGCCCCGACGCCTTGGAGATCGCTGGAGCATGGGACGAATGTACTCTCGATATCTACAACGACCATTACAGGAGAGTACTTCAGTTCCAAGAAGAGGGATTCTATCTCCTCGGAGGGACATCGTTGAGTGTTGATGAGCAAACAGTCTACACTTCCGAGGCCGATCCCATAACAGGTGAATCTATTCAAAAGCCAATGTCTGTTACTGGTCAATTGGTAGATGAACTTGGTAGGAACCTAAGCTTCCGAAATGTGAAGGTGACCTATGAGATGCTGGGAAGTCAGCTCGGAATACGAACATGCCTTCCGGGTACCACCGATGCCAACGGATTCTTTGAGATACTATGCTCACTTGACGGCGTTCAAGCAGGTCAAGCAAAAGTACAGGTGATGTACAACTCATGGGAAAATGCAGATCGTTATCGATATCTGAATGCAACAAAAACCATGTTATTCCCAGTATACTCCAATTCTACATTGCAGATGATCGAAATCGGCCCATTCAGGAATGACGTCGACACGTACACGTTTGCAAATGGCAGCACATTCCCAGTTCTTTACCTAAAGGAATCGTTCCACCTCGATGCAAGACTTACCCAGGTGAATGGAAATCCAGTTGGTGGCAAGTGCCTGAACATCTATCTCGATCCCGAGACCAATACTAGACCTTTCGCAACAGCAAGGACAAACGACGGAACAGGCTCAGTTGAGTGGTTTTCAGGTGACAAGGAGGATAATCCAAGCCAAAGAGGAGTAGACCCAAGCGGCGACCAGCTCGAGGGCTTCAGAACCGTGAGAGTCGCCTATGAACCCACAAGATCTGTCCCTGGGGGATGTGAGATAGAAAACAGCCCAGTGATTAATGGCTCTTTCGTGGACGTTGAAGTTCTAGTACAGAGCAGAGTCGATATTCTACTGAGCCAGCAATGGGCACGCCCCGAGGGGTATCAAGTTGGTGAGATTGTCGAGGGTTCGGTCGCAATACTCCGAGATAGGATCGATTTGGCAGTGGAAGGGCAGACCGTCATATTCTCCCAGTACTACAACAACGGAACCGGTTGGGAGCTCTTCAAGGTCTATATCACTACCACTAACGAGCAGGGTACAGCCAATTTCAGTTTCGAATACACAGGCCGTGATCTCCCAGGGGAACAATCCGCCATCCTCGGAGGCCCTGAAGCAGTAAACGGGGAATGGAAAATAGAGGTAGAGTTCCAGGGTGATTATCGATTCGTAAGCTCGGAACTGAGCAACACTCCCAGGATAAAACTTGCAGATCCCGTCGACCCAGACCAACAGAGCTTCTTTACGGCCAGGGTCATGACAGTTTTGGCCCTCATCCTGGTCTCGACACTACTACTAGCTGCCTACATGTACAGGAATTACGTAGAAAGAAGGAGAATAGAGGTACTCAGGGGCATACTGACAGATTCGTTGTGGGCTTTGCAAGGACGAAATTCGTATATTGAGACCATTTTCAACTGCTATAAGGACTTAGTCAAGTTCTTCAGACAGAGAGGAGCAATGAAGAAAGTTTACGAAACCACTAGAGAATTCGAGTACGCAGTAGATAAGATGCTTGGCGGAATAGCGCCCCCGGAGGACCTATCAGAATTCTTCAGCATATTTGAGGAAGCAAGATATTCAGATCATGAGATCGGAGCAGACCAGAGAGATAGAGCCATAGCGGCACTTCAAAACATCATCACCCATCTATCAAAATCATTGGGAGAGAGCATGCTCAGCCGAATACGCTCCGAGGGCTTAGAGATGTATGGCGCATCGACCAAAGCTGGTACCTTTGTGGACTCCGAAGGCCAGGTCAGAATTGCTGGAGAACAGGACGACTCAGACGAGAAGACGGGATTCAACATATGAAGGGGCTGAAGTGCCCATGGGGACCCAAATTTTCTGAAAATACCCCCGAGAGGTTCTTAACAGGACCTGAGGTGGCCGTGCCTACCCGAATAACGTCGAGGGAGTCATATGAGTAAAAAGAACAAGAAGACCAATGATGCCTTAATCGCCTTGATTGGCGATCTGAAGGACAAGAGTAGGTCTACTGGTGCTGCGATATGGCGAGACGTAGCGCTCAGGCTGGAAACCAGCCGGAGCAACTGGGCTGAGCCAAACCTCAGCCGCCTGTCTAGGACCGCCGCCGATGACGAGACCATACTCGTCCCCGGCAAGCTCCTTGGCAGCGGCGATGTATCTGGTTCCCCAAACGTCGCCGCCTACAGCGTAAGTGCCAGTGCCCGCTCAAAGATCGAAGCTGCAGGCGGGCGCGTGATGACAATCCGTGACCTGATGGACGACAATCCAAAAGGAACAGGGGTGAGGATACTTGGATAGTGCAAGCACACTGGTATTTGATGCAAAGGACCAGGTTCTTGGCCGACTAGCGAGCCATGTAGCAAGTACTCTATTGGTCACCCGAAGAGAAGGAAACCCCAAGAAGGTCATTATCATAAACGCCGAAAATGCCATAGTCACCGGCTCCAAAGACAGAGTTTTAGCGGATTACGACCGGAAATACAAGCTCAACCATCCAAGGAAGGGCCCCTTCTTTCCGAGAATGCCGGACATGATTCTGAAGAGAACCGTAAGAGGTATGCTCCCCTACCAAAAGAAATCAAGTGGTAGGCAGGCTGTCAAGGACTTGAGGGTCATGATTGGCACCCCCAGCAACATGGAAGGAGAAGATCTCCCTGAGGGACACGAATGGGGAGACACCACCAAAATTGACCGCCCACTACCTGACAGTTTTGTCAGACTCGGGGACATAAGTAAGCACTTGGGGGCCAAAACCTCACGATGGAGTGATGCATGATGGCAAAGAGGCGTAAGAAACAGGCAGTTCAGACCAGTGGCAAGAGGAAGACGGCAGTTGCGAGAGCCACTGTGAGAGAGGGCAAGGGTAGAATCAGAGTCAACTCAATGCCAATACATATCATGGAACCCGAATTGGCGCGGAAAAAGGCGTTAGAACCCGTTCAGATAGCCGAAGCGATGAACAGGCTATCGACAGTCGATATCACCGTAGACGTCGCAGGTGGCGGTATAATGGGGCAAGTGGATGCCGTAAGGACAGCAATTGCCCGAGGTCTAGTACACTTCAATGACGGAGCAGTGGGAATCGACGAAGAACTCAGAGACGAGTTCCTCAGATTCGATAGAACGCTTTTGGTCAACGACCCTCGACGCAAAGAACCAAAGCATCAAATGGGTAGAGGGGCCAGGAAGAAATGGCAGAAATCATACAGGTGAATTTAGATGTTAATACCCGTTAGATGTTGGAGTTGTGGCAAGGTAGTTGCCCATCTATACAAAAACTACACAGAAAGGACAACAGCTGGAGAAGACCCCGAGGAAGTACTGGACGAGCTCAAACTTAGACGATACTGTTGTAGAAGGATGTTCGTAGGTCATATCGATCTAATCGATGACATAGCCCCGTTCAGCCTACCTCGTGATATCTGACTTTATCGGCAAGGCTTTGAGCAATTAGTCAGGCGTAGGTATAGAGGGCTTGTAGGTTAGCTTGGCCTATACTTCGCGGCTGGGGGTCGCGAGACCCAGGTTCAAATCCTGGCAGGCCCACCACAGCATAGTTATAGCGGATTCTTGAAACACTGTCTTGGCTTACTAGTATTGTGTCCGATGGATCCGACCAGCTCTCAGAGGCCGAGCGCATCGCATTGGAGATTGGCCGGCACTCAGAATTGTACTACAATCTTGCAGAGCCTGAAATCAGTGATTCTGAATTTGATACACTGGTCGAAAAACTGAGAAAACTCGATCCAAAACATCCCCAATTGAAAGCCGTTGGAGCCGATCCGCCCCCTGGATCAGTGAAGGTTAAACATGAGTTTCCAATGTTGAGTTTGGATAAAGCCACCACTCCCGAGCAAATATCCCACTTCGTTAGTTCTACCACTGCCTCTACGAGGAGGTTCCTAGTCCAACCAAAGTTGGATGGCTCTGCTGTGTCGTTGGAGTATCGAAGGGGGTTGTTGGTCAGGGCAGTAACCAGGGGGAGTGGCACACGTGGAGAAGACGTGACCCAGAACGTTAGGAGAATTCCAAACATTCCGTCCAGACTGGAGTGGAGGGGGGACTGCTTTGTCAGGGGGGAGGTAGTAATGCTTCTAGAGACATATACGCGAAAATATGCTGAAGTGGCTCCAAATCCTCGAAATCTGGCTGCAGGCGCATTACGTCAGAAGCATCGAGAATCCGGGAAAGCAAATGCAGAAGATCTGAGATTCTATGCTTATGACGTTAAATTCCCACGTTCAAGTAACATGAGTGAGGGAAGTCAAGACCCCCCAAACCAACGATATGATTCACAGATCCTAGAGTGGATAACGGATCTGGACATCGAACCCGCGGGAAGGTCCGTCGTCCAATCACAACAGGAAGATGCTGTAATTGAGAAATTAGTACAAAGTACAGAACAGGCCATCAACGATCGACAAAATGTACCTTGGGAGATTGACGGTCTAGTGATTAAGGTGGATGAATTGGAAAAAAGGCCCCTTCTCGGCCAAACTGCCCATCACCCTCGATGGGCACTTGCATGGAAATTTCCGCCTGAGGAATCGACCACAGTCGTCATGAGCGTCGACTGGCAAACCGGTCGGACTGGGAATGTTACGCCAGTGGCAAGAGTCGCCCCCGTTACCGTTTCTGGTGTGACCGTGGAAAATACGACACTTCACAACCCAGGAGAAGTACAAAGATTAGGCATTAAGATCGGGGACTTGGTGAAGATAGTCAGACGAGGGGACGTAATTCCAAAGATAATTGAAGTGGTGGGCAGAGCCACCGAAAACGATCTAATGGGTCGTAAGCACTCGGACGGCCAACCTTTTGAAGAGCCATTGCCACCAAATTCAACTGTCCTAATTCCATCAAAATGCCCCAGATGTGATGGAAGCCTATTCATCGACGGGGCATTTCTGAAATGTGGCAATACCAATTGCCCTGCGAGGGTGGTTAGATCACTTCTGTACTGGTGCAGATTCCACGAAATAGACGGGGTAGGGGACAAGTTGGCCGCCCAACTGGTTGAGAGTAAATTGGTCACAAAAATCAGCGACCTTTACAGACTCACCATCGATGATATAACGTCTCTAGAACGGATGGGACGAAAGTCAGCCAGCCATATCATGACCCAGATACATGAAAAGACCCGAATGCCACTTCACCAATTCCTAGCAGCACTAGGGCTACCTCGAATAGGCCCGGAGATAGCAAGCCTGATATCGTCACGAATCGGAACAATCAACAATTTGCGGGTAATGATAGAATCCTGGACAGACAACGACGATAACTCGCATCGTCAACTGGAAGAATTGGTCAAGATTGACGGGATTGGAGAAGTAGTCGCCAGGCTATTCTTGGACGGAGTATCATCTACATGGCAGAGCATATTGGACCTCGCCTCAATTTTGGACATAACTGAAACTATCCTCGAATCCGAGGGCACAGGCCCATTAGATGGCAAAACGTTCTGTATTACGGGTACTCTGACTCGCCCCCGAAAGGAGATAGAACTCCTGATTAAATCATCAGGGGGTAGGGTCACAAGTTCAGTAACTAAGAGTTTGAACTACCTGATTGCAGGAGATTCATCAGGATCTAAATTGGCGAAAGCTGAGAGATTAGACATCGTTGTAATCGACGAAACAGATCTATTCTCAATGCTGGAAACTGAAAAACCAGAAATTGACAAAGTTACCAACGAGACCCAGAGGAGCCTCTTTGAGTACTAACCAAACATAGAGGTGCTTCCGCCACTGACAGGGCTTTGTTGTTGGTTGACAGAGCCTGCCATCATCTCACTAATTTGAGCCTCGATTCTTCTGGCTTCCTCAAGTAGGGGCTCAGGATCGAGTTTTATAGCAGGCAAGAGGCTATCAAGGCAACCCAGAACTCTGGCTGCAGTGCGAGCATCGGGTCCCATGCCTTGCATAGGCCCCGAGCACTCAGAGAGAAGCGCCATGGCGTCGAATGCCCTTCTAGAGCACTCGGATAGGGCCACTCCTGTCAGGCCGCCTATAGCGCCCTGTACCATTTTCTCGATCCCCATCCCCTCGAGGGTTGCCAGTGCTCTGTTCGTGGATGCTGCGCCCTTCATTGTTTCATTCGTGTCATCGTTGTCATCGATAGTGTGGCCTGTATCTAGAGTTGGGGAATACGAGTCCAGAATCAACATAGCCCCGGCTTTCTCGGAAATGGCCAAGTCGACGATCCTCTCGCTCATTGATTGCACGAGATTAGAGGGCACCTGAGACTCTGACACAACCAACATGACATTATCACACATGTCATGATTGCAAACAGGTTCTCCAGAATAGATCCTTATGGTTGGCATTGAAAGTCCGTTTTTCACAATGCAAGCCGGAGGTAAATCAGCGTGCCTTACACTTCCGATTAGCTCCAATTCCAAGGAATCGATGAGATGCTGTCCGACGATATTGGCAACGAATCCCGGGCCCGGGAAACAAACAATTACCAGTGCCCCTGGTTTTATCGATTGGTCCATGAGGTCGATGCTTACATCCGATGACATGATGTGCCATGACTAGGAGACCGACATAACCATTGGGATGGTCGAGGGGACAGAGATGGACGAAAACTTCCGTGCACACCAGTTGTCGCCGTCTTCTTGGAATAGATATGAGCAATGCCCAAGGAAATATTGGCTGTCAAGGCAAAAACTGCCACGGAAAGCAAGTATGCCAGCCTCATTGGGCAACGCAGTGCACAACTCAGTGGAAGACATTTGCAATTTGGATCTCAGTGGGAGGGATTCAGATGAATCTGGATGGATGACTCCAACCGCTAAGGCTATACTTGACAGACATTGGAGGATTGAGAAGGAGTCTTTTCTCGCTACACCAAGGCACCCGAGATGGAAAGAGGAACTCATAACACAGGCTCACGATGGGCTTGTTGGCGCTTTGAATATACTCTGTGGAAAATCAAATCTCTCGACCACAAAACTATCCGAACTCACAATCGAGGATTGGAGGCATGTACAATCCCTAGTTTTGGCAAACGAGGGAACTTTGGTTTCCGATTGTGGTAGATTAATGGGGAGATTAGATTTACTTGTCGCAGATATAGACTTGGCAGGCCAGTCCAAGGGATGGATCGTTGCGGACCTAAAGACAGGGCGACCTCCAGTAGGGGCTCTAGACCCCAAGGTCAGCCGTCAACTCCGTTTTTATCGTGACCTAATAAAAAGAAACAACCCGGATCACCCGAAGATCAGGGCAGAAGGCTGGTATTCAGCCAATCAGACTATCCATGAGGCCACAGGCTCCAATGTGATCGATGATGCCTTTGCAGCGTGGGAGGGCATGAGACCCACAAGTATCCCTCTGGAGGGAACCCCAGAGGAAATTGCATGTGGGTTCTGCGAATGGAAGGCATGGTGCCCTGATTGGTGGTCAGCCACCGCAGATGGTACCATTGCTGGCAATGGTACGTTCAGAGACGAAGTGGTTAGAATTATCAAATATGACTCAGATGGTGGAGCGGGATTGCTGGAAAGAATGGCCCCTGTAGATCAGAAGGGGACAGTCGCGCCATCGCCCAAGAGATTTGGATTCACGGTCAAAGATCAAGCAAAACACCAACTCGATAGTCTAATGCAAGATGGGTACGAAGGAGCATTGTTCATTGGGAGTGCGAGGGCAACGAGCAAAGTTCTTCACTTGGGCGACTGGAGCGAAATACTGCCTTGGCAACCCCTGTTAAAAAGCACCATCGTCAATCAAGAAACAGTGTCTTGAGTCTCAGACGGTGCTCCTCTGTAAGCGGGCTTGATTTTGACAAGAGCCAATCACTGTATTTCGGATCTAAAGACATGATCTTAGGGAATGCCAAGCCAGAATACTTTCCAAACGATATTATTACATCTCCCTCGATGTCGCCATTATCCGAACCAAAACCATCGCTCCTCTTGTTTGATTGCAAGAGGCTCGCCACATCATCTCCAATCAAATCAGAGTATTCATCCAACATTTTCCAGAGGAGAACTAGAGTTGCTGCGGCATCAGCATCTGCGCTATGAGCCCGATCCAAGATGATCCCGTATTTTTTGCACAGCGAGCCAAGTTTGTGCCTCCCTGGTATCCTAAATTTTCTCGCGAGCTCAAGAGTGTCGATTATGGTGTGGGGGCTTGGTGGTTGAAGGCCACATCTGATGTATTCCATTTCCACGAACTTCCAATCGAACCTCTTCACATTGTGTCCGACTATAACGGCCCCGTCAATGATCTCGGAGATGACACGGGCCTGCTCTTTGAAGGGTTGACAGCCCTCGACATCGTTGTTGCTAATTCCATGTACGCTAGTTGATGAAGGGGGTATCGTCATGCAGGGGTCTACCAACGAGTCGATGACGATCTTCCGGCCATCTTCATCCACTCCGACGAACGCATATTGCACAATCCTGTCCTTTCTCGGGTCGAGACCGGTGGTCTCGGTGTCGAAACCAAGGACTCTGAAACCTGAGAAGCTCTCCATATACCTACGACGAGGCTCGAGATGTTGATGATATCGGCGTGATAAGGGCTTTGTATAACAGCCTTTTCGGCTGAACATGGTCAAGTCAATAGAAATCACAAAGTCATCAATAAGAGAGAGGTTGATCATTGACTCTGAAGTATGGATGCATCACCCTGACGATCACGACTTCCAACCTAGAGCATCAATCAAGGGAAGGATACTATCCATACAAAATGCTGGCAAATCAATAGAACCAGCAAATATCGAATTGAGCGACGAGGAGTATATCGTTGCTGAGAGAGACAGACTGATCGAACTGAGGGTCAAGTTCGGCGTCACGGGCATGCACGGCGTTTTAACGCATAAAAATCCGAATCCGAGAACAGGCCCGAATGCTAAGAAGTTGGCTGAATCGAGGTGGAAAACACTACTTCCACTGAGTCTCTGATCACCGTCGACATTATACCAAATTCTGAGATGGACGGGATATTGGACCCATAGTGTAGCCTGGATATCACATGAGCTTGCGGAGCTTGT
>CEWG01041718.1_pt1 | contig 77585 bp, 78 predicted proteins | sample 361411 | NCBI WGS metagenome assembly CEWG01 (sample SAMEA2622173, study PRJEB7988) | marine metagenome | biome: marine biome (ENVO:00000447); feature: surface water layer (ENVO:00002042); material: "saline water (ENVO:00002010), including plankton (ENVO:xxxxxxxx)" | depth 5 m | reverse complement strand
GCTATGCCATAGAGGCCCAGATCGCCCCCGCCCATGAATTCATTTGCACCAAAGATTCCTATGCATATGAGCAGTATTGGGAGGAAAGTCGACATCATTCCAACGGACAAGCCTGCGATAGCATTTGTTGCTGGCCCACTTTTGGACATCTCGCCTATCCTCGGGATAGCCTTGGTTTTTATTCCGAAAACAGGCTCTATTCCCGTGTAGTATTCTGTCACGAGACCGATCATTATGCCAACCAAGCTACCCAGAATAACGGCATACATTGGCTCAAACCCTGTGTTGAGGCCGAATATTTCGATTGCACCAAAACCACCAGCCCAGAAAAGAATCGCCCCGATGAAAGTAGTGTTTCTCAATGCGGCGGCGGGGTCGCTTCCGTTTTTCAGCACGGTCATTGAAAAAATTCCGATAATTGAGGCTATGTAGCCTACCAAACCGAGCAGTATAGGGAGAAGGACATAGTCCATTGTGTTGGAAGACAATGTGAGGTTCTCTGAGCCTTGGGCTATCACCATTGCAGCTATTATCGATCCCACGAATGACTCGAAGATGTCTGCTCCCATTCCCGCTACATCTCCTACGTTGTCCCCGACGTTGTCTGCGATAACGCCAGGGTTTCGTGGATCATCCTCTGGGAGCCCTGCTTCTACCTTCCCTACGAGGTCGGCACCCACGTCTGCGGCCTTGGTGTAAATCCCTCCTCCAACTCTTGCGAAGAGAGCTATGCTGCTTGCACCCATCCCGAAGCCAGCTGCGTACTGCAGCGAGTTACCAGTGTATGCATCACCAGAGTCAGCATTCCCTAGCCAGAATGCAATGAGAGATATTCCGAGCAGCCCTAGTCCGCCTACTGACAAGCCCATCACTGCCCCTCCGTTGTACGATACCTCGAGTGCGGCTGGTTGGCCACCGTTCTTTGCTGCCATGGCTGTCCGCCCATTGGCTGAGGTAGCCGCCCTCATCCCTGAGAATCCTGCTGCGACACTGGCTATAGCCCCGAAAACAAACGCCATGGCAGTTTCCATGCCTCCGTCTTCTCCATTGATCAGAAAGAGGACGACTCCGACGACCACTACGAATACGGAGATGTATCTGTATTCCGACATGAGGAAGGCCATAGCCCCTTTCTGAATCTCTTCTGTTATTTCTGCAACTTTTTGGTTGTCTATCTCTATGGCATCGTTCTTTTTGTAAAGCATTAGGGCGACAAACAGCCCCACTATGGCTACCGTTGCTGCGATTACCGGTACATTCTCAATCATGATTACACCTTGTTGCCCGGCCGTCCACCGGCCTGTATTTAAGCCGATATACCTCTGAAAGAACTGGAAGCCCAATACATATCCTCAATTATTTCATATCAGATCACTTGTTGGGTGGAAGTGCATGGCCGAGATTGACCGCCAGACAATCCTTGACTCGGTGGGCCCAGTCCAGACCATACTTGATGCACATGACGGAGTAGTGAACGTTATCGATACTACTGGAGGAGTGATCTCAATTTCATTGGAGGGCGGTTGCACTGGATGCAGTTCAACTCCAATGACCGCAATGCAAATCTACTATTCCCTGATGAAATTGGATGAGGTGAACGACGTGTTGTTCATCAATGGCGAACTTCCTGCATACATGAGGTCCTTCATCAACGAAAAGCTGGGCATAGAAGGATAGCCTACTCTTCCTCAATTTCTAGAAGAGCCCTTGCCCTTCTGATGCTATGCGGGTTCGGCTCGCCTTGGATCTCCTTCCCTTTCAGGTTCAACACCGAGGCAGCCGCCAGAACGAGTGAGAACACCGCCATTGGCCTTGCCGCATTTCGTGATCCCCACAAGGCTCCTCCCATTCCGTGCATCACGAAGAGGAGGATGCTCGCAATGATGCAGATTCCCATTATCATGCGTTGGCCCTTTATTTCCCCTGCTCTGCTTCGCGCCAATGTGCCTATGCTCATCCAGAGTATGCCTGCTACACCACAAAGAGTGATCGAAAGTGTCTCTAAGACATCCACAAGCTCCACATGACCACCTACTCCAATTCACTCTGGTTTTGGCCAAGTTGACAAACCACAAAAACATAGGGATCGACCCCATCGGAGTACCATGGTAAAGATCGGCGGATGGGGCCTCCCCAAGACCAAACGCTCTGAGGCGCCATTTTACACGAAGAACCAAATAGTCACCGTTTTTGACCAGGTTGCAGTCTTGCTAGAATTGGATGGCGCGAACCTATTCCGTGTCAGAGCATACCAAAACGCCAGCAGGGCCTTGGGGCAACTGGAAAAGAACCTGTTCGAGCTGGTGAAATCAGACTCACTGACCCAGACTAAAGGAATAGGTAAGGGACTGGCATCCCTCGTCAAAGAAATAGTGATGACGGGCGAATGGGGGAAGCTAAAGGATCTCTACGACAAAGTCCCTGCCGGACTTGTAGAGATGGTTGGCATACCTGGCCTAGGCCCAAAGAGGGCCAGAATACTGTTCGAGGAGTTGGAGGTGAGCACCGTGGAGGGCCTGAAATCAGCATGCGAGCAAAACCTTGTGGCAGAATTACAAGGTTTTGGGGCCAAGAGCCAGAAAAAATACTTGGATGGCATCGATTTGCTAAGGAGGAACCAAGGAAGAACAAGGTTAGATGTCGGACTCGGATTTGGCCTAGCCCTGAAGAAAAGAGTATCAGGAATCACAGGGGTAATACAAGTCGAACTAGCAGGGAGTGCACGCAGAAGGAAGGAAACAATCGGTGATTTGGATTTGGTCGTGTCCGCTACTCCAGAAAATCAGAAATCCGTGATTGAGTCGGTCCTGGATCTTCCTGGCATTGCTGATGTAAAAGGAGCAGGGGAATCCAAAATAAGCCTAATTCTTGAGCAAAGCGTGTTGGTTTCTGATAATTCAGGGGGAAAGTTGGATCAGTCTCTATCAGAGACCATAATGAACAGAGCCGAAGACTCAACAATTGATGCCCAAATAAGGATCGTCTCTCCTGAGATGTTCCCATTCACGCTAGCTTATTTCACTGGCTCAAAGGAGCATAACATAAGGATGAGACAACTCGCGATAGACAAAGGCCTCAGGCTCAATGAATTTGGGTTGATGCCAGAGACGGAGATCGAGGGTCTAGTGGGAATAGATGCAGCCAAATACAGCCTGAGTTGTGTTGATGAAGGTCAAATATACCATTATCTGGGTTTGGACTGGGTGACTCCAGAATTAAGAGAGGATAATGGAGAGATAGAAGCGGCTTTGTCAAAGTCCATTCCAAATCTAGTTGAGGTTTCATCAATTCGTGGAGCACTCCATAACCACACCACAGCATCCGATGGACAAAACACACTAGACGAAATGGCTGATGAAGCTCGGAGACTAGGCTGGGAATACATCGGAATTGCAGACCACTCCCCGGCTCTAAGAATTGGAGGGAGGAGCATCGGAGTCGACCCAGATGCCGTGGAGATCCAAGCCAGCGAAATTACTTCCTACAATGAAAAAATGGAGGATCAGGGAGAAATTTTCAGGGTCTTTCACGGGAGCGAGTGTGACATCTTACCGGATGGTAAATTGGACTATTCAGAAGATGTGAGGGGAAAGTTCCACCATGTGATCGGCTCAGTTCACGCCATCAATACCTGGAAGTCGAGGGATGAACAAGTGAATACCGATGCAATCATAACCGCGATTGAAGATCCCTCTTTCACGGTTCTGGGACATCCGACCGGGCGGGTATTACAGGTGAGGGACGGATTTCCCGTGGACATGCTTCAGGTTATTGAGAGGATGGGGGAAATTAATCGAGAGGGGGAATTGAAAGCCATCGAGATCAATGCCTCTCCTTACAGACTTGATTTAGATTGGAGACTATGCAGAACTGCGAGGGACCATGGAGTTCCGATTTTGATTAACCCAGATGCTCACAGTATTGAGGGACTCTCTGACATAGCGTATGGCGTAGATATAGCTAGGAAGGGTTGGCTTGAAGCAAAGGACGTCTTGAACACACTCCCCGTAGAGAAGATAGACCATCTGCTTGGGAAGTGACGAATCCTCATATCCCACGATGGCACCGAGGGCTCCATGGGACTCGGTCGGGCACTGGTCTTCTCTTCCGTGATGGTACTTCCAGCAATGGTCGTCGGGTTGGGCGCATGGCTGGCCTTTGGAGGATCTGAGACATGGGAAAGTTGGCAATACGGGACTTGCTATGTAATCCCCGGCGCGTTGATACTGTCCTCGTTTATTGTTGGATACCTGGGCTCAGGTGAGAATGACAAATGAAGCGCCAGGAGAAGGCGGACAAGATTGGCAAAATGCTAGACCGTCTGTACCCAGAAACTCCCGTACCACTGGATCATAGTGACCCCTACACGCTTCTGGTGGCAGTAATGCTATCTGCCCAAACGACAGACAAAAAAGTGAATGAGGTGACTCCAGCCTTGTTCTCACTTGCCTCAAGCCCACACAAGATGGCATTGTTGGAGGTCGAAACAATTCAGTCTTGCATCAAGCAGGTTGGCCTTGCTCCGACTAAATCAAGGAATCTCAGGAAAATGGCAGAGATCATAGTAGAAAGAGGCGGAAACATTCGCCCTGACTGGGACTACCTCGAGTCACTGCCGGGCGTTGGTCACAAAACAGCAAGCGTTGTCATGGCGCAGGCCTTTGGCATACCCGCTTTCCCTGTTGACACCCATATTCACAGACTCGCCTCAAGATGGGGCCTCTCAAATGGCAAGTCGGTTTCCAAAACAGAGGCAGACCTGAAAACTCTCTTCGAGAAGTCAACGTGGAATAAACGACATCTTCAGATCATCTTCTTCGGAAGGGAATATTGCCCAGCACTCCGGCATGACTTGTCGCTATGCCCCATTTGCAGTTGGGCAGCTACGAAGAAAAGGATCAGGGAAGAGGCCCGAAAAGCCGGCCCTAGGATCTAATGTAGACAACCAATCCGAGACCAACCAAAAGGCTCCCAATAGCCAAGATAATTGGGCGTGCATTCTCCAATGCCTCTTTTGTCTCTCGGGCATCGTCACATTGACCATCGTCCCATTCTGTTATCTGCGCGATGGTACCCACAGTAGAGTCACAGTTATCCTCGATTCCTTCATCATAGAGGCTTACCGCATAGCCTGCTCCCCCCCACGCGATGAGAGCAATACCTCCTAACATTATCAGGATGATTGACGCAACTTTGGAGAGTCTTCCCATGATTGACCTCCATACGATTAATTTTTCAACTATTGCCGCGATTTTGCCTCAATACTTCGGTTGCAACAACTGCGAGAGGCGCCTGAAGGTTGTAAGATGGGAGGAAACCACCCATTGGGATCCTTAAGACGACATCGCATTGAGCCAACAACTCATCAGGGATGCCGTGTCGTTCGCCTCCTATGATCAACATGCATGGCCCCGTGAGGTCAGCATCCCATGGCTCCACGTCTCCTGAATCCTCTATTCCAATCACCCTGTAGCCATATCTCTTTGCCAAGTCTATGGCTTGCTTCCACTCCATCCATCTGACTGGTATGAAACGATCGGCCTTCATCGAGGCCCTTGAGGATGCCTTCCTGCCATCAGAGTTTAATTCCGAGTCCACAAATACAGCAGAACCCCCGCTGACTTCTACAGTTCTGATAGCGTATCCGATGTTTACTGGGTATTGCGCTCCTGCAAGTAGCCAGATGCTACCTGCCAATCCCATAATGTCCTCAAGATCAGCGGAAGGGTCTCTGTTCAACAGCCCAAGGGCCTCTGATGGGGCAGAATCAAACGAGAAGTGGCCCATCCTCCTTAAGTCGTTTTCAGACCCCTCTATGACAACAATGCCCAACTCCGAAGCTCTACTAATCAGTGATCGTGTTGATTCCGAAGTAGCGTTCCTAAGGACCAGAATTCTTGTGAAGTGAAGACCTCGTTCTATTGCTTGCAATATGTCACTCGATCCAGAGACTTTCAACCCATGGCGCATACTCAGCCCTCCACCGCTATTTCGATTGGTATGATTATCTCATTCCGCCTGAGGAAAGGTAAGGTTGTACCTGGATTGTCATACACAGCTAGGATCGGTACGGATATTTGCCGATACTCGTGCTCTTGGATTAGGGCCTCCAGCCTCCTTGCACGAGATTCAGTCTTCCGTTGGCCCGAGAATCCAGAGAATCGAAGTACTGCGGTAAGGCATTTTGGAACCTCGACTATCTCTACACCTTCATCAATGGGGCTCGGTAGGTCTCCGATTTGATATTCTGGGGGCATTATGAACGCCATTTTGGAGCCATCTTCGTCATTCCATCTTTGGACCGGCGAAGTCATAGCGATTTTCATAGAACGATCGTTTTGCCCGAATATGTACTTGGCTATCCTTCGAAAAGACTCCGAGGAACCACTATAGTCTGATTCAGACGTCGTTGCAATAGCGCAGATAACATCGGGGTACTTCCTAATCTCAAAGTTTGGATGTACTTTGACTAGTTCGTAGACCTGTTCCTGTACGCCCATACTGACCGCAACTCGGAGGTCGTGTAGATAACAATTGAGACTAATGCTTGCATTCAGCTGTTAATGTATACTGGTATTGGATTCATTTTGTGTGAGTTCTGGGTGTTGAACTTATTGAATATCCTCATGACCTCTATTTGTCTCGGCGTCCAATCCATATCTCCTGTGCTGGGAGATTGTTCCATCGCCCACTCCAACTCCTCGTAGGTAGCCCCAATTTGATCCTCATCAGTCCTACCATCTTCCCACAATCCATCAGTTGGGGACGACTGCAAGATGTCCTTATGAACACCGAGCTCAGAGCCTAGTTGGTATACCTCTGACTTCATTAGGTCCGCAATCGGTGAAATGTCAACTCCTCCATCGCCATATTTTGTGTAGAAGCCTACTCCAAAATCCTCTACCTTGTTGCCCGTTCCAACGACTATGCCGTTGTTTGAAGCGGAGATTGCATACAATGTGGTCATCCTCAACCTTGCCTTGGTGTTTGCGAGAGCCATGTCGGTGACCGAGAACTCTGACAATGAGTCCTCAGCTAGTACGCGAAAAGTAGCGGATAGGTCGATTAAACGCCCTTCTGCATTTTCCCACTTATCCTCGAGCCAACTGATATGGGCATTTGATAGGTCAAATTGGTCTAAATCCTGATTAATTGGTAAATTGAGTGCTATTGTCCTTATGCCAGTCATCGCGCATAGAGTGGAGGTGACTGCCGAATCCACTCCTCCCGAGACACCCACTACCAGCGTCGAAATTCCATTTGACTCTGCGTACTCCCTTATCCATCCAGCGATCTTGTCTCCCAAGGTGTCGTCTCCGGGCATAAGTTTGCCATCATATGGTGATTAATGGACTATTGTCTTGGGTTCTAGAGCCCCCGAAATCACTTGTGTTCGGGCGACATTGAAATCAAGTGCCACGGTCGGGTGGGCGATGAGCAGTGACCAAGGCGGACGCCTCGACCCAGTTTCCCTTGAGAATCAAATCATAGAAATCTGGGGTAATGAGAAAACATTCCAGTCATCAATAGAAGCCCGCAGGATAAGAGGCAGACCTTTCACATTTCTTGAGGGGCCACCAACAGCAAATGGTAAACCCGGAATTCACCATGTGCTGTCTAGGTTGTACAAGGACATGGTTTGCAGATGGAAAACCATGGAAGGCTACGTGGTGGAGAGAAAAGCGGGCTGGGACACCCATGGCCTACCAGTCGAGATAGAAGTTCAAAAGAGGTTAGACCTAATGTCAAACGAGGCCATTGAGGCCTATGGGATGAAGGAGTTCAATGAAGCTTGCAAGGAAAGCGTCTGGACATACGAGCAAGCATGGCGCGAGATGACTGAAAGGATGGGTTTCTGGGTCGACATGAATGACCCCTACGTCACGTTGGAGGATGACTACATAGAATCGGCATGGTGGTCTCTGAAACAAATGCATGAGAAAGGATTACTCTTTAGGGGCCACAAAGTACTACCGTATTGCCCGCAAACTGGAACATCATACTCGAGTCATGAGGTGGCTCTCGGATACAAAGAGGTGACCGAGCCAGCAGTTTTCGTCAAATTTGACTTGATTGATGATCCAGCATGCATAATGGCATGGACCACAACCCCTTGGACACTTCCCGGGAACGTAGGCCTCGCAGTTGGCCCAGACATAGATTATGTCCGAATCAGGGTCGCTGAGCAACCATCTGCAAAGTGGCAGGGCAGAGGTTTTGCTGAAGTCGGCGATCAGTTGATACTCGCCAAGGATTTGATGAGCCATGTGCTCCGACACAAAGTCGAAATCTTGGAAGAAATGAAGGGAACGGATTTGGCCGGACTGCACTACAATCCGCTTTTCCCGGGCGCAGTTGACGGAAAGGGCCACCCAGAGGCATGGTCCATCGTGACCGCAGATTTTGTCACGACCACGGATGGGACTGGCGTCGTCCACACTGCGGTCATGTATGGCGAGGACGACTACAATCTTGGCTTGGCATCCGGCTATCCTGCCCAACACACCGTGGGGATGGATGGATGTTTCATACGAGGGACTCACCCCAAACTTGACGGCATTTACGTGAAGGATTGCGACGATATAATACTAGATCTCCTAAATCAATCCGGCAGACTGTACCGAGAGCATTTGTACACTCACGACTATCCACATTGTTGGAGGACGGATCACCCACTGCTGTACTACGCCATGGATAGCTGGTTCGTCCGAATGACTGCAGTCAAGGAGCAAATTCTGGAGAACAACAATTCGGTTGAGTGGGCACCACCTTCGACTGGCTCGGGAAGGATGGGTGAGTGGCTATCAAACCTCAAGGATTGGGCAATCAGCAGGGAACGATATTGGGGGACTCCGATACCTGTGTGGATCTGTGGCGAATGTGGTCACGAGCATTGTATCGGAAGCCGTGGAGAGATGGAATCTATGCTAACAGTGGATTCTGAAATGCCCAAGGAACTTCACAGACCCTATGTGGACGAAATTAAGTTGGTTTGTCCAGAGAGAGGGTGCTCTGGAGAGATGAAAAGAGAACCATATGTCATGGATTGCTGGTTTGACTCCGGCTGCGCACCTTTCGCACAATGGCACTACCCATTCGAGAATGAAGAGAAATTCGACTCATCCTTCCCGGTTGATTACATCTGCGAGGCGGTTGACCAAACCAGAGGGTGGTTCTACTCTCTACTGGCTGTTGGTACAACTGTCTTTGGAAAACCGACATACAAGAGATGTCTTTCCCTTGGCCATATCCTGGACAAGAATGGAAAGAAAATGAGCAAGTCAAGGGGGAACGTAGTCGATCCTTGGGACCACTTCAACCTAGAGGGGGCTGACGCGATAAGGTGGTACATGACGACTCAAAGCTCTCCTTGGCAGCCAACAAATTTCGATCCAAGTGGAGTAAGGGAATCTTATGCCAGGATGTTTCTCACTCTGTGGAACATCTACAGATTCCATGCTGATTATGCTGCTTTGGACTCGTTCAATGGAAATATGGAATCTTCTGAACCATCATCGAGGCCGTCTTTGGACAGATGGATACTTTCCCAAACCAGTGCGACTGCAGAAAGGGTTTCACTCCTGTTCGAACAATGGGACTTCCACAAGGCGGGAAGAGAAATAGAGCGGTTCGTCGTTGACGATATCTCCAATTGGTACGTTCGGAGATCTAGGAGAAGGCTCTGGGACGAAGCCGAAAGTGATGACAAGGCGGCATGCCATCACACACTTCGCGAAGTACTCGGAGTAGTATGTAGACTCATGGCCCCAATCGCCCCATTCATGGCAGACAAAATCCATCGAGACCTCTTTCAAACCTCAGTCCACCTTGCAGATTGGCCTTGCGGATCTGATTTGATTGACTCCAAACTGCCTCAGAGAGGCCCAGAACTGGAGTTGAGGATGGAATTGGTCAGGAATCTCGCCGAGGCTGGCCGTAGAATCAGGGTCGAATCATCTCGAAGACAGCGCTTGCCATGCAAGAGAGGATGGATTGTGGGAGGCATTAGCGTAGGCGACCTATCAGGAATACTATCTGAGGAGTTGAACGTAGGATTGCTCGAGGAAGAGAACGATCTCGAGAGATTCCAGAAAGTACAATTGAAGCCGAACAGAAGAAACCTTGGTAGAAAATGCACAACGGATCTTCCAACAGTCCTAGAGGAACTTGAAGCAGTCGACCCAGAGTCGTTTTTACTGGAAATCGAGGCTGGCATCGCATACTTGGGAGGATACCAAATAACCCTCGATGATGTGGAAATTCATCGCGTAGAGAAGGATGGATACGCAGCAGCGACAATTGAATCAGAACAGGGGAATGTGACCCTTGTACTCGATATGTCCCTGGACGACGACCTGTTGTCTAAGGGATTGGCCCGCGACATCATTCGTAGGGTTCAGGCAAAGCGAAAGGAAATGGACCTAAGGATAGAGGCGGAGATCTCGCTGGAGATCGCTTTGGGCCCTGATTCGCCCAAGCTCGCAGAGAATGACTGGGATCACATTCTCTCTGAGACAAGGGCCACTTCGGGTAAGTTAACAGGGGATTTGAACTCCTCTGAATCCACATTCGAGGTGGATGGAATAACAATCGGATTCACCGTGTCCTGATCACAGCATTGAATCGATACCCATCCTGCGAAGCAATATGGAGGGGGCACTATCCGGGGTCAGGGTACTTGACTTATCAAGGGTACTTGCAGGCCCATACGCCTCTCAGAACCTAGCGGATTTGGGGGCAGAGGTCCTGAAAATAGAGGCTCCATGGGGCGACGACACAAGATCATGGGGCCCCCCGTTCGCGAAAGACTTTGAAGGGAAGGACGTCGCAGCCTACTTTTTGTCCTGCAACAGAGGAAAGCAAATCATCAGGATGAACCTAAAAGAACAGACGAAGGAACTACAACATTTGATTTCACAAGCCGATGTAATAGTTGAAAACTTCCGTCCGGGAACGTTCGACAGACTAGCCCCGGATTTGCCGGTGGACAAGATTCTATGCTCGATATCTGGATATGGGGCGACAGGGCCGAGAAGCTCTGAGCCTGGTTATGATCTGTCCCTGCAAGCCAGATCGGGGATTATGTCCATCACCGGGGAAGATGGTAGACCGCCAGTAAAAGTCGGGGTAGCGTGGATCGATGTGATAACAGGGCTCCAAGCCACATCCGCCATAATCGCCGCTCTTTTCCACAGAGAGAGAACGGGTTTAGGTCAACGTATCGACATCAGTTTATGGGATTGCGCGATTGCAGCCCTTGTCAATCAAGCGCAAAACCGAATTGCAACAGGTGAGGACCCGAGACCCATGGCAAGTGCGCACCCTAACCTTGTACCATACAGGGCCTTCGAAGCCTCTGATGGGTGGTTCGTCATCGCTGTAGGGAGCGACGAGCAATGGCGACGTGCCTCAGCAGCGCTAGATTTACCGAACAACAAGCAATGGGAAAAAAATGCCGATAGGGTCGAAGATAGATCCAATCTCGAATCTCTTCTGGCGGGCATTTTCATCCGAGAGTCAAGAGATCATTGGGAACAAAAGTTGTCAGGACTGCCCTTCGCAGCCGTCAACACAGTTGGTCAAGCGCTGGAAGATGAGCAGTCCATCGCAAGGGGGGTGATTTGGACCGTTGATGGTGTTGAAACTTTAGCAAACCCCCTCAGAGGGATGTCCTTGACACCTGCTAGGCCCAAATCGCATGCAAGAACAAGTTTCCAATTGGATTGATATCGCTGTGCGATAATGGAATGTATATACATCGCCAGCGAGAATGCAAAGTTGTGTCCATGAACTGGAATAAAGTGTGGAGATACATCCATCTCTCCTTTGGTATGATATTAGTCGTTTACCATGCCAGAATCGCATATTATTACAATGGGCTTTTTGGTGTAGAAACGCTTTGGTCCGAGGAAATCGACAAATTGGTTTCCGTATACTTCATCTTCCTCGTTATGTGGACTGGGTTGGCAAAGTGGCCATTATACCCGTATTACAAGAAGCGGCAAAACAAGAAGAAGAGACTCGCTAAATTGTCCAATACAAACCCAACCGAATGAGGTCTAAACCCTTCTATGGCAACCTGAAGTATGGATCATATAGTCCGAATGTCACCTAGTTGCATGGGCCGACGCAATGCAATCGATCTTTTTGGCGAATGGGCAAGGAACGGAAGGGACGAGGGCATGGAAAAGGGCCATTTTGCAAGCGTCATGGAGATGTTTGGAATCGCTCGAACCAGGCTGCCATCGAAATTCTCCGCAATAGATGTCGGTTGCGGGAATGGATGGGCAGTGAGGCAACTCCAGAACATCGATGGCTGCCAAGTGGCATCAGGAGTGGACGGCTCTTTGGACATGATAGAAAAGGCCAGGAAAATCCACCCAGTTGGGGACTACAAACATGGACAACTTCCAATTTGGATCCCAGACAAACAGTATGACTTTGTTGTGAGCATGGAATTCATGTATTACCTGGAGGACCCCTTCTCTTTCATTGGCACTATTTACGATAAGTGGCTGACAACGAATGGATGCCTATCCTTCGGGATAGACCACTACTTTGAGAACACAGAGAGCTTATCGTGGCCATCGTCACTGGGGCTCAAGTTAGCGACAAAGTCAGAAAAAGAGTGGAAAAGGGCAATGCACAAGGCAGGGTTTAGTGGCGTGGAGTCATTCAGGGTTCAGAGAAGGGAGGGTTGGGAAGGAACGCTGGTAATCGTTGGAACCAAGAGTTAGATCACTTGATTTTGAAATGAGAGTCCAATAATTCAAAGTTCAATCCTGCGTCCTTTGTGACCTGGAACAATGAATTGTCCTTTGTGTAGATTAGCAACTGGGTCTCATCTTCGGTGATCTGATAAGCGCAAATGGCCTTCATCTTGATCCTCGTTATTCCCCCTTCAGTGACTACTTTGATCCATTCTGACATACTCTCAGCGCAAAATGACCCGCCTTTAAGGCCTGTGATGACCGATAGACTGAGGATCATTTCCTTTTATGACTGTTGGATTTGGTTTTCTTGAAATTTCTTCTTTGTCGCCTACCCCTCTTATTGCCACTTTTTCTACCCGACGAGCTACTCGCTTTCGAAGATCCTTGGCTCCGGTCCTTGTCATGAAACCTTTTCTTTTTTCGATTTTTTTCCCGATTATTTCGCACGGGATTAATACCATTCCCCGATGCAATGAGTTCTGGCATTGGCTCGGTGATCTCACATGATATTCCAACCTGCTTCTGTATCCTCTTGTAGTACCTTTGTTGTGATTTCTGTACCAATGACACAACAATCCCCGTCATCCCAGCTCTCGCCGTTCTCCCACTCCTGTGTTTGTACGCTTTCCCATTTTCCGGAGGATCATAATGCAACACGCAATTCACGCCTTGTATGTCAATTCCTCTCGAAGCAACATCGGTAGCGATTAGCGTTCGAACCTTTTGGGCGCTGAACTTTCTCATGGACCTGTCCCTCTGCTTTTGGTTCATGCCGCCATGAAGGACGGCCACTGAGGCACCCATCTCTGCAAGTTGCTTGCCAAGTTTATTTGATCCGGCACGAGTTTTGCAAAAGACAATGCTAGGACTACAGTTCTGAGTGACGTATTCTGATAGGGCCAACTTGTTGCTTGAATTGACCCTCCAGAATATGTGGTCCATTGAATCCATACTCACTTCCTCGGGGCCTATTTCTATGACCACGGGATCTCTCTGATATGACTCAACTAATTCTGCGACCTCATCATCTAGGGTAGCGCTGAACAAGATGGTCTGTCGATTCCGACTGCATGCGTCTAATATTTCACAAACTGGCTCCATGAATCCCATGTCTGCCATCCTGTCTGCCTCGTCCAGTACAACGATATCGACATTTTCCAAGTACAGAGCCCGCTTTTCAACTAAATCTAGGAGCCTCCCCGGGCATGCCACAACAATCTCTGCGCCCTTCGCGAGTTTGCTTATCTGGCCCTTGTATGGTGTTCCGCCATAAATCGACATTATCCTGTGCCCCAATGACTTTGCGAGTGGGTCTAAAACGGCCCTGATCTGTTCTGCCAGTTCTCTAGTGGGGGTGAGGACCAATGATGTAGGCTTCTTCGGCTCAGCATCGGAACACCTTGATAGCAAAGGCAGCCCAAAAGCAAGCGTCTTTCCAGATCCTGTCGGCGCCCTGCAGCACACATCTCTGCCCAAGAGAGAATCAGGTATCGACTCTCGTTGAACTTCGAAAGGTTCCACTATCCCCTCTCTTCGAAGTGCTTTGACCAAACGAGGTTCGACCCCTATGTCTGAAAATCGAACCAACTTATTCCTCATCCTCACGCGCCCCCTCCTCGTATTTAGTATGCGACAGTCTTCAAGCGGCGTGGCACATGAATGGTATGAGATCAATTCAAAGCGGCATATAGGTAGTAAAATCCACTGAGTATTATCCCCAAGGTGACGCAATTGTGAATGAATGCCGACTTAAGGGATTCAAGCCATTTTTTCCCAAGCCTGACCCCTAGGATCGCAGAGATTACCAGCACAAAGGAGATGCCTATCTCCCCAATGATTGCATCGGGTCGGAACATTAGATAGACTGGGATCCTCGCGAGGTCAACACATAATGCCAGGATACTCGCAGTCGCAGCATACCCCATTTTCTCCGGCAGACGTCTTGAGAGAAACATGGCTCGAATCGCTCCTTGATGCCCGGACAGACCTCCCATGAAACCAGATCCGAATCCCCCGATCCTGTCATTAGCCTCGGGAATCCTGTATCCAGTCCATGTTTCCGAGAGCGTCAGAACGGGGAGGATCACGAGGAAAACTCCCATCAAGCCCAACAATGGCTTTTGTGGGACCATGCCCTGCAAGCCAGCACCCAATATCGAACCGACCACGAGCCAAGTCCCATATCTCTTGAACGCTGAGAATTCGATGCTCTCCCACATGGAGATGGTTTTCGCCCCGTTGTGCGCGGCATGGACCAAGGCCACTACCGCAATAGCCTCGTGAGGCGGCATAACGAGGAGCACGAGGGGCGTGAGTATTGTGGAGAGTCCAAACCCAGCCGGGACTGTCAATGCCGCTGCAATGAACGAACCCAATGCGATCAGAGCCATCAATTCAAGTGACAAAAAACCCCCTCTTTCATTTTCGGCCAGATGGATTTCTTGTTTTGCTATTTACATTAAATATATTCGTTAGGCAATAGGGTCTCCACTGCAAACAAAGGATCAGGGTCGCTGGAGTCGTGATAAGCAATTACTGAGCCACCATCAGGAAGGATGCCCATAGAGGCGAAATCGAAACGAATGTCATTTCCAGCTCCACTTGTGGAGTCGAGATCCCCTAGGCCGAGACTGGTCCATGTGTCCGGGAGCAGCGAATCCGAGTAACCTCTGACATGCCACGAGATATCGATGTCGGGACCATCTGAGGATTGATACCTGACATTAAGGACGAATAGATCGTGAACTCCGTTAGAGTGGAACTCCCATTCTTCCAATTCCGTAGCCTTGTCAGAGAGATCGTAGGTTTGGTTGATCCAATTATTGCCACCGTCTGTTGACACCATATGAGTCAGGGAGACACCCTCTGCTACCACACAATGGAGCGTGCCACTTGAGTCAAAAGCGCAATATTGGGATGGCAGGGACTCGCCTTGCGACGTCACACCAGTCCACCAATTGAGTGAGGTGTCCAAGTAGGCATCGCTACCATCGATGAAATAATTTGGAAAGTAGAGCCCTCCAGATGGTACTGGAAACGCTCTCATTTCCTTGTGTGGCTTCGTGTAATCCCATTCTACGCCGAGGGGCCCAGGGAAAAGATCGACCTCGATTGATTCCAAGTTAGAATCCCGATCTGGGAAGCTGAAATAGTCATAGTTCAATCCATCGGTCGATATTTGGCCACCCACATTTTGCACTTGATGCCAGAAGTTTGAGATGACTAAACTAGCATATAGCCCATTTCCGTATATGCCCCCATTGATCGGCCCTATCACCTCGACCTGCCAGGATCGGTCGTAGAATGGTTCTGGAGTCCTGTTGAAACACCAACTCCATTCATCATCATCAGAGTCGTAGAAGAAAGCGTAGAATTGGTCAGCCCCAGATGTAGACGGATATGGAAACCACCCCATAGCGATTAAATCACCATTGGTCGCCTGTACTATGCTGCCCTCCCCCAGCCCTTCTTGGCCCGGAATGGTGGGTTTAGGCTCCAAGCACCCAAGTTGTGAGAAAACAGATGGTTGGTATTCCTGCCATGTCCTGCCTCTGTCATCCGACCAAGTTGGATATTCTCCCCCAAAATTAAGGATCCAACCCTCTTTTGTCATGGCCAAGTAGTGCTCACAACAATTACCTCCTTCCTCATTGCCAAACACAGCCCAGTTGGACTCCCCCGCCGTTTGATTTTCGAAGGCTATGCCTACTGAGAAATTTCGAACATCGTCTAGACCGTCTAGGGGAATCTGAACCATCCCTTGACTCCATTCGACATTGGCTTCGGTTTGGTCGGAGCCCTGTCCCATGCATCCGGACAAAACCATTCCGGATAGAATGAGGGCCACGCTCCACTTGCTCATTGACCACACGATCAGTTGGTATCATATGGAAATTTGGTTGCTCAAATAATTTGGTTGTTCAAATAAAAATAAAATATGTTTGAGGTGGATTGATATCCTTGTTCGAACCCATGAAGCCATGAGAACAAGAGCCGCAGTGCTCGCTACGATGTTGATACTCATTTATTCGCCAATATCATCAACAGCAGAAGAACATCAAGAGGGCATCATAATCACCGAAATCTACGTGTCCCCAAACAATGCTGATTATGGAGGAGTCGATTGGAATGGGGATGGAGAAATAGGACGTTATTCAAATCAATTTATCGAGATATACAACTCTGGAGAATCCCCCGTAGACATTGGGGGATGGTGGATCGATGATGCCGTTTCTGATGGATCGCCATCTTGCTCAATAGGATTCGAGACAGTCGTCCAACCAGGAGACTACGTCACATTCTTTCGCGCTCAAACGGGCATAGAACTTGATTACTTCGAGGGCGATGTGGTGACAATTTCAGACAGCTCACGGTCTGTGGTTGACTCCGTGGGGTACTTTGGGCCCGAAACTTGGATGGACTCTAATTACGACATTGGAAACTCTTCGTATGGTATACCATTCGGATTGAATTCAGATGGAACATGGTCTGAAGTAGAATCCGGCCCAACCCCCGGGGGGCCGAATGGTGAACCTTGGCAGGGCACCAACCATTTGCAGGGTTCATGCTACACCGTGCGTGATGACACTCATTCGGGGTCATATGTGCTGCAAGGAAGAGTGGTCACAATGGAATCACAGGACTCCATACTTGAACAAGGGAACATTCTGGTTTCGGACGGGCTTATCACAGCAGTGTGGGAAAGCGGGGAATCTCCTCCCGAAGAAGCAATTGGAGCGCCAGTAATCCAGACAAGTGGGACAATATACCCCGGTTTTATTGATCCACACAACCACGCGAAGTACAATTTGATCCCTTTATGGGATCATGGTACCGATGGATGGGACAACAGGTACCAATGGCAATCGTATTCAGGGTATTCAGATGCAAAAGATATCGGATGTTCTATCTCAGACCCAATGGCCATGCGATTCGCAGAATTGAGAGCTATTGTTGGTGGAAACACTGCCATTCAGGGAAGTGCAAATACAAACACGGACTCATTTGACTCGATATTAACCAGAAACATCGAACTTTACAATTTCAACAAAGATTTCATTCACACCAAGGTCACGGAACTTGAATCTGATTACTCGGGCAACCACATAAAGACCGGCAACTCGTCTAGTTCCTTGGACGCATGGTTCCTACATCTCGCTGAAGGCATAGACGAGTCGAGCAGGGCCGAATTTGACATTCTCGTCCAGAATGAGCTCCTCGTTGGGGAAATTGTGATTGTGCACGGAACTGCCCTGACTCAACAGGAATTCTCAATGCTAGCCGAAGCGGGTGGAAGCCTAGCATGGTCTCCCACATCGAATCTACTTCTATACGGCCAGACAACCGACATAGCCTCTGCCAAGGAGGAGGGCGTGAACATCATGATCGGCCCAGACTGGGGTCCATCTGGATCGAAAAGTTCGATGCATGAACTGAAGACAGCAGACTGGTGGAATCGAAACGTCCTTGAAAATACATTCACAGATTTTGAGTTAGTCCAAGCTATCTCGACAAACATCGTCGATGCAATTGGTTGGTCTGACTACACTGGAAGGATCAAGGCCGGCTTGGCGGCAGATCTTGTGGTCCTTGACACGTTCGTACAAGACCCTTACAGAAATGTGATTCTTGCAACTGACCCAGACGTCAGACTCGTAACCGTAGGGGGGCTTCCGGTCTATGGCGATGTTGACATAATGAATTTGATGACGGATGAACCTGAGATAATTCATGGCACCGGCTTTTCTAAGGCAGTTGACATAACCTATGAGGGAGTACCCGACGCAAATCTAAATTACTCCGAGATGATGGAAAACCTTCGGGAATGCAACGAAGGAAAACCAGTCCCGTTGGAACACCTCTTCACAATGGGGGACGAGCGTTATTTCGACGTGCTGAACCGGTCGATTACATTCCAGATGGGGAGGAACATCGACCTTTGGGGCGATTATTACGACATCACATTGGATTCGAATGGGCATAGGTCCGGGGGTTCGGTCTCCATGGCAGGGCCCTTGGATTCAAATTCCTCAAACCAAGTCGTCCCGACAGAGGATAACAATCAGGATTTTTCACTGCCTCAGATCCTTCAAACCTACGGCCCAATAAGTGCTACAGTTCCGCACCCTGTAGAAATTACAGAGGGGATACATCTAGAGGAGTGCAGATCCGATTCTTCAATCCTCGGCATCGAGGGCGTCCCAGAGGTTCCAGAGGGCAGACAACTTGTGTGCGGTTCGATCTATATCTGGACAACTCATGGAAGCGATTGTCTCGAAACTAGTTCTGGAGACTTCTGTCAACTCGAGATCTCCAGTGCAATTGCCATCCCCAGTCATTTCTGCTCTGAGAACAACTCCCCCGAAGGCGTAATTTGCAGGGATGCTTGGGCTTTCCATGTTCCTCCAGCTGAAGCAACAGAACCTCCCGCTGCTGAGTCCATGTCAGAGGAAAATGGTATATCTGGGCCACTTTATTGGATAGCAGTGGTTGGTTTACTAGGCCTGATAATCAGCTCTGCGACGGTTGTAATCACCAGTTGGAACAAAAGGACCTAGACCTCAGAATAATCCCATGTAGTACCATCGGGCGTGTCCTGAATGGATACCCCCAACCCCAACAATTGATCCCTGATGTTATCGGCTTCTGCCCAGTTCTTGGTCGATCTGGCTCTATCCCTTTTTTCGATTAATGCCTTTACTTCGTCCATAATGATGGAGATTTTCGAATCCCTTTCGGCCATCTTGTTTGCAAAGAAGTCTGAATCAGGTATGATTCCCAGTACACTCCCGGCAAACTCCAAAAGCCATCCTACACAAGAGTTGGAGAGTGATTCATCGCCGGCCGAATTCGCACGGTTGAGTATTCTGACTACTGATTGAGTTTCCGCGATGGCAACTCTTGTATTCAGATCGTCATTCATTCCTGATACCAATTTTTTCTCTGCCTCCGTTAGAATATCATTCCCTTCCCAGGATGCTGCTGTCGCTGGCCCGCCAGCTTCCATGATTGCGCCAATTAACCTAGCGTGATTTTTTTTGGCGTCATCTAAGAGAACCTGATTGAAATCAATTGGTTGCCTGTATGGAGCGTTGATTAATGCATACCTCAATACTAAAGATCCCACTGCATCGATTGCTTCAGCTATCGTCCAGAAATTGCCCAACGACTTCGACATTTTTTCGCCGTCGATGTTTATCATTCCGTTGTGCATCCAATGCCGTGCAAATGGCTTGATTCCATGGCAACATTCTGATTGGAATATTTCTGCCTCGTGATGCGGAAACATGAGGTCTGATCCTCCTCCATGAATGTCAACCTGCTCCCCAAAATGATCGAATACCATTGCTGAGCATTCTATGTGCCAACCCGGCCTACCAGCACCATAGGGACTTTCCCACGAGGGTTCATCCGGCTTGGCGAATTTCCAGAGGGCAAAATCTCTGTGATCTCTCTTCCCGAGACCAGTCCTGGCGACTCGCCCCCCCGCGCCAGAGCGGACCATATCGAGGGTTTGGCCTGTTAACGCTCCGTATTTCTCTGGGGCGGTATCTATCTCGAAATACACCCCGTCATCGGCGACGTATGCATTGCCTTTTTCTACTAATTTCTCAATCATTCCGATTATGCTCTCGATGCTTTCAGTAACTCGGGGGTAAGCATCGGCTTTCCGGACGTTCAACGCTTTCATGGACTCAACGTAGCTATCTATGTGTCTGTTTGAGATTTCTGTGAAGTCAACTCCCTCTTCTTTCGCTGCATCAATAATCGTATCTGATATATCAGTGAAATTTGTCACATACCTCGTATCAATCTGGTTAAAATTCAGCCATCTAACTAGCGTGTCAAACGCGATGGCCTGTCGAGCGTGACCAATGTGGCTGGGAGAATATGGTGTAATCCCGCATGCGTATATGGTGATCTCATCGCCAGAGTAAGAGACCTCTCTTTTTCGCCGTGAAGCAGTGTCATATAGCCTCAAGATCACAATAACCGCCTCTGGACTCCGGTCAAGAACCCCTCGCTGCTCTGACCAGTGCTGAGTACATTTGGAATTGATTTATCCTCTCTGGGTGCCATTGAACCCCGTGGAAAAACCTGTGGGAGGGTTTCTCAACTGCTTCTATCAAACCATCGTGGGAAGCCCTACCAGTGACGATTAGACTACCAGCGTTTTCAACTCCCTGATGATGTGTTGAATTCACTGAAACTTTGGGTCCCAATTCCGAGTGGACAAGAGTTCCAGGAACCAATTCAACATGATGGTCAGAAACTCCCCCATTCCACGAGCCATGTGATTCATAGCCACTAGTGTTGGGTAAATGTTGATGCATGTGGCCCCCCTCGACTACGCACATCATTTGCATACCCCTGCAGATCCCAAGGATTGGCAAATCTGATTCAATCGCTGCCTCAATCAGCAGTTTCTCTCTTTGGTCCTGCAGTGGGTAGGTATCGAGCGTATTTGGGTCAAGTTCGGCACCGTACATTGACGGGTCAATGTCGGGACCACCTGATATCACTAAACCGTCCAATGCGTGAATAACATCTGGCATCCCATCATCAGGAGGAAGAATCACTGGTATGCCACCGGATTGAACGATGGCGATTGAATAGGTTGCTGGCATCACGGTGGCGTCCATATCCCAAGGCCCCCACTTAGTCAGCCTAGTGGGGGCGGTGATCCCTATGATTGGACGACCCATACATCCCCCTAGAGGCCAGTGCCAATGAACTAATCCCTCGTGCCGTCAGGATGAGTTGGAGGCGTTCACTAAGGCAGAGATCAGATCTTTCTGCCCCAAGGCCTCAGGGTGCCATTGAACGGAAATGAAGAAGTCGGATTCACTATCCTCCAAACCTTCAATCAATCCGTCCTCCGATCTTGCATTGATTGTGAGTGTCCCAGGGTCCGAGACTCCCTGGTGATGCGCTGAATTCACAATGCAATGATCATCCAAAATCGAAGATAATGAGGTTCCACTCATGACTTCAACCACATGCTTAGACCAATTCCCGCCCCATGCTCCATGCGACTCAAATGGAGTTGTAGTCGGGAGATGTTGATACAAACTCCCTCCATGGGCGACAGCGATCAGTTGATGGCCTCTGCATATCCCAAGAACAGGGATGTTCTTTCTCTTTGCTTCTTTTATAAGTGCAATTTCCCACTGGTCTTGAGAAAGTCGTGTATCAGTTGTCTCTGGAGCAGATTCTTGGTTGTAATTCGATGGGTCGACATCCCTCCCTCCAGCAATTATCAACCCATCCAGAGCGTCCAAGACGGAGCCCGGGTCAGTACCTTCGGACAGGATCAGTGGCGTTCCGCCACATTCCTCAATGATTGACGGGTAATTCCATGGAAGCATCACTACGTCCCGATCTTCGGACTCATAGTCTCTCTTGTTTACAGAGGAAGTTATGCCTATTCTCGGTTTCATCAGTCACCCTCGCGACTCAATCTTGCATGCCTGAACGATTTGATGCCCGCGAATAGGAATGCTATACCTAGTGTGGTTAGCAGTATGTGTGAGATGAGAACAAGTCCTGACATGTCACTGAAGCTTATTGCTAACCTAGACCCGCCTGCCAACGCCATCAAAAGTGCCACTACCATGGAAGCATGCATGAAGTGATGTCTGTTTGTTGGGCTGTAATCAGATAATGTGCCCATGATTAGCAGGGGGGCCCCCATGAATGATGGAATCAAGGCTGTGATCGATGGTGGGTCAGACGTTTGGGTGAGATACGAGAATACCCCCCAGACAACTAGAATGCCCCCGAAAGCTTTTGATAGGTTTGGTATTGACATTCCCCATTGTTTGAAATCATTGGTCATGGTACCAGCGAGGGGCCCGCGATTTATCAGGCTCTCTGTCGGTGAAGCACTCTGATTTAGTGAGGACCCACACTAACTGGGGCAGAATGATCGATAGGTTGTTGGATTCGGATTCTATGCTGGTAATCCGTCTGATTGTTTCTCGTCTTCCACAATCTTCTCCCAGAGTATCTCTGCGAGATCCTTGACATCCATCTCGCACCCTATTGAATCAAGCCCGTCCTTGACCATAACAGAGCAGAACGGACAGCCTATGGCGACTGTGTCAGCCCCTGTTTCGGCTAATTCTTTGGCGCGTATCACGTTTACACGTTTGTCGGCATCCTCCTCCATCCACATCTGGGCACCCCCAGCACCGCAGCAGAATGAGTCGGTTCCATGTCTCTCAGGTTCCACATCAACGCCACCGATGACTGAGCGAGGCGCTTGTGTCTCTCCACCTATTCTTCCGAGGTAGCAAGGATCATGGAAGGTTATGTTGTCCTCTCGTTCCTCTATTTTCGGCAAATTGCCTTCATCTTGCAACTTGGCAAGAATTTGGGAGTGATGGAGCACCTCGAGTTCGTCGGCCCCATAGTCCGGGTATTCTTTGCCGAGTGTGTGGAAACAGTGTGGGCATGAGGCAACGATTCTCTTTACCCCCAACTCTTGGAAGGTGGACAAATTTGATTCAGCAAGCATTTGGAATAGATATTCGTTTCCAGCCCGCCTCGCGGGGTCTCCTGAGCAACCTTCTTGCATACCCAGTATCCCAACATCCAGACCAGCTTCCTTCAGTAGGGATATGGTGGCACGAGCAACTTTTTGATTGCGTTCATCGAAACTCGCCGCACATCCGACGAAATAGATGTACTCTGCTGGCTCCCCGATTTTAATGTCGAGGTCTTTCGCCCAATCGCCCCTCTCGTGCGCTCCAAATCCATACGGGTTGGAACCAGATTCCAGGTTCCCCATCGCCACATTGAGTTGCTCAGGATACTCCATGGTCTCCATCATTGCATTGCGTCTTAGGTCAGTCAATTTCGGCACGTGTTCGATGTATAGTGGGCATGCATCTACGCAGGCGTGACAGGTTGTGCATGCCCACACTGCATCTGCTGTCAACCGCTGCATCATTGTCTCATCTGGTTTGTCCCCCGCGAGTAATATCGGGGCATGCTCGTTTGCAAATGATCTCACGTCGTGAACAATTTGCATCGGGTTGAGTGTCTTCCCTGATTCGTATGCCGGACAGACGTCTTGGCATCTAGCACATGATGTACACGCCCAACCGTCAATCAGCTGCCTCCAGCTGTATTGGTCGTAGGTAGTCACTCCAAACGTATCGATATCCAAGTCCTCCAATGGCACGGCAAGACCGTTCTCACCAATAGCCAATGGACGCATTTTCGCCATCGGGGTCCGATCAAAGAAGAATACGTTAGGGAGGGCCATCACAAGGTGCATGTGTTTTGACAACGGAATCAAAATCAGAAAACTAAAGATTGCGACCATGTGCATCCAATACGAAGCAATGATTACCGTTTGAGACAATCCAATTCCGGAGACTAGGTATCCTAGTGGCTCCCACAACTTGGATGGCCCTTCCCCGGATTCAATTATGAACGAGGTGGAGGTGATCGTCAAGATTAGTAGGAGTATGAAATTGCCCTCCAATTGGGACTTTCCTTTCAGCTTCTCGGGCGTGAATACGACCCTTCTGGCTAGAGCGGCAACACAACCGACGAGCGCCGATGCATATCCCAACTCCACCATCCCATTCCAAGGCCCGACCAATGCACTCGGTAGGAGGCTGCCTGAGAACCAATTGGCAGTTGCAAGATCCAGCATGTCGCTTGATAGCATCAAGAAGCCCCAGAACATCAGGACGTGCAGAATTCCGACGACCCTCTCTTGGAGCACTCTTTTCTGTCCAAGCCAACCTGTTGCTACCTCCATAACTCTGCTGGCCCAGGCATCTGTTCTGTGATCTGGTCCACCGATGAGCACTAACCGTATGGCCTTTTGAACTTGATAAACAAAAAAGCTTACAGAAGCCCCACCAAGTAATAACAAGAACACCCATCCGGGAACACCCAAATAATCGATTAGAAGAGGGTGTTCGATTCAAACCACGTCCTAGGGGGGGCGTCCCGCTGACCCTATTTAGTGGGTGCGAGCCCTTGAATGATGCTATGCCACGCGAAGCCACTATGCCAGATGGCCGATCTCGGCGAACATGGTCAGAGCATACGCCCCTGGCAAAGCCATCCTTTTCGGGGAGCATGCAGTGGTCTACGGCCACCCTGCGGTAGCGGTGGCCATAAGTAGGGGGGTCGAGGTGTATATCTCTGAGTCCAAATCTTGGACCGTTGAGAATCGGCCCTTGTGCCCAAATCGGCATCCACACCTCAATTGGCTAGTCAAGAGAAATCAATTGACTGACAGGCCAATGTCGATAAAAATATCAAGTGAACTTTTCCCTGCGGCAGGCCAAGGGTCCTCTGCAGCGCTATCTGTTGCAGCACAACTCGCCTTGGCAGAATCCATGGGACTTTCGACGAATCCTGTCGATGCTGCCATCACGGCACATCAAGCGGAGGCCCACGCACAACTCGGACGCGCAAGCCCCACAGACACCGCAACTAGCTCCTTGGGCGGCTGTGTAGTCGTGTCTAAGAATCTCTCGGGGACGGCAGACCCTATTTTCCAAGCAACTCTCGACACCCCAGAAGGAGTAATGGATTGGGATGTTGGAGCAGTGGACCTTACTTTTGATGACATGCCACATATCGTCCTCGGACACTCTGGGGACCCCTCCCAAACTGCAAAAATGGTTTCCATGGTCGCAGAGCTTATTTCCGAGAACCAGGAGAAGAAAAAGGACCTGGACTCCATCGGAGAATTAACCCTGATGGGGTTGGTAGCATTGAGATCGGGAGCCTGGGAAGCTGTTGGCATGACTATGGATGTGTGCCATGAGAAGCTAAGATCCCTGGGCCTGAGTACACCAATGCTTGAAACCCTGATTGAGGCCGTGCGTCCACATAGCCTGGGCGCTAAAATAACAGGTTCCGGTGGCGGCGGATGCATGATGGCATTGACCTATAACCCAGAAAGGGTGGCTCAGATGATAGAGATGAGTGGAGGAAGGGCAATAATCACCCCCATGTACTGCGATGGTGCCAGAATTTTGAGTTCGTGATGGATTGCACTCACTTATATATCATATATAAGTGCCAATCTGTATGAAGAGCGATGAAGAGCGACTAACAGTAGTGAATGTAGTCGCATCAACACGTGTTGCCGAAGAACTTGACCTACCTGACATCGCAATCCAGTTGAACTGTGAATACGAACCAGAGCAATTTCCAGGAGTCGTTTACAGAGTAGTAGACCCAAAGTTAGCCATACTCATGTTCAGGTCAGGTAGGGCAGTGTGCACAGGCGGTAAAAATGAGGAGAATATTCAGGAAGGAATAACCAGAATGATTGGTGATCTCAGAGCGGCAGGCATCGACACATGGGAGGTCGAAGACGTAAAAATCGAAGTCCAAAATATGGTTGCCACCTATGCTCTGCACTATCCGGAGGATTACGACGGCACTGCTAGGATGGATGACATCAACACTCGCGTGATCGACCTTGACGGGGGCGAAATAAGGCCTGCGACTGACGAAGAGGTAGAAGCAGAAGACCCTAGAATCAGGGGCATAAAGGAAGGCGAACCACTTGCCACTATGCCACGCAAACTCAACCTCAACAATCTAACTTTCCACTTGCCCTTCGACAAGGTCGAATACGAGCCAGAACAATTTCCCGGCCTCATATACAGATTGGACTTCCCACGAGTAGTCTGCCTAATCTTCGGGAGTGGAAAGATGGTAATAACAGGGGCTAGGCGAAAGGACGAGATCCTTGAGGCAGTCCAATTCATCCAGGATGAATTAGCAGACTTGCTTTGATTTACACAACAGTTGATTAAATCAAATGCACTAGATCCTACATGGGACCCAATTCGAGACCAAAGTTGGGGGCAATATCCGCAACGTTAGCGATCCTGCTTGTTTCAGTCCCGATACACAGCGACACTGAGTCCGTCTTGCAAAGCGAGACAAAATCAGCCGAAACATCAATTGGGAATTCATTCATCGACGCCCCAACATGGAGAATAAACGATCGATGGGTCTATTCCGGAGAATTAGACGTTTACGATTTCATCGTTGACAGCGGCGTTTCTACGAACGTGAATTCACTCATCGGAACGCTGGATGTTCAGGTTGAAAGCATAAATCTGGTAGATGTAGGTGGGATTCAAACACTCGCCTACACCGTGGCCGGAACCGGCGACTACAGGGCAGACAACGTTCAGCTGGAAGGGCAGAACGGCGACGTGGTCGTCGAAATTGACACGATCTCCATAATCCGTATCAGTGACATGGCCGTTATTTCCCAGACAGCCACGATCGATATCGAATTTGATCCGGCATTCGGATGGATTTGCTTCTTCATATCATGCGACATCGCATCCATAACCGCCTCCAACGAATATTGGCCCCCCCTCGAGAGGCATGACTTTCCCCTAAGTGTCGGCGACACCTGGGTAAACAACTACACTGTGAATACGACCTATTCAGGCAGCTCGAGTTATGTGACGATCCCTCAATCGACAAGCGACCAGGTTGAGACAACATCGACAGTTGTGCAAGCCGGATACCCTGGGGTACCTCAATCCGGCTGTTCAGTCAGCTACAATGTTACTGCTACAGACGTGAATGGAAGCTTAGTCGGATATGGATGGCACTGCGATTCGATGAAAAACGATGTAGTCACCCTGAACGAGGTCACTTTGGGCCTCATGGCCAGACACGAAATTGACTATTCTACGCTGTCACCCAGGCCCTATGTCATTGATGTAGAACCCATGTATCCCCTTGCACCATTTGGCTTAACCTCGCCCATATGGGTAAATGTAAGCAATGCCAACGGGGCGCCAATTGCAAACGAGGAAATCGAATTCAGGTATGATCCCACTGGAGAAGTCCAGACACTGACAACTGAGTCCAATGGATCCGCTTTCACGACTCTGAATTATGGATTTCGAGCAGACGAGTCTTTAGTGGTCGGCGAGCATGGCTCTCATGGGATTATTGCAAGAATTGTAAACACAGACCACATAGGGATATCCACGATTACATTAGACCCAGATATTTACGAAGTTGACCTAAAAATCGAATCCACCTCTATCTCCGTCCAAAGGAATAGGAGTGGAGAGATTCAATCGATTACAGCCCCCTTCAACGCTGTCCCGGGAGACTTAATGACCATGACCGTTCCAATCATCAACGAAGGACTCAGAACATCCCCGAGTGGCACTCTGACCTCTCAGGCCAGTCAGGGCGCTGTTGGAGTCCTATCCTTCCCACCCCTAGCATCAATGGAGTCACACACAGCACAATTCCAATGGCTGGTACCAGAATCCACTGGGATGGAATTGATCTCCTTCACCATTGACACGAACACCCCCGACACCAATCCGTCAAATGACATCACAGAGGTTTTCATCTACGTGGGTAGGCTTCCAATCGCAGACATTAACGTACCAGATAACCATCTCACCCTCTCTCAAGTTGTAATCGACGCCACATCATCATTTGACCCAGATGGAGGTACGGTTTCCTGCAAAATGGACATAGAGACCCCTGAGGGGGAATATCAATCATTACACGGCTGCCAACAAACCCAAAGTTGGTCAAATGATGGAACATACGACATACTGCTCACCGTCACTGATGAAGAAGGCGACAAAGCCGAACTGTCAACTCAAATAGACATCATGAACAGACCCCCTGACATATCAATTAACCAACCCATCCAACCAATTGTGATAGGTGAACAAGTGACTCTTACGCTTGAATCCTACGGGGACCTCGATACAACCACTCCATCTTCCCCTGTCAGCATCTTGTGGAATGAGACATGTTTGGAAGGCCGAATCACCACATCCTGCACCTTCTCCCCAAATTCCGAGGGTGCGTACAGAGCATCAGTCACAGCGACTGATGATGATGGACACTCCACTGAGGCAAATGCCACGATATCCGTTCTGAATGCTGCCCCTGAGCTAGCCCACCTTCATGTATGGATGGGGCCAAATCGACTTTCGGCAGACTCTAGGGGGCTGTTCACCGTGAACGAGGGTGAAGTGCTGAGATTTACGGCCAAAGTCGAGGATACAGCGGACGACATTCCATCACTCATGGCAATCTGGAGACCGGATGCAGACTCTATCCCGTCTTTGTTGATCGAAGACTATGGCCCGGAATTTGAGATTGAGCACACATTCACTAAATCAGGATTCCACCTCCTAGCATTCGAGGCATTCGACAATGACGATGCCTCTACAGGCGTAACTACAGTCCCTGTCGAGGTGATCAACACGCCACCCACGATCGATCCGATTTCACCCCCTCTTCCTGTGTTTGAAGACTCCCCAATACAGATAACGGTGAACATAAGGGACACCCAATCCGATCTCGAGACGATGTCGATTTGCTGGGATCTTGACACCTACTCAGACTCGTCAGGATCAGGACTCATGGACGACGATTGCGATTACGAAGGTACGACATTCGAATACACATGGGGCGAATCATCCCAGTCACCGAACAGCATCCTGTTACATGTGACTGATGATGATGACTCGATGGCCTCAGTAGAAATACCGCTCACGATCAAGAACAAACCCCCAATTGCTCTCGGTGAGGCCTCAGACACCATATTGATGGAAGGGGATCAGGTCATCTTTACTGCAATTGGGTCAACTGACACTCCCTCGGATGTACCACACCTCAACTTTGCATGGGATCTCGACACCAACTCCGACTCGGACGGCGATGGCAATCCGACCAACGATCGAGACATGATTGGATATTCAGTTCAAACGAACTTTGTGAAAGATGGCAGTAGAATCATCAGACTCATGGTAAACGACGGAACAGAGACATCCACCTTCGATATCGAGATTAGGGTTGATCCCGCACCCCAGCCAATGGGAGTTGTCATCGCCTCTGCAGGAATTCTGTTGGTCGCTCTATTGGGCGCAGCAATGATCCTGCGCAGAAGGGCTCCTGCCTCTGATGTGAACAAAATTCCACCGACTCGAGAAACAAAGAGATCCAAGAAATCGATATCCCCATCTGAGCCAAAGCCGATATCGCGTGAGATAGTAAATGACGACCCGATCAGGGATTCAATGGAGGAGTTGGCAGAGAAACTCTACGGCACACAACGACAGTCCTCGGACAGGAATCCAGATCCAGAATTAGACGAGTTGTCGAGGTCATTGAGGGAAGAACTGATTGAGTAGTATGGTTGCTGGAAGTCGTGAAGTGGATACATCGGATTCTCGGCCTTCCAACATATTCCTCGGAAAATGAAACTGAAATCTCCATATCTAAAAGCAGTGGAATCAATCCAAGCCAACCCTTCCACCAACTGGACAGTGCAGTGTGGTCCGAACGAACAAATCGACTTATGCCTGGAAAAATTGGTGCATTGAGTTATTTCAAACCGAACGACAGACTAGGGCTGGATCTCAGAGACGTCGAGAATTCAATGATTCTCGGCAGGACTCTAATCATCGATCTACACGACCTCTTGCATGTCGATACTCAAAGAAGGGCATTGCGAAAAAGGATTGCCGATTTGGCAAATAAAATTGGGAAACCAGCCTTCAAGATTGACACCGATGGTTGCCTTCTGGTAGTGCCTGGAAGAGGGGTGAAGGTAGATCAGAAACAACACGTCCTTGGTACCGCCGTCTGGAGGGAGGGCTTGGCTGAGGACTCATCACCAATCTAGCTCAAACTTCCAAGTCGAACCGTCTGAACTGCCTGATAACACCCTGCTACTGATCTGAACTAGCCTAGAGGTCGGCTCTTCTGGATTGGGGATGGTGGCGAGCGACTCTGCTAGCATGATCACCTGGAACGCTTTGCTGGACTCGGGGAGCCTCCTTATTTCTACCACCTTTGTATGGATGGTAGCCATCGCTGATGAAAGCACGTCTCCAGAGGTGTCGTGTATGGCCGACCCTGAAATCAAATCCCATTCACTAGTCTCTCTGGGCACCGGTCTAGCCGCGGCTTGCACATCTGCAGCGCCGATCATATCCCCTCTCAGACAATGAATGGACACTCGACATCCGTCTTCTGCCTCTCGTATGTTGGATAGCGTGTCTCTAACCCTGCCGCCTCGATCAGTAGATATGCTCATTGATATAAGAGGCGGTGAGTTTGAGAGGATACTGATTGATGACATGGGAGCGAGGTTTTTCACACCCTCTGGGCTTTCAGTTCCGACGAGAAAGACTGGACGAGGCCCCAAGATAGATCCAAGCAAGTCGCTTCTCTTCGTGTGCCCAATCTCATCCAAATTCATCTTGCTGTAGCCTGATTCAAGGGTCTTTGACCCGTGGGGAAGAGCCTCAATAGAATCGTCTTCCAACCAATCGTCCAATTTTCCGGATTGCAATTCTGATAGGGAGTAGGCGGTAAACTCCCTGTAGGATTTCCATCCAGATATCTCGGCCTCAGGATCCCCCCTCTCTAGTTTTCTTTGGATGGAAAGATCGGCGTATTCAACGCACTTGCCTAGAAAACTCGAAATCGCTTCCTTCTTCCCATCCAACAAGGATCGCACCTCACTCTCCCTTCGGTGCGGCTATTCCTAACTCTTTTGACAGTCTCTCCACATGCCCAGTCGCACGAACGTTGTAGTTGGCCACGGATAATACTCCGTCCTTTTCTATCACGAAGGTAGATCTGACGGTTCCCATGTATGTCTTGCCGTAATTTGTTTTTTCCTGCCAAACCCCATAGGCATTCTGAACCACTAAGTCGGTGTCAACGATTAGATCGTATTGGAGACTGTTGTTTTCCATGAATCTCACATGGGACACTGCGGAATCTTTGGATACTCCTAGAATTTTATATCCTGACTGTTCAAAATCAGCGAATGCGTCTCTGAAATCACAGGCTTCTTTGGTGCATCCGGGCGTACTGTCCTTCGGATAGAAAAAGAGGACTAGCCCGTTTCCATTCGCTAGTATCTCTTCTAGCGAAACATACTCATCATTCTGGGTCTTAGCTTTGAACTTGGGTGCCTTTTGTCCGGGCTTCAGCATGTGTGTGCGTGCAAACTCAGCCACATGAAGCCTCGTACGGCCCCAAGCAACCCTAGGTTCATCTCCTCCTACCATGGCAGGTGTGACATGGACGTACCTGCAGAGCTCAACGACATGCTTGACGGAAAGCATGGGCCAGCCAAGCAAAAGGCTGCGAGGTTGGTCACAGATCTGGGTTATGTAGCAGGCGCAAAGCGATTCACGAAAGCAATAAATGCCCACGTATCAGGAGTTTCAGTCATCACAGGGGGAGTTGGTCTAAGGCGATTTCTAGCAGACTTATCCTCTGATTCTCGCACTAAAGTAGCCATTCCAACAACTTTGAACTCTGCAGGATGCGACTCCTCCCAAATCAAGGAAATGGGCATAGATTTCCCTGATTTTCTAAGCCTGCAGACAGAGATAGTCACAGCATACTGGGATATGGGAATTGAGACAACACTCTCTTGCACCCCATATGATCAGCCAAATGATGCACCAGATGGTATAGGCTGCTGGGCGGAATCAAACGCGGTGTGCTATGCAAACACATACACAAATCTGGCAACAAATAGGGAATCAGGCCTATCCGCCCTATCAACCGCATTAACGGGATGGGTCCCTCTTTGGGGGCTGCACCTAGAGGAGAACAGGATGCCAAATCTTCATGTGAAGGTAAATTGTGAACTTTCCTCTGAAACTGATTTCTCAATACTTGGCGACTGGATAGGAAGTCAGATTGAGGCCAGCTGGGACATGCCATTCGGACCTATGCCCTACATCTCTGGACTTCCCGAGAATCCTTCATTTGAAATGCGAAAGGCACTGACTGCAGCAGCGGCAAATTTTGGTTGTCCCATGCTTTGGATTGAGGGGATTTCCCCGCCTCCGACAGATAGAGGATATCTCGGTTTTGTAGAATTCTCATCCAATGACCTTCAACAATGCTATGAAAGGTTGGGCCCCAAAGGCACAGTTGATCTGGTCGTTATAGGATGTCCACAAGCTAGCATCGGTGAGGTGAGGTCAGTGGTTGCAGAAGTTCGAGGGAGGATGGAGTTGGGTGATAGGATACCGGACAATCGGCTCTGGGTCTTTACGTCCTCAAGTAACTACGATGTTCTAAGCTCAGACGGCTCTCTAGAAATACTTGAGCAGGCAGGGGCTCTGCTCCTCAAGGACACCTGTCCGGAGGTGACGCCTTACAATAGAAATCTGTATAATCACATCCTGACTAATTCTATGAAGGCAGAGCATTATCTCAAGAGCGGCCTAAACTCCATGCCCACCAGCGTGGCTAGGATCTCGGATTGCGTCGCTCATGCATTCGACCCCAACCTCTCTGAGGGACCTAGGCCAAAATTATCCAAGACAGAACCAAAAAAGATTGGATCCAGAGTGAAAAAATCAATCGAGACCGATAACATGGTGGGAATCGGCCTGCCAAGCCAAGGCTCCTTTGACGTCACAGGTAGGGCGATTTCAACCGATGTCCCAATCACCTACCTCGGATACGTGGACCCCCAGACAGGTGTGATAACGGAACCAGGACATCCATTGGAAGGCCAATCTCTGAATGGGAAAATTGTGGTCTACCCAAAAGGCTCCGGCTCCACAGTCGCCCCTTATGTCCTCATGGGGTTGAATTATCACGGGGTTGGTCCCAAGGGCATCTTAAACAGAGACGTCTGTCCTTTGACACTCCCGGCTGCATCTCTTCATGCCATTCCCTATGGCCACGGTTTTGACTACGACCCGACATCGAATATCAACACCGGCGACCTAGTTCGGATCCGTTTACATGAGGGAATAGTGAATGTTGACATAATCGAACGTTCTGAATGAAAAATCAGGAAGGATGCCGAATGGAATCAGAGCCAAGTCCTTGCAGGCCACAGGACCTAGGAAAGTTCGAGGTCACCCAGAGAGATGGAGCCGCACGACTAGGAAAATTTTTCACGAAACACGGCGTACTCAATACTCCCGCACTCCTACCAGTCGTCAACCCAAACATCCTCACTGTCGAACCTAGATCACTTTGGGATGAATTCGGATTCAGGGCTTTGATAACCAATTCTTATGTCATTTGGAAGAATGAGAATCTACGCGATAGGGCCACTGAGGAAGGAATTCACAAACTTTTGGATTTCCCGGGCGTAATAATGACAGATTCTGGAACCTTCCAATCTTACGTATATGGAGACGTTGAGGTTTCCGTAGAAGAAATCGTCAGATTTCAAGCCTCTATAGGGGTCGATATCGGCACGATGTTAGATGTGTTTGGCAGACCTGACATGACCAGGAAGGAGATAGAGGATGCCGTAAGAATCACTGCAGAAAGAGCGACGAAGTCACTGCAGGTAGCCGATACAAACATTATGTTGAATGGACCAATCCAAGGCGGGCTGCACCAAGATCTCAGGGCCAAGTCTGCCAAGATGATGGCAGAATCTGAATACCAACAGAGCAATTTCTCGATACATCCAATAGGCGGGATCGTCCCGTTAATGGAGTCACAAAGATATCATGATCTCTCTGAAATCATTCTATCGTCATCCTCCGAACTACCCCCAAACCGTCCTATGCACATATTCGGCTGTGGACACCCTATGCTATTCCCCATGTGCATTGCACTTGGCGCAGATTTATTTGACTCAGCAGCCTATGCACTGTTTGCAAAAGACGGACGACTTCTTTCCGAAGAAGGTACCTATCGAATTGAATCAATGGTAGAGTGGCCCACCCAATCAAGTCACATATCCCCTTACACTCCAGCACAAGTCAGGGCGATGAGCAAGCCAGAAAGAACCAGTCTACTGGCACGACACAATCTAGAGGTGACACAGCGGGAACTTGCTAGGTGCAGAGAGGCAGTTAGGAATGGGTCAATATGGGTCATGGCAGAGAGGAGAAGTCATTCATCACCACACCTCAGGGAGGCCTTTCTGGGAATCATCAGAGAAAGGACTGACCCCAATGAGCCTTCGGCCAAGAGGATGCGATCAATTATCAGATCTACTGACCCTATTCGCCCCTCATCTGAACCCCTAAGCGAAGACCTTCTCCACAGACCACACATTATCCATGCCAACTCTCTGTTGGTTCAGAGATGGAGATCCCCCGGGTCGTGGCATGATGGCTCCTTCGGGGCACCATCCAGGGTCGTCGTGATGAAAGGGGGAGAACCGCCTTGGAGAGCTTCGTACGGGTCAACTGTTCAACGAGTTTTGAAAGAAGATCCCAGAACAGTGGTTATGATCGATTCGCTGATTGGATTGGTGCCATACTCTCTAGAGGACCTCTCCCCGTGGTGTAGGGTTGAGGGTTCCAACATACATCCCGTTGATACCAAGGAAGCAGACTACAGCGTGGATCTTGAGTCGATGGGGCTCGGAGGAATTCCAGTCTTGGTCCTAACGCCCGAAGATTCTGAATATGAACAGGATAAATCGATATTGGCATGGATTGACAGGTGCTCTTTCGTAGACAAGCTTTCAGTGCTTTGCGCAGTTAGCCCCGCCATTGGGTGTGAGATCACGGATGAAATTCAGGTAAGGCGCTCCAATACCAACAGACCCGTCAATGTATACAATGGAGAAATGCATCTATTCTCGCCCCGGCTGAACGACGGAGGGATATCCCTTGCTCTCCATGGCGCGAAGTTAATCCACGAAGCAATGAAATCAGCGAAGGATACGGGCGAGGACTCTAACGATGTACAACCACGAGGCGATCACCCGGGCCTTCCGAGTGTCACCATCCACTCGGATGCAATACCCTTTGTGGGAGCCGGTCGAAATGTCATGCATGGATTCATTCTCAAAGCAGACCCTTGGTTAATCGTAGGACAACCATGTTTAGTCGTTGACGAGGATGACAACCTTGTTGCACACGGGGTATCAAACTCCACCTCAGAGGAGATGGCAGTCATGAAAAAGGGAGTGGCGGTCAAGGTAAGGGAAGGAGCGTTGGACAAGGATGCCCTAAACTTGACGGCGATTGATTCATAGGCCAATGGCCTAGCATTGAAACAATCAGAGGGAGGCTTTGATATCGCCAATCCGATCATACAGATACGAGGCCTTCGGAAACTCTACGGGCCACACGTAGCGCTTGATGGCGTAGATCTTGACATTGGCACTGGAGGAGTGGGCATACTTGGCCCAAACGGCTCTGGTAAGTCTACTTTGTTCAAGTGTATTCTAGGCCTAATCAGAATAACAGAGGGCGGCGGTGAAGTACTCGGCAGGGATATCGTTACGATGGGCCCAGACATCAGATCGAAGATAGGGTACATGGCAGAATACGATTCTCTTGATCCGGGCCTAACTGCAGTTGACCAGGTCAGATATGCGGGGGAATTGCTTGGAATGAGGCCCGATCAGGCAACACAAAGAGCCCATGAGGTACTCCAATATGTCGGACTTCAAGATCAACGCTATAGGAAGATAGAAACCTTCTCCACAGGAATGAGACAGGCTACTAAGTTAGCATGCGCGATTGTTCATGATCCTCAAATACTGTTTTGCGACGAGCCAACAAATGGCCTCGACGCCTCCGCAAGGCAATTCATGCTAGACACTCTGAGAAGAACTATTTCGGACGGAGGTGGAACTGTGATCATGACCAGCCATGTCATGGAAGATATCCAAGGAGTGTGCGATAGGGTAGTCATGCTATCCGGCGGAAAAGTAGTCGTGGAAGGAAGAATAGACGAACTTGCCAGACAGATAACTCGGGAGGTCGAGATATCTGTGTGGGGTGGGGCCACCAAACTGGAACAATGGCTCCTCCAACACGGGCAAAAGGTTCGAAGAATGGGGAGGATAATGCGGATCGAACACCAGGGCGATCAAACGATTAGAGCCATACTGGAAGGAGCGTCTGAAACCGGCGCACAGGTAAGGGTCTTGAGGGAGTATGAACCAGACTTGGAAGACATTTTCTTGTTGATAATGCGGAAGCTAGGCAAATCTGCAAAGAGCTCATCCGACTTGAAGGGGGTGCCCGGCAAGTGAACGACATCGTAGAAGAAGGCAGTCTTGGTGAGGCGGATATTGAAGCCGCCTATGGATCTGGGGATGGCGACCTCGATACCTCAGCCACAGTTGCAATGGCTCCAAAAGGGCAAATCTTCGAACAGATCTATCGTCCATGGAATGGGTCACTAGGGCCGAGGTGGGTCAGAAATTATGCAATTTACAGACATCACGTATACGGCATAATTTCGGGATCGGGGCATAGAAGGTACCACCCCTTCGTTAGACTGACCCTGCTCGTGGTCATACTCGGTTCGATGACTCCAATACTGATGTTACTCCTGTCTTCCATGGTGAGCGGAGATGCCACGGGCTTCCTGAACAGGATGTGGGGTGTGAATCGGTACAATCTTTGGGGGAACGTGTTGGGTTACTTCCCTCGAAATCTTTGCATGTGGCCCTTATTGACAGCGTTGGTTGTGGGTGGTTTGGTCTCGGATGATAGGAAAAATGGAACCAGTGCGCTGTATTTCTCAAGGCCAATTTCGAGATTGGACTATGCGTCGATGAAATGGCTCAGTGCAGCTTCAGTATTAGCCACGGTCATTCTCTTGACTTACATGATGTATTATTCTGCTGCAATCGTATTCAAGGGTGAAGGTTGGGCCTTCATAGCAGATACGATTCCAATATTCCTTGGAGGGTTGGTGGCGGGATTCTTCCTTGTATTCACTTACACATCAATAGGCATAGCACTCTCAAGCATCAGCACGAGCAGATTCACGGCTTCGGTATCTTTCCTAGGATTGATTCTTGGGTCAAAGGTAGTTGCTTGGCTAGTTGAGATACAATTTGAGACCACATACATCTACCTCCTGAGCCCATATGACTGCCTAGCTCATCTGGGACAATGGTTGGTGGGATTGCCACCAAACTATGATCACCCTCTCATCATGTCTGTTGTTTCTTTGTTAGCCATGAACGCAGCATCCCTCTCGATTTTCGCGACCCGCGTGTCATCCTTGGAGGTGACAAGAGAATGAACTCAACCCCCGCAATCGCACTGGATCACGTATCGAAATGGTACGGTCAGGTGATAGGGGTCAATGACGTGTCACTCGCAATCGATGGGGGCGTCACCGGCATACTAGGCATGAACGGGGCCGGCAAGTCGACTCTGTTCAAACTGCTAATGGGGAGATTGAGACCCAGCAATGGATCTGTCAAGCTTTTCGGAACAGACCCATGGGAGACTACATCCCCCTACAGGAGGGTGGGTTACGTAAGTGAGTCAGAGAAGATGTATGACTGGATGACGTCACTAGACTTCGTGTCCACTTTGGCAAGGTTGCATGGCATGACCAGGTATGAGGCCGAAAAGCGTGCAGAGCAGGCGTTGAGTTTCGTGGATCTAGAGGGCGTTCTCAACAAAGAGATCGGGAAATATAGCAAGGGGATGAGGCAGAGGGTAAAAATAGCCGCAGCATTGGTCCATGAACCTGACCTATTGATACTTGATGAACCTCTACATGGTTGCGATCCATTAGCCAGAACGAGCATAATGAACGTAATCAGAGAAATGGGGTCCAGGGGCAAAACTGTCTTGGTTTCAAGTCATATTCTGGAGGAGATTGAGAGAATTACCGAGCAAATCGTGATCCTGCACTCCGGAAAATTGGTCGCGCTCGGAAATCTCCACGCAATTAGAGCCATGCTTGACAAACACCCTCACAGGATTTTGATACGCTGCGCTGACTCGCGGGCGCTTGCATCTACTTTCATCGATCAGCAATCAGTCTATGGGGTTAGGTTCATCGACAATGAAAGCTTAGAGATCATGACAAAGGATCTCTCTGAGGCACATCAATTACTTCCCATGCTTATCTTGAAGTCTGGAATACAGATCTATTCTATCGAGAATCCAGATGATAATCTTGAGTCCTTGTTGGGGTATTTGGTAGGCGATGCATAATGTCAGGGTCAGAGATCAATGACTCGGAGGGCAGGCGATTGTCCACCACGGTATGGACTGCGCTCGATCGAAAGGCAGGGGCGGTGATTGAGTTGACGATCAAACAACTGCGGAACAAGACATCAACATGGACGGTGTTCGGCGTTTCAACCCTGCTCCTGATCCTCCTATCCGCATTCTACGTGGATTCTGTGCGTGATGGATTCGAATCCATAGACAACGACGGAGATTCGGTTGACTATGACGGGGACGGATATCCTCTGGGGCAGGAGAGAAAGTACGGTTCGAGTGACTTCAACCCAGACGAATACCCTGGCTCTGGGCTGTTCATCCCAGAGGGTGAAATTTACTACAACGGGCCCAGATCCCATACGGGAAATCACTCCTGGGATGCTGATGGCCCCTCACTGTTTTCGGGTTCCTGGGACAACATCTTGGATTATTACCCTGAGGCGGATGAGCCTTGCCCGGAAATTATCGGTGAGGATCTAGAGAACACGCCATACGGTTGGTCGCCATATTCTTGCGTCATGGCCAATGAGGACAGATATCTACAGTTCCTGAGGTTCGAGGGAAACGGTACCCTCACTGTCGCACAAGGGTGGTATGGAATCTATGGCGTCGTGACCGAGAGGTTCCAAGTCGCGCCCGATCCACCGGAGGCCTACATCGATGAAGATGGGATCGACTGGGACCCAGATAACCCGTCAAGTAGCCAAGGTTTTGACGATGACGGTGATTGCACAAGGTCCGAGTACCCCGAGCAAATCGCCGCTGATAACGACGACTCAAACAGGAACCGAATCCCATGCGACGTACTTTGGACTAGGAATGCGGATGGATCGGTAATTCAGATTCAACCTGACATGTTAGTCGATGAGGACCCCGTTGATTCCGAGTTGATGGGGGAGTCTTCGCATAGGTCATTCATTATAATCACCGGGAAAATTGCATTTACCATGATAATCGGAATTTTCCTCCCTCTGTTCTTAGCATTGGGATTGATTAGAGATGAGAGTGAGAATGGCACCTTACATTACTTGCTATCGAAACCCATCCACAGAGGCGAGTTCATTGTATACAGGCTATCTGGTTACCTGATATTTTCAGGAGGATTCGTCCTCCTCATGTCCCTCCTCATGGCCTTTGTGACTGTTTTCTTGGGGCCCGACGGCAATCGTTTGGCGGATTTCAACATATGGTTCGGGATCGGCGCGGTGACTGTCCTGTCGCTAGCCGCATACGGGTCTATCTTCAATGCAATGGGGCTCATGTCTCCAAAATACGGCGTTTACCTAGCACTCATTTACGGAGTCTATGAGTTTGCAATGGCGGTTATGACCCTCTTCGGGGCTGAACTAGTGCCTGTGATATCGGTGTCACACTGGTCCCTGCAGATGATCGATGCCGTGGTGCTAGTTGCATGGCCAGACACCATCATGCTCTCTCAAATGTCAACAGCGTTCAACATCGACTCCGGCTTGAGCTTCTTCTGGAGGCCTCCCTTGCACACGTTCGGCACTGGATCTCCGGCACTTGCTATCGGACTCAGCATCACAGTTCTAATGGCCTTCATTTCGTTGCCCATACTTGTCGGTCAGTCCATATTCAAAAGGAGGGAGATAGATTGAGCGTTGATATGGATAAGTTCGAGGGAGACCTCTCAACCCTTTGGAGGTTCGACGTCCTCCCTCCGATCAAGAGACTCTCTTGGTGGTGGTGGTGGTTCATCCTCATTCTCCCCGATCCGAAAAATCCGAAGAGGTCCAGACAATTGATGGTTCTATGGTCCACGAAAGAGACACCATCGATTAGAGTAAATGACCACTGGTGGTCTCCAGGGGCTAGGATGGCGATTGATACCAATGCCGGCCACGTGTTGCCAGGTATGGTCTGCGCATGGTGGTATGATGGGGATCGTATGTTCGAGCCTGCTCGGATGACAGAGTGCAGAATTGCCGCCATGGATGACATGCACCCCGACTGGCCAAAAGATGGCATGGGCATCGGCGGAGGAGCGGTTATTCCGATACTCAAGGAGGACCTATCTTTTGGAATGGCCCCAGACCTGAGCAGGATGTGGCTTTCCTTCAAAACAGGATCAAAATCGGAACCCGGGCTACCAAAGTCGTTTCAAGCAGAGATGACCCCTTGGTGGCATCGGCCGAGCACTGCCACGTATGCAAATAACGTGTATGCTCTGGGAATGGGCTACGACATCCTGAGGATACACGGCATGAAGGCAAGCGTAAAAATCGATGAAGAAGAGGTCCAAGGGACTGCTTACTTCCAGAAAGTGACAGTTCAAGCCCCCAGTGTGCCATGGTTCTGGGGCTTCCTCCATTTCGACGATGGGACTTATCTTGATTGGTTCCTGCCACATGTGTCTATGTCAATGACAAAAAAGGATTCGAAACCATGGGCCAAAAGAGACTCATTCAGATGGCCAAAGAACGCAAGAGGGGTGATGCATGACAGGTCAAGAGACACAACTGAGAGGCTGGAATATGGAAGTGTGGAACTCTTGAGACCCAACGAGAAGGATCGCCTACTAGACTCAGACGGGCACCCACTACCCAGGTTCTTGATCAAGCTGCGCAATGAAACGACAAACATCGAGCTTCGGGTAAGGGCTACTTCAAGGGCACATTGGTCTTTCGACCAACCAACCAGGGCGGGATTCACCAGCCATCTAACCTACAATGAGTACCCGCTGGAGGTCGAGACTCTGAGGATCGTTGACCACAACGGGGAGAGGGGGCTAGATGACTATGGCTGGATCAGGGGTAATGCCGAACATGCTTGGGGAATACTAAATTGAAATGAACCCTTGTGGTATATCATGGCTGGGTCTGACACCAACCTAATCAAGCCCATCAGACAAAAAATACCAACAATGACAGAAAGCGAAGAAATCCTCTGGATTGGAAGCCCAACGTCCCGCAGTATGTTCGGGAGGTACATGCTCGGAGGGGCGATACTTGCAACGTACCTCATCTTCTGGTGGGCGAACGTGGTCGACAGGCCAACGGGCGAGGGCCAGTTAGCCTTCTTGGTAAAATCAACACATCTTTTCGCGGATCTAACCGGCGTCGCCGGACTGTTCGCAACCTTGCTGATAGTTGCGAAATTCATTCACTTTCAAAATGGCCCTATGTCGGGAAAATGGACCTTGATGTGGACGGTGATTTCAGCATCGGCTCCGATTTTCTGGGCAGGAGTTGAAACTGGCTTCGACGTTGCTGGAATCATAAAATCAGAGGCTTCAACTACACCAGCATTCAGCGAGGGGCATTATTTGCTGTTGGGGGCTTTTTTCTCTTTCACGATGATTTCCATGTCTGCGATTTACCAAAGATCATTCACCTATGCAATTACGAATAAGAGAATTCACTTGATAAAGAAATTCATGTATGTAGATGCTTCAAGTCAAAGCATTGGATACGACAGGATAGAGAATCTTATCGTGGATACAACTGTATTCGGAAGACTGCTCAGGTTTGGAACCATTCAAATTTTGACGGCATCTGGCTTGAATGTAGGCTCAGAGACTACCTCGGCCTCGGCCGGCATAGCAGGCGACCCATCAATTTCCGACTCCGGAGATAAAAGTAAGAAGCTACTCTCAAGGATAGGGCTGATCATTTCTTTCAGAAGAAGCAGGCCTAAGGCAATAAACACTCCAGAATCTTGTATCTACGGAATCCATTCTCCTGAAAGCATACATCAACTAATCAACCAAGCATCTGATCAGTTTAAACAGAATAGCGGGGACTGACCTCGATCGGGAACAAACATATCGTTGATAACCAGACTGCACCCACGACCTGATAGGAGTGAGACGACAATGGCAGAAGATATCGTGACGGCAGCGGCCCAGCAAATAACCCAAGGTGATTACATGGGGGCAATGGTCATCTTCGAAGAGCACATCACTAGCTCCCCTGACGACCCATCAGGGTATCATGGGTGGGCAGAGGCAGCTCTCTTCGAGATACAAGAAAATGGAAACCTCGATGATAAGGGGAACGACAGAATAAATGAGGGGCAGGTTCAGTCTTACTTGCGCAGGGCTTGTTCACTCGCTCCAGATAATGCGGACTACAGGGCTGCCTACGCAAATGCTTTGATTGAGTTCGACAGAATACCCATGGCAGTCCGGGAATTGAGGAAACTTGTGGACTTAGGCTCTAATTCCGAAGAGGTGGATATCTCATTTCACCTATACGAGGCGGCAAGATTACTAATAGAATCAATTGATGTAAAGACAAATTTCGATAGAAGCGCCCCAATAGCAAGACAGTTCATCAAGGACGCAGTTGAGTTTTCCTTATTGGGCCTCGGTTTCCAGTCTGTCGATGAAGCGATGGAATACCTAATTGAGGATTGAGTGTGTCAGACGGTCCTGTGGGCGGAAGTTTTCTGATTGCAGCTGGATACCATGGCTCTGAGTTCTGTGGCTCTCAGATACAACCCGAGGATGTCACAGTTCAGGGCGAGATCCAAGAGGCCGTACAAGACCTAGGGTGGACCCATAGGGGGGCCGTCAGAGTCTCCTCAAGAACTGACTCAGGCGTCAGCGCAAGAATGAACCTGATAGATCTGCAGCTGGATAGTGAGTTGATGCAGCAGTTGGATGCAAACATGGTATTGAGGGCACTCGGGGACAGGTCATCTTCCAATCTATGTCTATGGGGTGCTGTGAAGAGGCATAGCACGATTCCCGTTCGCGTAGCATCTTCAAGGACATACCTCTATCGGCTGGATATGATACCGGGGTGGAATCCAGGTGCAGACCCTGATAAGTTGGAACGCGCATGCGAATTATTCATCGGGAATCACGATTTCTCAGCTTTCTCAAGGCCCGACCAAGACAGAACGCCTATTCGTACGGTGGATGATTGTAGGTTATGGATGAGACCGGACGGCTATGTGATCGGGCTTATCATATCTGCAGAGTCATTTCTGTGGAATCAAGTTAGGAAAATAGCTTCGTGTTTAATGCGAGTAAGTAATGATGATGTCGGGCCAACGGAGATCCAACAAGCCCTGTCTTTCCCCGAAACTGCTCGGGACTTTGGAAGGGCCCCAGCAGATGCACTCGTTCTCTGGCAGATAGATCACCAAGACGCGCCAAAGTCTTGGTCATCTGAATTGCCGTCTACTGCAGTAATACCACTCTCTGGGAACACGGAGCCCAGGGTGTTCCAAAGATGGAGAAACATGGCATTGGTGGAAATTAGGCTTATGTTAGAGTTTGATTGGACTAGTAGGATCATTCGATGATTAAGCGAACTTCGTCCCCATCGTTCACAGGCAACAATTCCCGTAGGAAAGAGGATGCGATAATCTCCGCAGTTTCGGTGTGCCTTGTAAGATCGGGAATGAGTATGGCACATTTACACCAATTTTCACCTTTCTTGGAAATCATGGCCAAGAATGCGGTAGCGCCCCCGAAGGAACGCCCCTCCCTCTCGAAACCATGAACTCTGACAGGATGAGCGACCCCTGCTCCTTCCAGTTCTTCAAGTCCTGCAAGAAATCTCAATTGTCTATATCTTTCGAGGTTTTCTTCCGACAACTCGATGTTCAGCGTTCCCGGCCAAGCCGTGGCTCCGAGAATTTCTCTGAATTGATCTTGGTAATGGGTTTGGGCCATGAAGATCTGGGCGCGGCCAAGGCCGCTAGCCACTACGCCGGTCATTTCCATTAGTTTACCCCAGAAATATGTTGCAATTAATACCCCGTATTATCCCCAGTCAAACTTCCACAGGCGATTCATTCTCCCTTTTCGATCAAGGTAGCTCCAGTTTCAGTCCTGAATATCAAGCCGTCTTTCTTGACGTGGACACCCATGACAGCCTCCCTAGATCCATCTGGGAAGTCCATCAATGAATGCTCAACGAGGACGTCATCGTTTTCGTATATGCACCTTGAATCCAATATTACGACCTTATCATTGCTCATCATCATGTTCAGCATTTCTACCATTTGATCTCTCGACATTTCCGTTCCAGATTGGTGTCTGACGAATGTAAAATCAGGGTGTAGCACCTCAGCATATAATGCAGCATCCCTTTGATCCATTGCCCTTTCCATCTTTTCATACAGCGACATAATTGGCTCCAATGGGCGAGAGCACTTTTATGTTCTTGAAATCCTTTTGAAAACAGCCATTTACTTCCGACCTTCAGCTTAGTGATATGGCAACAGACCTTTCGTGGATGAAAGATAGGCACAAACAATTGTTGGAGAGTGGTTTGGCTTGGGAGCCACCGATACTTGAGTCAGCAAACACACCTAGGTGCACGATCAACGGGGCTGAAATGATCATGTTATCTGCGAATAACTACCTCAACTTAACCACTCATCCGAAAGTTGTGGAGGCCTCTATCGAAGCAACTAGGAAATATGGGGCTGGATCTGGGTCGGTGAGGGCTATCGCAGGAACTCTGGACATACACCTACAAGCAGAGAAGGCTGCTGCGGATTTCAAGGGAGTCGAAGCTGCGCTAATCTATTCTGCTGGCTACACCGCAAACGTAGGCCTGATCCCAACCCTTGTCCAAGGCTCTCAAGATCTGATTATTTCAGATGAACTTAATCACGGCTCGATAATTGATGGTGTTAGGCTAACGAAGGCTCAGAGAGCAGTATACCCACATAATGACATGAGCGGGTTGGAAAATGCGTTGAAAAACTCTGGTGATGCCGAAAGGAAGCTAATCATCACAGATGGAGTTTTCAGCATGGATGGAGACATAGCACCTCTTGACGAGATTGTGGAACTAGCCGAGGACCATGATGCCATGGTGATGGTTGATGACTGCCATGGCGAAGGAGTTCTAGGCGGAGGAAAAGGCATCGTTGCGCATTTTAATCTGCAGGGAAGGGTGACCGTCGAGGGCGGCTCATATTCGAAGGCGCTTGGCGTCCAAGGGGGCATAATCGCGGGATCAGAGGATCTCAGGAACCATGCATTGAATCACAGTAGATCATGGTTGCTTTCAGGCAGCCAACCACCGGGTGTTGCGGCAGCACAAAAGGCATCCATAGAAGTTCTTCGGGACGAGCCACATCACGTTCAGAAATTATGGGACAACACAGAATACTTCCGCAAAGAGCTCAATTCTCTAGGATTCGACACCGGAGTTTCAACCACGCCAATTATACCCGTTATGTGTGGAGAAAGCAAATTAGCCCAGGAGCTTGCGGGTGAGCTTAGAAAGAGGGGAGTAATGGTAGGGGCGATTGTTTTCCCAATGGTCGCACGAGACAAGGCGAGAGTCCGAACTCAGATTTCATCAGGACTCTCCAAGTCTGACCTTGATGAGGTGCTGATCCACTTCGCAGAAGTTGGAAGGCGATTGGGACTAATTTGAAACTCAGTAACAAGGGCCTATTGTCCGGAGAGATTATGTCATGGAATAATTTAGGGCCCGATTATGGGAGATGACGACACCCCGATTTTCAAGATTCGAGAGTCCAACCTCGACTCAGGCCTGAGAGGGATTCCAGTGGGCACTTGCCAGACATCTTTCGTCGACCCGATTGAGGGAGTCCACTATGTGGGCTACCCTGTGGAGGATCTCGTAAATATGGAAGAGGAGGACGTAATCTACCTGCTCTTCAATAAACGCCTACCTACGGAAGAAGAAAGCAATGACTTCCGGGCAGAACTTGCCCACAGGGCGGAAGAGATGCCCACGGGGGCCCTGAGAGTCCTGGAATCCCTGACTCCCGGAACAGGCCATCCGATGGACTGGCTTTCAACAGGCATACTCGCGCTCGGTATTTCGGATACGACAGGAGATTTGAGAACGGATTCAATGAACTTGGTTGCTAGAATGCCGGAACTCATGGCAAGGATTTTCCATTTGAGGGGCGGTAAAAAACTCCAGACTCGAGACTCAAGGCCGCAACTTGGCCTCGTCGAGAATTTTACCCATATACTCGGAATCGATGGCGACGAGGCAGAACGGATGAATAGGGTATTGAGGTTCTTCTTCATCCTACACATGGATCATGGTGGCGGGAACCTCTCAACATTTTCAGGGAAAGCGGTAGCCTCAGGAAGGGCCTCGATATACGCGGCGATTTCATCAGCCATGTCAGCATTGTCTGGCCCCCTACATGGAAGAGCAAATCAATCATGTCTTGAATTCGTTAAGAGAATAGGAACGGATGACCCTGATGAGATTGAAAACTTCGTCAGAAGAGAACTCTCTTCCAAGAGGCCAATCTATGGGTTTGGGCATGGAGTATTGAGAGCAGAGGACCCAAGGGCCCGACTTTTGATTGAACTTGGCGAGGAGGTTTGCCCGGAGGACCCTGATTTCAGGACCGTCAAGACACTAAGGGAGGTAGTTCCACCGATTTTATCCGAGATCCCGAAGATCTCCAATCCATTCCCTAATGTCGATATAGCGAGCGGTGCCCTGTTGCAATCTGTGGGATTCAGGAAACCGGATTACTACACCACTTTCTTCGGATGGTCAAGAGTCGCGGGTATCACGGCACAGATCCTAGACGAGAGAGCGGCAAGAGGCGGGAGAGGGACTCCTATTTACCGGCCGAAGTACCTCGCGAAAAACCAACCAATCCGTAGACTCGAGTCATAGAGTACCTTTGTTCTTCCCCGTCCCTCTATGTCCGATCAGCCTAGGCACCTCCCATGGCATTGTACTCTCCGAGGTCAAACTCTTCAACTCGGTCAATGAAGTGCTCCATCTCCATTTTTTCCGCCAATCGGATATTACTTGCATCCTCTCGGACCCTGAGATCTCATGCCATGGTTGACGAACACCTTCGATCTCTGGCATCGTCGCTGGCCTCATGCATCTATTCGTCCCATCTGTATTTGCCAATTCAGGGTTTATGCTGTCTGAGATACAGGATAGCCCTGCATCGAGCAATTGTGACTCTAGCTCGAGCGGGGCGGGCCATACATAGACCGGGTGTCCACGCCTGATTCTATTGAATCGGTCAAGTGCTGCGCCCTTCAGTCCAACTGACGTGCCAAGGGGAATGTGGCGTGTCCAGCCATGAATGTACTCAAGAGCCAATGGCAGCATCGGGGCTCCTAACCTCTTCTGCTTTGCAAGTAGGCGAGGCACTGATGTTGATACGAATGAGGGAGATGCCACTGCTCTTTGGGTGCTCCAATTTCCCCATTGCCTCAATTTTGGCATCAACCTAGCATGCCGGTACTTGCCTGAGCCACTATTGGCGACGGGCGTAATGTAGGGGTCGAAAGAATAGAAAACAGTGGACTGGACTGGGACTTGTATCTCTTCTATTCTTGACCTTACAGATTCTAGGAGCCTAGATATGTGGTCATGCATCCTTTTTCCCCTCAACCAGCCGCCTCCAGCGCCCGAAGAAGGATGAGGCGCCTTCAACTCTAGGCACACAAAGCGAGCCTCGTTGACCCACCTGTCCACAAACCCGCTGCTATCGAGAAGATCATCAAAAAGGGCCACTTCCTGTTTCAAGTCATCGTATCCATATCTCTCAGGGTACTTCCCAGATGGCGTTCGCGGATCATGGTGAATAACGACTTCCCCTTCGGCTGTGAGGCGTAGATCCATCTCCACGCCATCCGCATGTTCCATTCCGTACTCCAGTGCGGCAATGGAATTTTCTTTCGGTTTCCTCCATGCCACGTCAGCCATGTGTTATCTCAGGTAGACAGAGATGATGAATTAGCCTATGGAACAACGCTGTTTCAGGGCAAGATAGATAGCAATATTTCCTTTTAGCCACCAAATGTGGGTCGTATTTCTGACTCCTCAAGACGAGAAATGCTAGTTCCGATAATCCATGTTAGGGTGCATAGTGCCTTCAGCAGCGGTTTGCAGTGACAACGCTCATACCATGTATTGTTCATTGGCGATCGAGGAATGGACATGGGAGAGGTGGTAATCGATAGACAATCCAACGAGGCTGCTGTGAGGGGTTATGCGTTCTATGACTGGGGCAAATCAGGGTTCGAGACGAGCGTCACGACCGCTATTCTGCCATTTTGGTTCGCTCTCCTTTTCCTAGAGGCAAATGGCCTGACTACTACGATCCTTTCAAAGTCAATGACCAGTGATGCTATCTGGTCATTTTCCGTTTCAGGGGCGGCACTCCTTGTGGCCATAATTAGCCCCTCGTTAGGGGTGATTGCCGATCGCCGGGCAATCAAAATGTGGTGGTTGAGAATCCTGACCTATCTCGGCGCAGGAGCGACATTTCTATTGTGTGCTACGCCCTTCTTGTCAGTCGATCTTCGTTGGATATGGCTAATGATCATGTTCATCTTTGCAAATATTGGGTTGAACGGAGCTGGAGTTTTCTACAACGCACTACTACCTCACATGGGGACTGATGATGAGATGGACAGAATCTCAAACCTAGCTTTTGCCTATGGGTACCTGGGGGGTGGGATTCTCCTCCTTCTTCACATAATGCTGCTTTTGGTGACTGGATACGCAGACTGGGCGATTAATTTCGCTCTCGCTACCTCTGGTATCTGGTGGTATGGCTTCGCCCTGTACACGTTTAGATGGGTCCCTGAGCCCACAATCGAAAACGAAATGGAATCTCTCGGCCTTATTGAGTCAACCAAACTTGCCCTGAGGGAGATAAGAAAAACTGTGGGGGAAGTGGACAAATTCAAGACCCTTTTCATTTACATGCTCGCGTACTTTTTCTTCATTGACGGTATTAACACCGTCACTGCACTGGGAGGAGTCTTTGGGACCGTGGTTCTGGGAATTACCCCGATCGACCTCATGGTGACGATCCTCGCAATTCAATTCGTTGCCGCGCCTTCTGCTGTCGCATTCACTAGATTGGCGGGGAGGGTCGGGACAAAGCCAGCGCTATCCATATCTCTGGTGGGATGGGTCCTACTGTGTTTTGGCGCGTTGGCATTCGCCCCACTTCAGTTAGATTCTCACCATGAATACCAAATCCAGTACGATTGGGACGAAGCCTCCATGGCATACAATGTTCAAGTGCACACCGATACGCCACAGATTGCGCAGAAGTTAGATTACGAGGCCAACGAGTTTGATGAACAGAGTTGGGCCTCTTCATGGGCGCACGTGCTCCCTTTGGAGGAGGATGATCGGTCCAATACGATGAAATGGCTCATTTATGAAAGGGACTCCGACGGAGTCAGCACAGATGAGAGACACACAAAACTGCTCATCGGCATAGACAATGAAGAAATAAGGTCACTAGTGGAATCGTTGTTTGACTCACGATTCAGCGCAAGTGTGTCAGGTGGCCCTCTTGACACGACTAGTAAGGTCGGAATAGACCATCCGACAAATCTCGGTGATGGTATATTGGATGCCATACCTGAGAATGCAAGGAAGTATGTCTGGGAGCCACTGGGAATCGCTGTTGGAATTCAGTTTCTAATCCTCGGCTGCGCTATGGGAACTCTGCTCGGGGGCTCTCAAGGTCTTGCAAGGAGCTTATTTGGACAGATGGTGCCCGAAACTAGAAGTGCTGAGTTTTTCGGCTTTTTCGGCTTTTTCGGTAAAGTTGCTGCACTAATAGGCCCGCTCCTCTACGGATTCATGACCGTAGCTTTCGATAGCAGGGTAGGTATACTCGCAGTTTCGATGTTGATCCTGACTGGGGCGCTAATGATGCGACTCGTGGACGTAGAAAAAGGAAGAGAGGACGCTAGAAATGAAGACATCCGAAACAGAGCCTAGCCGTCTGCATCACGATATCTCGTGAGTCGCTCCAGAATTATTGATAGCTCCATCAGGACCACAACTGGGCCCCCGACCAAGAACATGGACAAAGGGTCTGGGGGAGACAAGAACGCCCCTGCTGCAAGTGCAAAAAACCACAGTAAAGACCTATTCCTCACTATCGAGTCAGGAGACAAGATTCCCGATCTAATCATCACGAATGCAAGGAGGGGAACTTGGAAACCGACAGCCGAGGCAGTCAGTAAGCCAAGAATGAAACCAAGCCATGATCCAATCTGCCAAGTCGCCTCCAAGCCCGCCGATGAGGAGTCATTCACCAGATACTCCAATAAGAATGGAATCAGGATGTTATGGGCATAGGCCACTCCCAACAACCCCAAAGAGATCGATGAAAACGTGACAAGGACAAGCTTCAACGGGTCCTTTCTCTGAATATTCGATCTTCTAGCTCTAGACAAAACCTCGCCCCCATTCAATGATAGGTCACCAACAAAGGCGAGTATGGTGACGCCGAGTGCGAGATTAACTGATATCTTCAATTTTAACAAAATCAGTTCCATGGGTTGAACAATTATTATCTCGACTCCCTCGGGCCTCCAATCCGGATTCCCCGACGCCCAGAGCAACATCCTCTCGGTCAGGGGATATGAAATTACGAACCCGAGAAGGAAAATAACAGAAAGGGCACGTACCCGATATTTCACGTGTCCGACAAGACCCCTCAGCCCTGCTCTGGATATGAATCCACTGTGCTCGAACGCTCCTTCCTCCATAACAGTCATCTCCGAGTGACGATTGTGAGTAGGTCACCATCCTTTAGTGTATGATCCAGCCCAACTCGCTGCCAATCAAATTTTGCGCTAGGCCCTTTCACTCTGGCATATCTGAACTTCCGGACAAAATCCCTATGCAACTTGACGCAAATCTCTCTTACCCTAGAATCGTCTTTCACAATCAGCGGCTCTTCTAAGTCTGCTTCCTGGCCTTGTGGTTTGAGGTAGATCGACATGAATCCGAGATTGTCGTAGATGAAATCCTTCATTGACTCAATCCCCTCTCCTGTTTTTGCTGATACACGCAATATAGGCCAACCCTCCGGAACCATTGCCTCCGCTCTTTTCAGATCTTCTTCGTTTGCTAGATCGACCTTGTTGATTACTACCACTGATCGAGTGTAAACCCTGTTCCCAGCAAGTGTATCCACGATGTGGTCATCCGTCGCATCTGATCTGAGGACGACGTTTGCTGATACAATTCCAAATGACCGTATGATATCCTGCACATCAGCCTCTTCAAGATTCGATTGATCAAGGGTCGATCTTACTACTATTCCCCCTCGATCAGTTCTTCTGATAAAGACCTGAGGTTTAGGCTGATTCAACCTCATACCAGATCTCCACAACTCTTGATCGAGTACGTTGAAATGAGATTCTTGGAATGGGTCTAGGACGTAAAGCACCATGTCTGATCCCCTAATGACGTTCAAAATTTCACGCCCTCTTCCTTTGCCTTCGCTTGCACCTTTTATGAGGCCAGGGAGGTCGAGGATCTGTATTTTTGCCCCTTTGTGCTCCATCAAACCGGGGATGCAGGTCAATGTGGTGAAGGCAAAGGCACCAGCCTCTGATTCTGCACCTGTGAGCTGTGAGATGAGGCTAGACTTACCAACGGATGGGAATCCGACGAGTGCGACGCTAGCATCGCCGGATTTCTTCACTTCAAACCCGGGAGCACTCCCACCTGATTTGGCCTGTGCCTTCTCCTTTTTTTCTTTGAGCGCTGCAATCTTTGCCTTGAGTTTCCCTATGTGTCCTTGGGTCGCTTTGTTGTATTTTGTCTTGGAGATCTCCTCTTCGAGGGATTTGATTTGCTCCTCGATGGTTGCCATGGCTACATTGAGGGGTTAGGGCAGTGGTTCTTCAAGCCAGCCCATGCAATTACCACCATAGAACCAAACGGTCATACAACACCCCGTACCCATGGCGAGAGTTGTCATGAGGCTGGTGGACCCTGATTCACTTGATAGCCTGTTGTCCATGAAGCCAATGGACTTGTTCATTGGGATGGAGAAACAAGAACTCAGACACCTTAGGCCGGATCCGACAGAATCTCTGCATCGACCTTTTTCCGTGGATGTTGAAGGGGATCTTATGGACGCTTGGGATGCGTCTTCACAGAGCAGCATGCAATCAATATTCGATATCAAACCCGTGGAAGCAAGGTCCCAGACTGTTTATTCCCTCTGCATGTGGGCCTCAACTGCAGAGTGGAGTTGTTGGGATGCTAGGGCATATCTATACTTGGAGCCCTACGTCTCTAGATCCATCGACCTGAGCGACATACTAGTTCCTGATCTGTGGAAAGATTTCGCTTCCTCACTATCGGCCTACAGTAGAGGCGAATACATAGACTCGGTCACAAGAGATTGGATCTCAAGGAGGGATGAAATCGGGGCTCCCTCAGAGAGCGAAAAGGATCCGTACCTGGTCTCGACCATGTCGGCACATAGGGGTAATTCATCCGATCTCTATGATATTTCTAAGGCCATAAGGGAGAACAGCCCAAGTATCATGCTCGGCATTGAACAGACTCCAATCCCCGGTTGGACTTTGAATGGAGTCCAAATCTCTGAAATCAGCGGAGGGGTCTGATGGGACAACCAATCATTTCTTCAGCGTGTGTTGTTCTAGGGCGGTTTCAACCTGTTCATAGGGGACACGCCCAACTGTTGATCGATGCAAACAATTGGAGGCTTGAAAACAGGCCAGAACTTGAATTAAGAATTGCCGTTGGATCGACTAACAAGCCTCAGAACCTGAGAAATCCTTGGGATTTTGAGGAAAGGAAGGAGATGCTTGAGGCGTCACTGGACGACATTGGCCTAGTTGGCGAGATAGTTTCTGTTCCAGATATCGACGATCCGCCAAACTGGGTTCAACATGCTGAGGACTTTCACGGGGGCCCAGGTGTCTTGGTTACAACCGATGGTCGTACAGCTGAACTTTACACCAATTCTGGCTGGGAAGTGGTACTAATGGACTATCACAACAGAGGCGAGTTAGTTGGTTGGAGAGTCAGAGAGACCATGCGGATGATGTCGACCATTTCTGATGAACAGGCACTTTACGAAGTCCTGACAAAGGCCATCCAAGGGCCTGTCATAGAGAAAATGCTCCAGATGGATGCGATTCGCAGGCTTGCCTTCATGGGCGAGGGCGGTGAACCAGTCGGCTAAGCAGCATCATAGATGCAGGATCCGTCGCACCTGTCTACAACATAGCCATTGAAGAGGTACTCGAAAGCCATCCGATGTGCAGCATCTACCCCTGCGACCCAATTGTGGGCTGGATGCGGCTCTTGGCCCAGAAGATTTTGCTCGGGAGCGTGGCTGAATCCTCCGTCGAAGTAGACGCCCACGTTTCCAGTTGTCCCTTCGCCACCTTCTGTGATGGGTAGGCCATAGGGGTGGATAGATGAGCTGGATAATATGGACGCATCGGCATTTCTTAATGCACGGCTGGTTGAAATGTTTGATATCTGCAGGTCCCCAATCGATCCAATGTAGATCATCTCGAACGGTTGTATTCTATCGCCCCAGCCTTCTGAGAGTGTTGTCCATGTGTTGGTATCCGTGGCATCCCAAAGTGATTGAATCAGGGATATGACAACTGCCCTGTCTAATTGAGATGGATAACCGATTACACTCTCCATCAAGTCATCAAATTGATCATACTGGGTGCATCTCTCTATCTGGTGCGAGAAAGCCGCCCCACCGACCCAAAGCGCTCCTCTGTTGACATCGGGGGACAATCCAAGCAGGGATGGCCCTCTGTTACCACCCAGTGAGTACCCCGTGTAGTATACATCAGATGTGTTTACCAACAAGCGCCCACCATCGCCCATCATCTCAGGGAGGTCAGAGCAGATTCCCTTGAAAGTCCTGATCATTACAACGTGGTTTACCATTGCCTGCTGGAGCCTGTCAGATTGGTGGGTGAAATAGTACCCGTTCATTATTCCCATAGAAATGCCATCCCTGTCGTCGGAACTCCATCCATAGAAATCGGATGCCAACAGTGCAGTCTCGTAGATCTCGCCCCATGCTCTTAATCCACTGCTGACGTGCCCCTCACCAGTTCCTAGGAAACCATGACCGAACACGGTAAGGGGACTTGGCTCAGACGAGTTGTAGACTGACATCGGGATTATGAGGGTGAATGGCACCTCTCGGTTTTCAACGAAGACGGGATTGTGGGAATCATCTCTGGATAGAAGTGTCGGTGCCCTTTCCTCTAGGAGGTATTGGGGCGCAGTGAATGTCCCTTTTACCCGTCTGTAGGTCATTCCATCTCCGTTGTAGTTGTCTTCAACTCCGTCAGGGTTGACCGTGCATCCCAATCCATCCCCGATTCTTGAAAGGGCATCATCCCTCATGGAGAGTACGGGGCCGAGCACAGACTCCAATGACGCTGTGTGGAATGACCATAGAGCCTGTATCTCGTTCTTGTTGACTCCCATGTGGTCCTCTGCGACAGCAATGTATTCGTTGTATGCTGATCTCCTTGACTCGACATCTTCAGCATCGGTAATTTCCCCATCCAACAACGCTCGCAGTGCCTGACTTGGCTGAATTTCATTGCCCATTGTGTCAGATAGCCCACGTACCACGACGATGTAGCGCGTGTCGTGCTCCAACGCTGCCGCGGTTCTGAGATGTAGTATCGTTTGCTCCCCCGGTTGGGCCCTTGCATCCAACTCAGCCCAGTGTGCTACAGCATGGTTGTCATCGACATTCCAGATAATCGTCGGATGGTCAAGTTCCAATGACCTCTCTATGTTGTACTGATAGGCAACGCTCGCCAGGTCGGGGACTGTGTCGAAGGTTGTCATAATCTGAGTAGCAGTACTCATCCCATCGAGTTGGTTTATCCTCGGGATTTCCACAGGGTCCGTGGATCCCGAGGCAGGAATGATCCCGCTTGGGATGTTGACTCTAAATCCGGTATCGGTAGATGCATCCTCAACCAAGAAGGCGTCTGAGGGAAATGGTAGCATGCAGTGATGCGGATTTAGATTATCGCAACCCGCTTCGTTCGGAACGTCAAGTATGGTAGGCACCGGATCCACGGTGTCATCGATTGTTGTGGGGGTATCGCCTGTGACCGGCTCTTCTTGTTCCGAAGCTTGGTCGTCTTGGCCAACACATCCGGAGATTGGAACTATCAGTAAGAGTATTACAAGTGGAATTGCAGTCGTCTTGATTGTCATCCCCCTTGCCACCTCCCTGGGCTATTTATATGGGTGTCCAGTATTCTGATCATCAACACCCATGTGAACTGGACCCACTGAGGTTCAAGTGTGATATCAGAGAATCCAATCTGTCTGGATTTACACCGAGATCACTAACTCCGACTCTTGAGGAGCTGCGGGCATGGATCAGAGTATTCTCCTCCATGCATTCTATGTGGATGAAGACATCATCTTCGAACCTTAAGAAAGGGGTAACATCTACGATGTGTATGCTCGTAAGGTTAGAGTGGATGATTGAGGCACGGTTTAGATCAGATGCCCATTCTTTGACAGAGTCCATGGCCTCCTCAATACTTCCTGAGAAGACCAGGGGTCCAGTTTGTTCTGTCCTATGATTCCAGATTCCGAATCCAGAGCAGTTCTGGGAGTCATATGAGCATTCATCAGGGAATTTGGTCGAGAAATCAGGCGCAGGGGAAGCCACTTTGATTAGGGCGACTCCAATTATCCAAATAGAAAAAAAAGCGAAAATAACACTCCTAGCTGATCGCAGTGAGAGTTCCATAGAATCACTCTGAGACTATGACCTTGGCAGGCCTGAGCACCCTATCGTGGATCATGTACCCTTTCTCTACGACATTTAGGATAGTCCCGGACGGCTCTCCATCTGGAGGTGGCACGATCGCTATTGCCTCCATGCAACTGGGATCGAATGACCTTCCGCCCAAGTCTATTGGGGTGATTCCCACTGATGAAAGACCCTGACGCATACTCTCGACAGTCAGTCGGACTCCGTCAATGACAGACTCTGAGGACTCATCCATTGTACTGATGGCCATCTCAAGACTCACTAAAACCTCGATCATCCTTAATCCGAGATTTTTCGAACCATATCTCATCATCTCGGACCTTTCCTTTGCGGCCCTGGCCCTGATGTTGGCGACCTCCGCAAGAGCATATTGCAGGTCCTTTTTCAGAGATTCAATTGAATCTTGATCGTTCTCCTGGTCTATTGGGCCCTCGGTTTCTACTTCTTCAATTTCGTCAGACATGCCATTGACCCCTCCGGGCTGTGTGATAACTCCTAGTCGACATAGAAAAACTCCCCATCTCGTTTTTGCTCCCTGTCCTTTCTGCTACCGGGTTTGTTTATTCTTGGGCGGTGAGACTCGTGATCCCTGCGGAAGGTCACATCCACTCCTTCGAGGAAACGATTCATTCCGGGCCTAAGGCCGAGCGGCCCATGGGCTTTGCCTTGTACGCCTCCTTGACCCTCGAAAACAAGGAGGGAGTCACTGACAATATCGATGAAATAGATGTCATGATCGATTACCATAGCAGCCTTCTCCTTGGCTAGCATGGTTCTCCTAATCGCCTTTGCAGCTTCCATTCGAGCATTGACGTCCAGATGTGCGCTGGGCTCATCGAGCAAGTACAGGTCTGCATCTCTCCCCAGGCATATTGCAATGCTTACAGCCTGCAATTCCCCTCCTGAGAGCCTTCGAGCACGTAGCTCAACCATTTGGTCAATCTGTAATGGACGTATTACTTGGGTGTTGAACTCGCCACTCCTCCAAGTCATCCCGATCTCAGAATCTAGCCACTGAGAGACTGTTCCGTCAAAATCCGTGTTCACGTGTTGAGGTTTGTACGAGACTTTGGCATCCATAGTGCACCACCCCTCATCTGGTTCGATCTCTCCCGCAATCATCCTAACCATCGTGGTCTTTCCTGTGGCGTTGGGGCCTACAACCCCCACCACCTCCGCGCTCCTGACTCCTCCCTTTTCGGTCTCAAGAGAGAAAGAGCCCATCGCTTTTTTCATATCGCCCCATTGGAGTATCGTATCTCCGACTTCTTCGCCACGGACCCTACCTCTTAGGAATGAGATCGGCTTGTCTCGTATACGGACATTCTCCTCATTTAGATATCCGTCGAGATAGGCATTTATCGCCGTTCGAGTCGTTCTAGGGGGAGTGAATATTCCATATGCTGCCCGTTGCCCATACACTATGTGAACCAAGTCGCAAAGGACGTCCAATATCGCTAGGTCGTGTTCGATTACGATTATCCTCTTTCCATCTTCTACTAGGCTCTGAATGATGCTCACTACCCTCATTCGTTCATGTATGTCCAAGTAGGATGACGGCTCATCAAAAAAGTATACATCTGCCTCTTTGAGGATAGTTGCACAGATAGCAACTCGCTGTAGCTCGCCACCAGATAATCCGGATAATTTTCTTTCCAAGATATGTTCGATTGAGGTAAGCTCTGCGAATTCTTCCAACCGGCCACGATCATCCACCCTCTGCAATAAACCACTTACCTCTCCGTCCCACAGCTTCGGAAGCTTGTCCACATACTGGGGCTTTACCGCTATTTTTACTTCTGACTTCGATATCAATTCTAGGTAGTCCCTGAGCTCTCCTCTCGGAAAAGATGCAATTATCTCTGTCCATTCTTTGTCAAAATCTTGCCAGTCCCCTAGATTCGGCCTCGTGGAGCCAGAAAGAAGGTTGATTGCGGTAGATTTCCCCATCCCGTTGGGGCCAAGGATGCCTACAACTTGCTGTTCTCTTGGTGCTGGAAGGCGAAAGAGTCTGAAGGAGTTCTCTCCGTAGCTATGCGTCAAATCTGTCTCTAGTTCCTCTGGGAGATTAATTATTTTCACTGCGTCTCCTGGACACCTCTTGGCCCGGTTAAGACATACTGGACATGCAGATTCCAGAATCTTGCACTTATTTCCTTCAAATTGAATGCATTCACGTCCACAGCTTCCTGCATATTTCATCAGGTAATCAAAGGCCGGTGTGTTTGGCTTGCATCGGTCTTCGAGCAAAACAGCGACCCTCATCACGCCAGTCTCCTATAGTTCGCTCTAACAATGGCCCTTTGAGATCTTCGTGCTCTTCAATCACACTGGAAGGAAACGATAGCGGAAGTAAACCCAAGCAGCGAGGCCAATTTTTTCAGGCTTGGATAGTTGAATCCTCTCTGTGAAAACGTCACCTTGGTTTTTCGCGATCTTCCTCAAAATCGAATCGTAAAATGCCATCATGGCTGCAGGGGAGTACCTCATTTCCCTGTCAAGTCTACCCAGCAGGCTCTTAGCTGCTCTCCCATAAGTCTTGGCCCTTTGAGTATAGTAGTTACAGAATGGCTCCCATCCGGGATGCCTGACAAGGTTCTCACCACCCAGCACGTCTTCCTCTGTAATTCCGAAGCGTATTAGGTCATCAAGCGGCAGGTATATCCTGCCGCGTTTGGAGTCCTCCACCACATCTCTGAGGATGTTGATAAGCTGCATGTATATCCCCCAAGCTTCAGCCTCGTCCTTTGCCTCTGGTGAGTCATATCCGTAAATCTCTATGCAGACCAATCCGACTGTTGATGCTACTTTGTAGCAATACTCGTAGAGGTCTTCGAACGTTTCAAATCTGTTTCTGTGGAGGTCGTCTTCCATGCCGCTGATCATGTCGTCCAGAAGTGATCTTGGAATTCTATATCTTTGAACGGTGTCCTTCAATGCTATGAAAATAGGATCGGTGGATGTGACGCTAGTGTAGGCCGTGGAAAGCTTCTTTCGGTAGTAAAAGAGTTGAGACATCTTCTGGTCGTATGTGTCCCTGCCAAGCACAGGCTCCCCCATTATCCTCTCTATCTCCGATCTGTAGTCGATTGATTCGTGGCTATCTTCGGAGCCCCCTGGGAAAAGGTCAGTGTAATCCCCGTCAGCGATGTCATCTGCCCTCCTGCAAAATGCGTAGTAAGCGCAGATTGACCTTCTGACGTCATTTGGGAGGTACTTGAAGGAGTGATAGAAATTCGCCGCCTCTATCCTGGTTAGCTCTTCGCAGTATTCATAGGATGCTTCGATCATTCTCTCTGGTAGATCCCCTTCCTTCCATATGGAAGCGTCAATATGGCCAAATGGACTCTTCAAATCACCTCTCTGGCCCATGACTCCCATGAATTTGGCTCCTTCTCTGAGGGTTTCAAAAGCCGTTATTGATATGGCTCGCGCAGCATCCCGCGTCAATGACACTTTGGATCTAATGTTCTCAATCGGGACGTCTGCCTTCTCCTGTTGATCTAGGATAATGTCACTGAGACTGGCACTATCCAAATTCATGGATTGAGTTTCACCCTCTGTGGTCATAGAGTGTTGGTGGGGCAATATACGTTTGAAGTTCTGTGTTCTTTGGACGCGACCCGCCAGGTACTATTGCGCCATTTCCCTCTCGGACCACATGAGCCTAGATTCATAACTCGAAAATCTGGAAGCCAATCTGGTCTTCAACAAGATTGAAGCAACCTGTTTGCGGCCCACCTTGATGCTTTCTTCACGATCAAGAACATTTTGCTGCCTCATCAAACGAATGGTCCTCCAACCAATAATGACAGGAAGCATGCAAGAGATCCGAAGCCGGCGATGTTGTCTGGGAATCAGTGATATGTAATCTCCTGCAGAGTCCAGATACTTACATGCCAAATTTAGGTATTCGGTGTACAGGGGCCTGAATTTTTCCATGGAGTGCTTACTCTTGAGATCGCTCACATTCATCCCTAGATCAGCGAGTCTTACAGACGGAATGTAGCACCTTCCGATATTCAGGTCAGAGGGTATGTCTCGTAGTATGTTAATCAACTGTAGAGCCTTGCCGAACCGTATTCCCAACCTCAACATCTCTTCAGGATCCTGTCCGTGGAAAACCAGGTGGCTCATTGACATGCGCGTCCAAAACTCTCCAACAGAGCCAGCGACCCTGTACGTGTAGTCATCCATTTCATCGTCATTTTGGAGGGAGAGAATACTACTCCCCCTCGTGCCAAATCGCTCGACGTCAAGCCTCTGACCACTAATTATGGTGAGAAGACACTCCAACATCACATCTCGGTCGGTAGATCCAACTCGACCAAATGCTTCTATCACTTCATTGACGGATAACAATAAATCTGACTCACTTGGGTCCGCTTGAAGTGAGGCTATGTCGCCCAAGTCTATGGCAGATGACTCATTTGAAACCGCTTTTCTGTATTTTTCGAGGCTTGTGAGCAATAGGTTCGATTCCTCTCCGGTGTCCGCAATAGTGTCTGCTACTCTGGCGAGCAAATACAGCAGGCCTACTTGGTCCCTGATTTGACCAGGCAGGATCTGCAGGGATAGGTAAAATGATCTTGATGTGGCCTTGAGGAGCCGATCGATGTTCTCGTCCACAACCACTGACACTGTACTTCCTCATAGTCTAGGCTATGTTAATGGTGTTGGGGCTTTGGGATTGATCTACAGCTCCCGCAGGCCTGCCTCTATCAAGGCGATTTTGAGTACTTCACCGATAACAGATGGGTCGTTTGCAACATGGATGCCCGCAGATTCAAACGCCTCTATTTTCTCTTTCGCGGTACCCTTTCCACCGCTAATTATTGCACCAGCGTGGCCCATTCTCTTCCCGGGCGGGGCCGTGGCTCCTGCGACAAATCCAACAACTGGTTTGGTCCCATTAGCTTTGATCCACTCAGCTGCCTCTTCTTCGGCGGTTCCCCCGATCTCCCCAATCATCACTATGGCCTCTGTTTCAGGATCCTTTTCAAAAGCCTCCAAGCAGTCAATGAAACCCGTACCTTGAATGGGGTCGCCTCCGATCCCCACACAGGTGGTCTGACCTTCTCCGATACCGGTTGTCTGAGCTACTGCCTCATAGGTCAAGGTCCCGGATTTTGAGACGATGCCGATGCGACCTTTCCGGTGGATGTGGCCTGGCATTATGCCAATTTTGGATCCCCCTTTGACACCTGGGGTGATAATTCCCGGGCAATTCGGGCCGATTAATCTGATATTTGGATACTGTCCTAGATCTGATGTGACATCGATCATGTCCAGTATGGGGATTCCTTCTGTTATGCAGACAATCAACCCCTCACCTCTCACGTCATGGAATGACTTCGCTGCCTCTTTTATCGCTGCGGCTGCATATGGCGGTGGTACGTAGATCACACTCACTTCCGCGTCAGTTGATTTGATTGCCTCATTCATGGTATTGTAGACGGGAAGGTCACGATTGTGTAGCGTGACGGTAGAGCCACCCTTCCCTGGTGTGACGCCACCGACTATTTCAGTCCCATACTCCACCATTTTCGCGCCATGAAAACGACCTTGGTTCCCAGTAATCCCCTGAATGAGCACCCTTGCGTTTTCTCCAACCCAGATTGACATCATGCTCCCCCCTTAACCAATTTCACGATTTTTTCCGCACCATCAGCGAGTGAGTCTGCTGGGTGAATGTTTAGCCCACTTTCTGAGAGAATGGCTTTGCCTTCCTCGACATTGGTGCCGGCGAGCCTTACAACAAGAGGTCTTTCCAAGCCAAGTCTGGAGACTGCTGAGATCACTCCCTTTGCGATGATATCGCACCTCATTATGCCTCCGAAAATATTCACCAGTATGCCCTTAACGTTTGGATCCTCTAGAATTATGCTGAATGCTGTTGTGACTTGATTTTCATCAGCACCGCCCCCTACATCCAAGAAGTTTGCTGGCTCACCACCATAGAGCTTGATGACATCCATGGTGGCCATCGCAAGCCCCGCCCCATTGACCATGCAACCTATGTCACCATCTAGTTTGACGTATGAAAGACCCGTTTTCTTTGCTCTGAGCTCTATCTCCTCCTCTTCTCCGTAGTCGCGCAGATCATCCCATTCTGGGTGCCTGAATGAAGCGTTCTCATCAAAAGAGACCTTAGCATCAAGAGCGATAATATCCTGATCAGAAGTCTCCACGAGGGGGTTTATCTCAATCATGCTGCAGTCCGATTCGATGAACAGAGACCCCAATCTTGAGACCATGTCCGTGAATTTCTCAAGTGCGGGGCCGATCAATCCCAATCTGCTTCCGAGGTCCACGCAGGAGTCTCTATTGAATCCCGATTTGCCACTGCTCGTGATCCTGTGAATGGAGTCTGGGTTTGTCTCAGCGACTTCCTCGATGTCCATGCCGCCTTCCCTAGAGGCCATAACCAACAGGGAATTAGAGCCCCTGTCCACTAGCATTGCAAGGTAGTACTCATGAACAATATCACATCCAGATTCTACATACAAGTTGGTCACCAACTTGCCGCTTCCCCCCGTCTGTTTGGTTATCAGCAAGTTGCCTAAAATTCGGTCTGAGTAATCCCTGACCTCATCTTCTGAAAAGGCGATTTTTACCCCTCCCTCCATGATGACTTCCCTGGTTTTCGGATCAAGCAAGGTTCCCTTTCCGCGCCCTCCTGCATGTATTTGACTTTTCACGGCTACAACGCCACCTCCAAGTTTTCGATATGCATCTATCGCTTCTCCAACATTTCTGCAATGCAGCCCATCCAACACCGACACGCCGGCGTCCCTGAACATCTGCTTGGCCTGGTACTCGTGTATGTTCATGTCTCCCAACCCGCCGTCTCGCTGGCCACCCTTGAACGGTTCGCTTACGTAGATCTAGACAGGTAAGGATAATGTCTAGGTCGAGCAGGGATCAACATGGATGCAGTCATCCTAGCGGGCGGCTTTGGAACAAGGCTGAGACCTTGGACAGATACCGTTCCCAAGCCACTCATACCTTTGTTGGACATGACCCTGATTGAGCACACAATACGCATATTGCCCCGAAACACAATCCAGAGAGTGATTATCGCCTCAGGCTATGGGGTCGACCAGATGAGGGCTTATTTTGACAATTTCGACGCCGGTTTTGAAGTCGTAGTCGTAGAAGAAGACCAACCTCTCGGAACAGGCGGGGCTATCGCCAACTGCAGAGAACACATCCGGGGCCCTAGGGCAATAGTGATGAACGGGGATCTAATCACTACTGTGGACGTCGAGGAAATGCTGTCACATCATGTGAAATCTAATGCATTGATCTCAATTTCTCTGTGGCCAGTTGAGGACCCAACCCGATTTGGAGTCGCTGATTTCGATCACAACAAAGGCCTCATCAAGAGATTCCAGGAAAAGCCAAGGTTGGAGGAGGCATACTCCAACTTGATCAACGCAGGTTGCTACATCGTTGAGAGATCGGTGATACAAGGCCTCAGCACGGAGTATCACTCAATGGAGCGAGATGTATTCCCAGGCGTCGCAGAGTCAGGAAGAATGGGGGGGCATCGTTACTCCGGGAGGTTCATCGACGCTGGAACTCCAACAAGCTACCTTGAGGCCATGGTGGCTGCGATAGAGGATAACTCATTCACTACAGGGGGCATTGTTGGAACGTCTTGGTACGCCGATCCAAAAATGAGCAAGAAAGGGATAGAAAATAGCGCAGTGGGGATGGAGTGCAAGCTAGGCGATGGTATACGAGTGAACCGATCCGCAATTTTGGATGGTGCTCGGATAGGTGAGAACGCCTATCTGGATAACTGCTTAATCGGCAGAGGTTCGACTGTCCCCGCAAACTCTCACATCGTGGATATGGTCATTGGTTTTAATCAGCAATATCAGTGAAAAATAAGGCGACAGCAAGAAAAGTGGGAGTCGAGACCATATCCCATGACCGCACCCTTGATCGTGATTAACTGTAAGACTTATTCTAATGCATCAGGGATTGCCGCTGAGGCTCTGGCGATTCAGATGCAATCGATCGACACCAGCGCAAGGTTGGTCATGGCAGCATCTGCTTTGGATATCGGGCCTGTAGCATCCGTAGCACCTGATTTAGAGGTCTGGGCGCAACATCTGGATCCCGTGGGCCATGGCTCGAATACAGGACGCATCCTTCCAAGCACCGCGATCGAAAGGGGCGCAACCGGCACACTTGCCAATCACGCAGAGAGGAAAGTCCCCCTAGGACAGGTCGACGAACTACTCGCCATCCTACCACTTGGCTTCGAATTGTGCGCATGTGCAGCAGACCCTAAGGAAGCAGAGGCATTGGCCCATCTCGCCCCTCCGATGATCGCCGTTGAGCCCCCCGAGCTTATTGGAGGAGATATCTCGGTGACCACAGCAGATCCATCCATCGTTTCAGACTCCGTTGAAATCGTGAAGAAAATCGACTCTGGAATAGAAGTTCTATGCGGGGCAGGTGTGAAGAACGGGGCTGATGTTGCAGCCGCTCTAGACCTGGGGGCATCAGGGGTACTTCTCGCTTCTGGAGTCACCAAGGCTACTGATCCTAAAGCCGTACTCAATGACTTGGTTTCAAGAATATGAAACCCCTATGTATTGGGAATTGGATTAAGTGTGAAGTGCCTCAGGAGAGATTCATGGCACAACCTAGGACTATACAAAATTCGATGCTGATGGGGATTTGCATCGGCGCCTTTGGAGGAGGACTTTACGCTTACATGATGCTCACGGGGATCGGGGACTTCATCGATCAAGAGACAGACCTTCGGCTGATCAAATACAAAGCGACTTCCTTCGGAATCGCGGCTTCTGGCGGTTTTGTCCTTGGCCTGTATCTATTTCTGAGCGTCACTGCTAGAATCGGCAGGTTTGTCAGAGGTGGAACGGATCACCCCGAGTCGCCCTCACAGACAATAGTGGTCCAGACAGGAGTCTCACCAAGTGTTACTGAGACTGAAGTCCCAGCAAATGTCTCAAGTGTAGATGACCTTCTGAACGCATGAACCCATCCGAATGCGTCATATACGGATAGCAAGTCGGCGAGGCCCATGAAGCGTGGCTCTCGGGCTTGGAAGAAGGCGGGTAATCAACGCTGGAAGTGGCGAAAGAAGAAGCTACGCCGACGCAAAGCAGCTAGAAAAGCCGCACGTCAGTAGCCTTAGAGCAACATCGCCATTCTTACTAGGTCAAAATCACTTTGCAGGAAGGCAGAGGTGGTGGACGTGCCGAGATTTGAACTCGGGGCCTCTTCCATGCCAAGGAAGCGCGCTTCCAAGCTGCGCCACACGCCCAATATGCAAACCCCGGACGTACGTCGATTTAAGGAACGTGGGTGTATGGGGGTAGCGTGGACCAACTACCCGAGGGCGTACCCCCACAACTTTGGCGATCTCTGGTGGACAAATTAGACCCCGAGATTGCGCCATTCCTTCCCTACTTACAGAAGAATTTGACCTTGACCTACGAAGACCCGGGGCAAGGGAGGTTAGGGCTAACAAGATTCGAAATCGACCTGAACGAGCTAGAGCGCCGCCGCCGCTTCAGGATGGGGCCTGGAAAGATCACGATCCTACTACATCCTGATCTGAATGGCGACGTTGCCTTGAGAAACCACACTCTCGCCCATGAGCTGCTCCATGCATCAGGGATCACCTCTCACAACTCCACCCATTCGCGGATCGTGGACGAAATAGCCCCAGCACCTCGATTGAAGGATTCAATAGTCCTTCAAAGAATGAGGCAAAAGGTCCTAGAGTCCCTTCCTGAGAGGACGTGGATCTGTGGAAATTGTGGTCATGCCTGGGAGAGGAGGCGCGTGACAAAACCCACACGATGCCCAAAATGCGCCAGACCATTCCAAAGAGACAGTTGAATGGCCCCGGCACATCAACACGACCTACAAAAAGAGGTATAGGAATCACAAAATGACGGCATACTCCGTCAATGCCTGAAAAGAACAGACCGTGTTCCCCTGATAGGTCATGCTGGAAGGACATAGTTGTCATCGTCAATCGGAACCCAGACATTGGTTCTTTCATCATTTTGAATTTCGACGCGATATGGATTGCCCTGATCCCAACATTTCAAGATCTTTCCTTTAGTGAATTCCCCAATGTTGGCATAAACGGTGTCTCCAACCTTGAATCGAAGGTCCTCGGCCTTGCACTCAAGTAGACCAGCCTCCAATTCCGAATGGTCTAGATCACGGCCTATGAATACGAATCTACACTCTCTGTCCTCTCCGTCTTTCCACAATCCGATCTCATGGCTGAAGTCACCCCCAAACAGCATGTGTACACCTTGGAACACAAATTTCTGATCCATCCCCTTTACGGCAAGCACTCCTTTGTACCTGAATAGATCCTCAGCCTTGGTTTGCATGAGTTCCCCTATCCAACTCTCCAATTTATTCACGTTCAACTCCCCCTTAAATTTCGAAGAAATTGATGTGACGTTCTGATCATGCTCATGTTCTGAATCCGTATCCAAGAACTCGGGGTCCATCTCGAGCGTCTTGTCCAAGTCAAATGAGCCAATCCCTATGAGCTCAGATGGATCAATGAGGCTATTCTCGGTTTGGTGAATTGGCGCGATGGCATTGATGCCTTTGATTCTCTTCCGAACCTCTTCTATTTCCCCTTGGCTTACCAAGTCGATCTTGTTCAGTAGGATTCTGTCTGCGAATGCAATTTGTTCCACCGCCTCATTCTCCACATCATCGGGCTTCTCGTCGTCCAAATGTTGTATAATATGCTTCGAATCAACCACCGTTATTATCCCATCCAGCTTGTACCTATCTACGATTCTATCGTCCACAAAGAATGTCTGAGCAACGGGGGCCGGGTCCGCCAAGCCCGTCGTTTCGATCAAAATCCCATCGAAATCCTTCACCCTGTCGTACATTTTGTCCAACAACTCCGTTAGGTCTCCCCTGACAGTACAGCAAATGCAACCGTTCATGACTTCGATAATGCTCTCCTCAGAGTTCTCCACGATGATATTCTCATCTATCCCTATGTCCCCGAACTCGTTCTCAATTATGGCGAATTTCATCTCGTGCTCAGTGCTTGATAGTATGTGGTTGAGCAGGGTAGTTTTTCCAGATCCCAAAAAACCAGTTAGTACGGTCACAGGAACTCTTTTTTTCTCATCTTCGTAAGTTTCCATGTCTTTCACTTCGTGGTTTTTTCGAACGATATTAACTATTTAATTAAAACTATTAAAAACCAAATCATGGATTATTAGAATCGCTTTATCTTGATTATCTACACACCTGTCCTCTGTTGCATTTGGTCATACCAGCCTGATATCACAGCATGCCTCTCCACCAAGTCAAAGCCATTCAGGCCCTGCATGGACCTCAGGATCCCATAATTAGCAAAGTCGGCCCCATTTGGCTCCAGCCCCCCGAAGAATTTCCCATCGATGCCCCTCGACATCTCATCCAATTGATGTTGTAGATTCTCTCTCGGAGGGAGGTCGAACATCTTAGCCCGACTTTTCCCGACCATTCGCATGATTACCGCGCCGATCCACTTGTTGATGAGTCGACTAACACGTGAGAAGTTGTCGACTCTCGTGACGTAGTCCAATGCCTCAACAGAGGTCCAGTAAGTAGTGTATATGACCGCAACAATGGACTTACCAAGCACGTTATTTGAGAAATCCATCCAGTGGTCCTGATCCGCGTCTTCGCCCGCCCTTGGAAAGAGATTGCCATTTTTTTGATCGATGTAGTGGAGTATATGATTGGAGTCATTCACCTGGGTGCCGTCTTGGTCCACGTAAATGGGGACCTTGCCCCAGTCTGACCATTTCAGCTGGGTCTTGAATGTAGGATCGACTTCGACTTTTGAATACTCTATGCCCCTTGAGCCAAGCAAGGCCTTGACCTTGAAACAAAATGGGCACGTCTCGAAACAATACATCGTCGGTAGCCCACCAACCAAACGCTCTGGGACAAGCGTGCTCTGCGCACCCGACACTGCCTTAATCTCGAGGCCTTTGCCCATGTAATCCACTTTCCACGGTCTTTTGTTAATCCATCGAAACTGAGCCTTCTGTGTATCGTCAAATTATTGTTTTCTCATCAACAGGAGCGCAATGATGGTCACGAGCGCGTAGTATTCTATCGCCATGTGATGATCAGGAGTTATCAAAAAATCAGCCCAAGATTCCCTGAGGTCGTACACTCGAGCCATTTCTTGCCTTGCATCCGTCCACTCTTGAAACCTAGATGTGATAGAGATGCCTGACATCACAACGAGAAAAATTCCCCCGGATATCTTTCTTGCCCTCGTTTCTAAGGCCCCAAGGAATGACAGCCCGACAATCAATAATGTCGAAAATATTGTGACTGAATAGATCACTGATCTGATTATGTCAGATGACTCCCCTTCATATTCAAGAAGATCAGCAAAAAACTCAACCTCGTTGAAAGCAAAGTAAGTTGTTGGGAAAAGGAGTGCAATGCAGGCCATTCCGAGAAAAATCTCGAATTTTTTCGTGATCCGGCTGGGAGTCGTTTCAGATGATAATCGTAAATCGGACGGCGAGGGTTCTGATTCAGTCATGAGTGTTCATACTGCATGCGATTGTCGATAGTATATGATGGATAATCAAATCGAAGCATCTGATTTGGGTGTTTCAACCCCCATTCGCCCGAACACGGATAAAACCATATTCTGACTTTAGGGGTGAACAAAAATCATATCCAATCTGACAGGGGATGGTTGTGTGCAACTGGAGGCATTCCTGGTCATCACAGCCGTCGGCGTCTTTGCAGGATTTGTGGACAGCGCCGTGGGAGGCGGGGGGTTGCTGCGCCTACCGGTCCTATTGAGCGTTGGATTACCGCCACATGTGGCCATTGGAACCAACAAATTCGCCTCAACGGCTGCTGCGGCGGTAGCTAGCATGAAGTATCTTCAAAGCGGGATTGTACCGGGTAATGCAGGGCTAATTGGCTGGGTATTGATGGCATTATTTTCTGCGCTAGGGGCCAGCGTTGTCCTTTCCATCAGTGCTGACACTGTTCTAGGAATCGTCATTGCCGTGTTATGCATTTTGTTCTTGTATGTCCTCCTAAATCCCAAATTTGGGCGTGAAGAAAGGATCGTTGAGGACAGGATAATGCCAGTAACGATCGGGATGGGAACCGGCCTAGGTTTCTATGAGGGCTTTCTCGGCCCAGGAACAGGTAGCATGCTGATGGTGGGCTACATCAAAGGTGCTGGTTTTGGAATGGACAGAGCAGCAGCAACAGCCAGGATTCTTAATTTCGGAGGAAATGTAGGCTCAATTGCGATCTTTGCAATTGCTGCATCAGTCAACTATCAGGTTGCAATCCCATTCGCCATAGCTAACATGGTCGGTGGATTCGTAGCCCCAGGCTATGTATTGAAGTACGGATATTCCATGCTCCGGCCTTTGTTTCTGATTATGGCCGCATTGTTGATTCTCGCACAACTGGTCGACTACCTGAATTGAATGGGCTGACTACCAATCAGCAATGGGATTCAGATTACTCCCTCACAAACAGCTCATACCTGAATAGATTCACCAATTGATGATGCAGCCTCCTGATTTCAAGCAAGACCACCATCCAAAATACCGAACTCGCCCTCGCGACCATCACACTGAGCAGAGCCACAGGCCCCGGGGTCCTTTTCCTCTCAAATCCCGCCCTCAACAATGCGGATTGCAACCTAGCATCACGCGTATATGCAAACAGGCGCCCGTCCCCACATCTCTCCAACACCTCGTGGGATATGCCCTTTCCTCGATGTGCAGGGTCAATCACGAAGGCGTTAATCTCATGCCCGTTCCACCTGGCAGACAGTCTGGCGTGGGCAATCAGCCCATCGTTTTCATCTTTAATCATCACGTTTTTTTTCCCAATCCTCGCAAGTGAGGGAGCCATAAGATCCAATTCTTGCCGTAGCATTTCCCTAAGCCATTTGATTTCATCCATCAACACTCCTCCTTTTCTTACCGCCTGTGTCGATCTACCTTGATACAAGGGCCTGACGTTAAGATAATCCAGTTTGATATATCAAAGATATGTTCTCAATCGAATATAACAACTTGCCAAGGGAGGTCGAAATCTCTCAAAAAAATCCCTCATTTTCACCACCAATCATCGACACGAAACATCACTGATTATACAGAACAATGACCATAGACCGGATTTAATGGTTGAAAGCATGAGCCAAGAAAAAATCGTGAAAGAGGATGCGAATCAACGCATTGTAAGTTATTATTCATTCAGTAGGGAAACTATTGTCACTGATTCCGATATCGGTAGATCCATAAAACAGATACCACGCAAAACTAGGCCATTGCCTATCATTGTTAATCTGGTTATACTGACTCTGCTCAGTCTGCCAGCATATCTTGCTCTGACAGCAGAGAATCCCGACGGGACACCATTGTTCTCGGAGGGGGAAATATGCCTCCTACTCCCCATTTGCTTCTCGTTAGTGTTCGTTTTTGCTAATCGAAAATCCATCACGGTGACAATCCAAAATGACACAATCTCTCAAACTGTGCAAAAAGGCAACAAGATCATTTCTAGGGAAGAAGTGGAGATATCAAAGATCAATGATGCTAGAATGAGATTCAGCAAAGATGTTGTAGAGATAGAGGAAATCGAAATATCGCTGGGAAAAAACAGGCATGAGATTACCTATGAGGAGGCAAAGTTCGAATCAAATAAATTGGGACACGGTAATGGAACATTCCTACGATTGGACATAATTGGAAAATCTGATGGTGATGAAGAAACTTTGATGGAAACAAAATTTTACGATTCTACCGGCTCCGGGCGATCCAACGCAAGGTATGCCTCTGAGAAAGTCAGAGAAGAACTGATCAAATTAGGGGTTCTGGCTCAGTTTAGGGCATGATGATCTCGAGCCTCCGAGTGCCCCCATCCTATGTACCACACCATGGCGTGTGCAATGTGCCAGACATATCACAAAGAGATGACTTTGTCCAGGGTTGTGGGAATATTTAGATTGAGATTTATGTTTGATTTTCTGATGATTTCTATCATTGCCGTCATTGGGATAACAATCGGCCTGTAGGTAGAACCCTGTCACAGGCTCAACGCTGAAGCTAATGCCGGCACATCATTGAAGTCTAATGCATCCGTCCCTAGGGTGAATGATCCGGAAAAAGTTCGCTGGCCCAGCAATTCTCGCCAGCAACGCCATACTACTCATTCTGGCGATAACCATCTTTTCTAGTTTGAAATATGATGATGGAGACACGGTAGATCCTGATTTCCTGTGGTTTTCTGGTTGCATGGGTTTAATGTCAACCTTAATGTGCCTTAGTTCAATAGTCTGGTTTTCATTCGCATTGGGGACGAGGTCGGAGAAAACGGTTTTATTACCCGAAGAACTTGGTAATTCCCACAACAGTTCAATTCCTACAGCAACTGATACACAGAGCAGTAATTTGCCCCTTACAAATGGTAAACGGCCCTTGTCACATACCCGAGAAAAAATCACAATCGAAAAATCTGAAGGCGATAGAGCGCAGATCGTTGGCTTCCTCATTATTTTTAGCAGCGTAGCGATGTTCGCCCTGATGGTGTTCTTGGGATTCATTTCGATACTCATGTCATTGGGGCCGGGATTGGGATTCTCCGGTGGAACATGCAGCAATACCTGTGAATCCATTTGGTCGGGAGCGGTTTTGAGCAAGTGGATCTCCCTCTTGCTTTTCCCATGTGGGCTTATCGCTCTGGCGAGGCCCTGGACTTGGTTCCGATCAACTGAAAATATTCGTCATAATCCTGCTGTGAAAGTAATTTCCGTCATTGCCTCAGTAATATCGTTAATTGTAGTAATCTCCTATGGTGGGCCCGCTCTGATTGTTTTGCTTATTGCTGGAATGGCGATGTTAGTCCATTATCTAATGAAAAATCTGGAATTGAGGGCCTTGAAATTAGATGAAGTTTCTAGCTTAATTGAGAATATTTTTTTCGCATTGTTCGCGATAATTGCGATAATCTCATTGATGAATGGATATGGAATTATCAGTTTCATATACACCATAGCCGTAGCAATCGTCCTGTTTCTGCCTCCTATTCTCTGTTTTATTTTAGGAACCTCAATTATGATATTAAGAAATTTGAATTATGTGGATACCGATGGGGATTGGGGTACTATGGATCTAATCGTGTCAACATATTCTAAAGTATACAGTAAAGAGGATTGATCCTCTTTCTTCCACGTTCGTCATATGACCCAGGGTGCATTACGAATGAGTAAAGAAGGCCCCCTCCATCAACTAGCATGGACGTAGATTCTCATAGGGATGGTGGATGGTGGCTACCTAAGTCAAGGCTGGACCCGGATGGTATAGACCTGGAGATTTCCCTTGGATGGCTTTCGACTAAAATTACCGACTTTTCGTATTTCATCATGAGTAAGATGACTGGAGGATCTTTCAGATATGCCAAAAGGGTACTCGTCAACAAGGAAGATGGCGTGGAAATCCATTACAAAGATGTTCAGGGCGGGCTTGAGGAGATAGTCTATTTCCAGTCCACCGACATCTCGGCAGTCCACCGCTGGACTTCGAAGACCAAAACCTCGGAGGGCGATGATAGCACCTCGACTGAATACGCGATTGTGGCAAACTCAGTGATACACAAGATACCGGGGAGCAAGAAGGAGATTAGACAACTCTGTAAAATTCTCGAACTCGAACTACTGACGAAATCCCCTGATTTCAACGAATTGCAAAATTACAATATTACATTGTAAATGCAGTAGTGGTATAGGCCATTCAGCGTATTTGTTAAAGTAGGTATTTTACAATATCCTCATGAAGCCCATATCCGAAATAGAAGAAAATCTGGCAGATAAGGCTCATCCAATTCTATGCTTCAAGCCTTCTTCAAAAATCAAAAGAGGCCCCATTGGAATACTTATTGGTATAATTTACGTGATGATCGTGTATGATGAATTGAGCTGTTCGGGTGTAATCTAGGCTAGGGAATACGCTGTATTGCAGTGCAACGGTTATTACAGCAAAATCTGGACGATTGGGGTTGCTATCTACCATTGGTCATTCCAAACAAACAAAGGGGGTGCTATGGTTTTACCAAACCCTAGGATTGTTTTTCTGAATAGGTCTCAAATCCATCCCTCATTAATGGAGATATCAATGACAGGAAGAATGATGAAATTCAGGGCGATAAGTATGTATATTATCCATTTTAGGATTCTTTTTCCTTCCGGTGTTAATTCTTTTAGTGTCACAGGTCCAAGTTTGATTTGGGTGGGAGGAGGATTTAATGATCCGCGTTCATCCAGCCCCTTTTTTTCTGGTACATTTTGTCGTAGGGGCCTAGAAACTAATCCTGCTCCAATTGCAAATATAAGATATATTGCAGTTATTGGGCCGCCGATGATGAGGATGACTACGCCAGATATGGACTCATCAACCACGGCCAATATCAATACGCTCATTACCGCGACATAGATCGAAAAAAGTAGTATTTGGATCATCCTTCCCGCCTACGATTATGATTCTGACTTGGCAATAGTATTTTTCCCGTATTCGTAAATGTCGATAAAATAATTGGTGTGGGCCCTATTGATGTGATACGGAACACTGGGTACCCTAGAAAACACATGCATCAGAAAGGGCCCTCCCGAAATGTATTACAACTAATTCAGCATGTATTGGATTAAGAAACATGATTGAGTATAGCGTTGGTCTGATTGGCGGGTATGCTCTAGCGAAGTACCTGACGCCGAGGCTACCACGCCTGAAGACCATGAGATACCACCTACACCATTGGATATGGTGCTCAATCTTGCTCGTGTGTACATATTACGTCGGTGCACCTGATGTCGTGTACGGTGGTTTGACCGGTGCTGTCTTGCAGGGATTGTCTTACAAGAATTGGAGCATCATGGCGTCATAATCCGTAGCATCGAATATGACCAACGCAAAGCCCATTCAAAATACCTTTCTATCAAATTTGATTATACTACCATATGGGTGATGATATGGTCGATCAAGGACCCAACAATGTGGTTGATGTTGTTACATGGACTACGTTGTTTTTATTCGCTTTTTTTTATTGGATAATAGAGATTTTTTATGACGGGGGTGACAATTTTTTGTATGCTTTTGCTATATTTCTTATATATTCAATAATCTCGTTTCGACGTTGTTTAAATCAATTTGAACTTGATAGGCTAAACGTCATCAATACATCAGTAATCTTGACATTCTTTATTTCTGCAATTATCCTGATGCCAGTCGATGGTTTTCCTCCAACAGGTGTTCTGTGTATACCTATACTTGGACCTATACTAGTTGTCATGACCCCAACTTTTGCAAAAGAAGAATGGAGTCAAACAGAGAGGAAGTATTTCATTCAAGGATCATTGCTTTCATTACCATTCTCAATTACATCATTACTACTATCATGGGAGATGACAGATTATGTCTCTATTTTCTGAATCTCGATCGCACGAGTAATCTTTGGATTAATAATCTCCAACCCGATTGTATTGATGGGCCCCGTTCTAAACGAGGGCGTTACAAGGGGTAGCGAGCGTAATGCCGTGCAATGGCTCGGTTCCGAGAATTGATTTTGGTGGGTTGGGGACTGGTATCCCCCCAGTCAAATCCATGTCATTAAAATGGGTTAGAGGGAAGCCATTCAAAGCCAGGATTGCTGCATAACGGGACGCGGACAAATCCGCATTTTCACAGTTTTCAGTACAAAAAAACCTTTGAAAAAATTTATTTTTCAATTACAGGACCTATCAACTGTGGCCATCCGGTTTGGTAGGAGTGGTTTCTGCGAGACTCTGGAGCAGTCCTACCTGGCGTCAAATGGGAAGTTAATCACGAAGGATTTCGCTGATCAACTGAATACTAAATCGATGGACCCTGATAAGAAGTACGAAATGACCGAACAAGAATTAGACGATAAGCTTGTTTGGAACTGGGCCGAGTTCCTCGATCACCACGCCTTCACCATAGAGGAGAGGAAGATCGCTGCCAACAGATTGAGATGGTTCTGGACCCGCATCAGATTCACGATATGGAGATACAGGCGCACTGTTCTGACAGCTTATAAACCGTGGAATAACTCACTTCTGTTCAATATCTTATGGTATGGTATTTTTCATTTCATCCCTATCATTTTGATTCTGGGTGTGGAGTCTGGGGATTTTAGCGGCAACATCCAATGGGAGCCCACTTTGCCCGGCATCGTTGTTGGGGGCTTCATCCTCCTCTTCTGGCACATCCATGCCGTATTACTAGGCATGAGCGCTGGGGGAATGCGGCTTATTCATTGGCACACACCGACATCGCCGGCAATGACTTTTCGCCTCCCCAACCGGGCGGATCAGGGCAAATTTCGACCATGGTATGGCAAGGACAGGAATGGGGATGGCTGGGTAGATGGCAGGGAAGTGTGGTACGTGAATCCAGAATTCCACGAGTTCATAGAAAACATGTCCTATTACAAGCAAATAGATCCAGAGACTGGGAATGGGCCAAACCCTCATCTTCTTTCCTACGGCTACGATTACTCACCGGACCTAGCCTTGGGATTCCTATTTGAGAAGCGATTTATGTCCACTCGTCGGAAAATGGATGAGGAACTCGGAATACCCTCGCTCTTTGATCACCTGGGTGAGTTCACGAAGAAGCATGACCTGAGCTATCTGGAGGATCGAGATCGTTATCCGTTCTATGCCACAATAGAGCACTCGATTGCCTTCCACGAGCATCTCCTAGACTATTTGGTGTTGCAGTTCGAGACTGTGTTGACGTTCAGGGGGACCCCGAGATTTTCGGAGTTGACAAGAGGGACACACGCTTATGGAACACCGGGGACTCTGTCACTCACCCTTCTCGGCGATGGCATAGATGGTTGGTTCGCCAAAGACTGGAACATGCCTAGCTTTGACCCGTCGTCGGGATCCGGCCAACCATCCGACCTCGGCGAGTTCCTCGGCAGGATGACGGACCACCAGCTAGGGCTCGCGGCCAAGGCGATCGGCGTCAGCGTTGATGGAAAGACCAGGGACAAACTAACTAACGACATCCTGCTGTACGAGCAGATGGACATAGAGAGGAACTTCTCAATTGAGAATCCCGTGTGGAGGAACGCGCCACAAAACGCACCTTGGTACGACAAGCCCTTCTTTTCCTTATTCAGACCGCTAGTAAAGGCAATTATATATGTCGTCATACCTTTTCTCTTCCTTGGTTTTCCACTGATAAGGTACCTTGAGGTTGGTCCAGGGGCTCTGGTCTTTGAGACCTTTGTACCAAGTGGGTGCTTTCTGCTGTTCGTACTGTTTCTCAGTGTCGTGACGAGGGGCACTCCTGTGAGAAGGGAGGTTGCCTACCAGAAGGCGATCATGAAGAATTATGACGGGTTCGACTAGGGGGAAGTAGGAAGTGAAGGAGAACTGGTGGGATGCTCGAGAAAGGTTGGGATCTGAAATCCTGAGCGAGGTGGTTGACGACTCGACAAATTCCGAACCAGGAACGATGAAGGGGCATATAACCCGCGTACGGAAGGATGCTGGCGTAATCCGTGGAGCTGACGGGGCAGAATACAGTTTCGCGGTTCAGGACATACTCGCCAACCCCCATGGCAAATTCGGAAGATGGGCCGAGCTATGGGAGGTGTCGTTCCTTCCAGAGGGAGACAGGGCTACTCAGATCGTCATACGCAGAGTTGGGGTTGGGACATACAAGGTAGTCACACAGGATGGGAGTGAACAAAAGAAGCAGCAGATCGTGGCAGCCACATTGGCTTTGCTCTTCGGAGCCCTGGGGGCGCACAAGTTCTATCTAGGGTACAACACACAGGGCACGATTTTGTTCCTTATGGGGACTCTTGGATGGTTCCTCCTCGTGCCTCCATTAGCCTCCTTCCTCATTGGCCTTATCGAGGGTGTGATCTACTTCAGAAAGAACGAGCAGGAGTTCTACGACACATACGAGGCAAAGCAGAGAGCTTGGTTCTGAACTGCCCATTGCCCCCAGTGCCCACTGGATTGGCATGGGTGTGGTACGACCCTGTAAATCGCCCATACTTGATTCGAATTACAAGACTCGAATCAAATGGCGATGATTATTACCGACCCTGATCATCACCACCAGTTGACTCGGTAGCGTATCTAATGGGGCTCAGTTTGTGGGTAGGAATGCACCAGGATTGATCGACAGGGTAACCCACGAAACCGCGTCAATCACGTATCATTAGATTGGGTCTCAATGCTATGCCCAAGGAATTGGCGATATTCTAAACGCTAGCGTATCTAATGAGACTCAGTATGTCGGCTGGAGTGAATCAGTCA
>CEWG01020489.1_pt1 | contig 80996 bp, 68 predicted proteins | sample 361411 | NCBI WGS metagenome assembly CEWG01 (sample SAMEA2622173, study PRJEB7988) | marine metagenome | biome: marine biome (ENVO:00000447); feature: surface water layer (ENVO:00002042); material: "saline water (ENVO:00002010), including plankton (ENVO:xxxxxxxx)" | depth 5 m | reverse complement strand
TGTAGTAGAAATGCCTAATTATAAATTCCCTTTGATTAAAAATATTGGGCTTATAGTTTGGGAAAAAACAAAAAGTTTTGTGACAGAAGCAGGCAAAATAATTTTGGCAATATCAATTATATTATGGATTTTAGCATCATTCGGTCCTGGAAGAGAATTTAATGAGGCTGAAAATGTATTCAAACAGAATTACTCAAGTTTAAATCAAATAGAACTTGAAACTAAAATAAACTCTTTCAAATTAGAAAATTCTTATTTAGGAAAAATGGGAAAATTAATTGAACCTATTATATCTCCTTTGGGTTACGATTGGAAAATTGGGATTGCGCTGATTAGCTCATTTGCTGCTAGAGAGGTTTTTGTGGGAACACTAGCTACTATATATAATGTTCAGAGTGATAAAGCAGAAACTATTAAGAATAAAATGGCTTCAGAGATGAGAGAAAACGGGAAACCAGTTTTTAATTATGCAACTGGTATTTCACTAATGTTATTTTATGCTTTTGCTATGCAGTGTATGAGTACACTTGCTATTGTAAAAAAAGAGACAAACACATGGAAGTGGCCTATGATTCAACTTTTTTCAATGACACTTTTAGCTTATATAATTTCATTGATATCTTATCAAATTTTGTCTTAAAATGGAAGTTTTTCAAATTATCTTGGTTGTAATTTCTGGTGTTGGAGCTTTATATTTCTTATTTCGAAAATTTATATTTAAGGGTAAATCTTCAAACAATAAAAATTGTGATACTGATTGTAATTGTCATTAAATTTTGATTAGTTTTTAATTTAAATAATTTCATTTGCTACTGTTTTATAAAATCACATATCTTTAAGGGACAAATTGAAATAAACATTACGATGACAAATTCGAATAGACTATTTTATGGTAGTTGTTTTGCATTAATAACAACTGCATTTTCTTTTAGTATTAGAGCAGGTATATTACCTCAACTTGGCGAAGAATTTCTTTTAGACGCTAAACAATTGGGATTTATTAATTCAATGTGGTTTTTGGGATTTCCAATCTCAATGATTTTAGGAGGTCTTTTTTATCACAGTATTGGAGCAAAAAGAATTATGCAATTCGCTTTTTTAACACATACCCTAGGTATTATTCTTACTATTTATTCTGGGGGTTACACTGGATTGCTTTTGTCTACATTATTAATTGGAATTGGAAATGGTTGTACTGAAGCAGCTTGTAATCCAATGATTGCTGATGCTTATGAAGGCAAAAAGATGAATACTTTACTTAATAGATTTCATATGTGGTTTCCAGGCGGAATAGTCCTTGGAAGTTTAGTTTCTTTGTTTATGACTAAAGCAAATTTGGGATGGCAATCACAAATTTGGATTATTATGATTCCAACAATTATTTATGCCTATTTATTTCTAGGTCAGGAATTTCCACGGCCTAAAGTTAAAGCAGCCACTTCTGTATCAGAAAATTTTAAAGCAATGGCTTCACCAATTTATATATTTATCCTTATTTGCATGGCTCTTACAGCAATTTCAGAATTTGGCCCTCAACAATGGACAAGCTTGATCATGTCAAATAGTGGCGCGCAGCCAATGGTAATATTAGCATTGATTACAGGATTAATGGCTGTAGGAAGATACTTTGGTGGAGAAATAGTTCACAAGTTTGATCAAACAGGTGTTCTTTTAGGATCGGCTGTTTTAGGTGCTATTGGAATATTTTTATTTAGTACCCAAACAGGAGGAATGGTATATGTTGCTGCTATTTTCTTTGCATTAGGCATTTGTTATTTTTGGCCAAATATGATTGGTTTTGTAGCAGAAAAAATCCCTGAAAGTGGAGCTCTTGGGATGTCAATTGTTGGTGGCATGGGAATGTTTTCTACTTCAATTTTTCAACCAATAATAGGGTCGTGGATTGACAGTTCACGAGAAGTTCAAAGCTCATTAGGCCTAACAGGCACAGAACTTGAACTTGCAGCAGGACAACAAACATTAACTTACATGATATCTTTTCCTGGAATTTTAATTATTCTTTTTACCATACTTTATTTTTGGCAAAGAGGCAATAATCAAAAAGTTTCTGTTTGACGATTAAACACAATGAATAAAAAATCACTTTTTAAAAACCGTTCATTTATTCATTAGACTCTCAATCTCCTCAATCTCAATAGGAATTTTTTTTGAAAGATTAATAGGTTCACCAGAGTTTTGTATAACAACATCATCCTCTAAACGAATACCAAAACCTTCTTCTGGGATATATATACCAGGTTCAACTGTAAATACCATTTGAGATTCCATAGGTAAATTTAACAGGCCGTAATCATGTGTGTTTAATCCAAGATGGTGTGATGTACCATGCATAAAGTATTTTTTATACGCGGGGTTCTCGGGATCTTGGTTTTGAATATCTGACTTATCTAAAAGGCCAATACCAACAAGCTCTGATGTCATAATCTTCCCTACCTCTTTATGATATTCTTTCCAAAGTGTTCCAGTGACAAGAAGTTTGGTTGCTTCATTTTTTACATTTAAAACTGCATTATAAACCTTCTTTTGACGTTCAGTATAAACTCCAGAAACAGGAAAAGTTCTAGTAACATCTGCTGAATAATTACCATACTCTGCAGCTACATCAATTAAAACTAATTCACCTGATTTACATTTTTTATTATTTAATGTGTAATGCAGTATATTAGCGTTGAATCCAGATGCAATAATTGGCTGGTATGCAAATCCTTTTGATCTATTTTTGATGCATTCATGAACTAATTCAGCCTCTATTTCATATTCCCAAACATCAGGCTTTAAAAAAGAGATTACTCTACGCATAGCTTTTTCAGTAATATCGCATGCCTTCTTAATTTGTGTAATTTCCTGATCATCTTTAACTGATCTTAACTTTTGTAAAATAGGATTACTTTTTGCTACATTATGAGCAGGATATTGGTTTTTGCACCATTTTATAAATCGGTCTTCTCTAGTTTCTGTCTCTACAGCTTGGCGATAATGTTCATTAGTATTAAAATAAAATTTGCTGCATTGAGTACTTAATTCTTGAAAAATATCTTTGAAATCTTCTAGCCAATAGACAGTTTTAATACCACTTAGTTCATATGTTTTTTCTTTATTTAGCTTTGGCCCTTCCCAAACTGCGATATGTGAATTCGTTTTTTTAACAAAAGCAATTTCTTTATGTTTTGAATCAATAGCATCTGGAAATAAAATTATTATGCTCTCTTCTTGATCTATTCCTGAAAGATAAAACAAATCCCTATGTTGTTCGAATGGCATTACACTATCAGCACTAATTGGATAAATATCATTAGAATTGAAAATTGCAAGGCTATTAGACTCCATTTCAGCCATAAATGACTTACGGGTATTTTGATAAAACGATTTTGAAAGTGGTTTGTATTTCATTAAAAAAATTTTTACGAAGATAAAAGTTTTAAAATCTTGATTTTTGTTTAATCTATTTAATATTTTGACATTGTTATTTTTGAAAAAATTAAACAAAATTTAAAATAAATAGTTTTTACATTTAAAAAATTAAAAATTCTAATGAAACAAGGTGGCTACAACAACTTTATATATTAATTTTGTAATGAAAATTGAATTTTTATGACATTGATTGCCTCTTCTATAGGAAGAAAAGTTGCGATGGCGCTTTCAGGGATCTTTTTAGTACTTTTTTTGACACAACATTTTAGCATCAATTTACTTTCAGTATTCAGCAAGTCTATGTTTAACCAGGTATCCCATTTCATGGGTAATAATCCTGTAGTTCAGTTTATCCTTCAACCAATACTAATTTTTGGTGTTCTTTTTCATTTCGTTATGGGGTTTGTTCTAGAAATAAAAAATTCAAAATCACGAAAAGTTAAATATTTCACTTACAAAGGTAGAGCTAATGCATCTTGGATGTCTCGAAATATGATTTTCTCGGGAATTGTTATCTTATCTTTTTTAGGCTTACACTTTTATGATTTTTGGGTTCCTGAAATGAATTACAAATATGTTGAGGTATTACCTTTAGATCAAAATCGATATTTTGATGAATTAGTTCACAAATTTGTTAGTCCAACTCGTGTTATCATTTACGTTATATCTTTCATTTTTCTGAGCCTTCATTTATTTCACGGTTTTGCATCATCATTCCAAACTGTTGGAGTGAATAATAAATACTCTGTTTATATAAAAAAAATTGCAACCACATTTTCAATAGTTGTCCCTTTTGGTTTTATCTTTATCGCAATTTTTCATCATTTAAGATAAATGTGTACCTTGTATGCACCTCAAAAAAAAAAATTTAAAAAATTGTGTACCTTGAAATAAATGTGTACCTTGTAACCATTAGTTTATGAAAAAAGTTAAAATTAGATATCGGAAAAATGCGAATGGTACATCTTCAATTAGATTAAATTTTTTTGATGGGTATGAAACAATTGATGGCAAAAGAAAGGCCAAAAGATTAATTAAAACTTTACCTTTTCATTTGTTTACAAGCCCTAAATCCAAGAAAGAAGAAAAAATCAATATTACTTATAAGAAAGAGGCTGAAAAAATTGCTCTCCAGTGGGAGAAAACCTTACTCAAGGAAAAGATATCTTTAAAAGGAAATAATGTAACTAAACTAAAAGATTTTCAACTGAACTCTAAAATTCCCGAAGGAAATTTAGAACAAAAATGGTCAAACCATAAAGGAAAAATTAACTTGGTTAGTCCAGCAAATAAAAGATTAATCGATGTTATAGTTGTAGGTACTGGATTAGCCGGTGCTTCTGCCTCTGCTACTCTAGCTGAACTTGGATATAATGTCAAAACTTTCTGTTTTCAGGATTCTCCAAGACGAGCCCATTCAATTGCTGCTCAGGGAGGAATAAATGCAGCAAAAAATTATCAAGGAGATGGCGACTCTACATACAGATTATTTTATGATACTATAAAAGGAGGTGATTATAGATCTCGTGAGGCAAATGTTCATCGACTTGCAGAAGTTTCAACAAACATTATTGATCAGTGCGTTGCACAGGGTGTTCCCTTTGCAAGAGATTATGGAGGATTGTTAGACAACCGATCATTTGGAGGTGTTTTAGTATCCAGGACATTTTATGCTAAAGGGCAGACAGGTCAACAATTACTTCTAGGAGCATATTCTGCTATGAATCGACAAATTGGTCGTGGAAAGATTAAAATGTTTAACCGTCATGAAATGATGGATATTGTAATTATCGATGGAAAGGCTAGAGGTATTATTACTAGGAATTTGGTTAATGGTGAAATTGAACGCCATGGTGCGCATGCTGTGGTAATAGCTTCTGGAGGTTATGGTAATGTATTTTTCTTATCAACAAATGCTATGGGAAGTAATGCATCTGCATCCTGGAAAATTCACAAAAAAGGAGCATATTTTGCAAATCCATGTTTTACTCAGATACATCCAACATGCATACCTGTATCAGGTGACCATCAATCAAAACTAACATTGATGTCAGAATCATTGAGAAATGATGGGAGAATATGGGTTCCAAAAAACTTGGGGGATGTAAAAGCTATACGTGAAGGTAGTCTTAAGCCAACTGAAATAAAAGAAGAAAATAGAGATTATTATTTAGAAAGACGTTATCCAGCTTTTGGTAATTTAGTTCCTCGTGACGTTGCATCTAGAGCAGCTAAAGAACGTTGCGATGCAGGTTTTGGTGTAAATAAAACAGGAGAAGCAGTCTACTTAGATTTTGCTTCAGCAATTATACGTTACGGTAAAGAGCAAGCCCATGTTAAGGGTTTAGATGAAAATAATATTCAAACTGTAAAAAAATTGGGAAAACAAGTGGTTAAATCAAAATATGGAAATCTCTTTCAGATGTATGAAAAAATTGTTGATCAAAATCCTTATGAGACACCTATGATGATTTACCCTGCTGTTCATTATACTATGGGGGGTGTATGGGTTGACTACAATTTAATGACTACCATACCTGGATGTTACGCTATCGGCGAGGCCAACTTCTCAGACCACGGTGCAAACCGTCTGGGAGCCTCAGCATTAATGCAGGGCTTAGCAGATGGTTATTTTGTTCTTCCATATACAATAGGAGATTACCTTTCGGACGATATCCGAACGGGTCCAATTGATATAAAACTCCCTGAATTTGAAAAAGCTGAAGCAGCAGTAAAAGCTCAAGTAGAGGGTTTTATAAGTAATCATGGTAAAAAACCTGTAGATTATTATCATCGAAAATTGGGGAAAATAATGTGGGATAAGTGCGGAATGTCAAGAAACGAAAAAGGATTGATAGAAGCAATTAAAGAAATTAAAGAATTACGTGAAGATTTTTATAAAAATGTAAATGTTCCAGGAAAGGCCAACGAATTTAATGAGCAATTAGCCAAAGCAGGACGTGTTGCAGATTTTTTAGAATTGGGAGAATTGTTTGCAAAAGATGCTCTAGAGAGAACAGAGTCTTGTGGTGGACATTTTCGTGAAGAATCTCAAACACCTGAGGGTGAGGCGCTTAGAGATGATAAGAATTTTACATTTGTCTCTGCTTGGGAATTTAAGGGAGCACCATCTAAAGCAAAACTCCACAAAGAAGAATTAAAATATGAAGAGATTGAGGTTAAAACTAGATCATACAAATAGATATTAAGAATTTGAAATTATGAATTTGACATTAAAAGTATGGCGTCAGGCTAATTCAGAATCAAAAGGAAAAATGGAAACCTATCAAATTGCAGATGTTTCCCCAGACATGTCATTTCTTGAAATGATGGATGTTCTTAATGAGCAACTTATGACCCAAGGGATTGACCCCATAGCTTTTGATCACGATTGTAGAGAAGGAATTTGTGGTATGTGTTCGATGTTTATAAATGGTGAAGCACATGGTCCAGATCGTTTAGTAACTACTTGTCAGCTACATATGCGAAAATTTAAAGATGGTGACACAATAACAATTGAACCTTTCCGCGCCAGAGCTTTTCCTGTAATCAAAGATCTTGCTGTTGATAGATCATCATTTGACCGAATACAACAGGCAGGTGGTTTCATTTCTATTAATACATCTGGAAATACCCAGGACGCAAATGCTATACCAATTGATAAACATGATGCTGATAAGGCATTTGATGCAGCAACTTGTATTGGTTGCGGTGCTTGTGTTGCAACTTGCAAAAATGCTTCTGCTATGTTGTTTGTGTCAGCTAAAGTATCTCAATATTCTTTACTCCCACAAGGGAAGGTTGAAGCAACTGACAGAGTTATGAATATGGTTAAGCAAATGGATGAAGAGGGTTTTGGAAATTGCACCAATACAGGAGCATGTGAGGTTGAGTGTCCAAAAGGTATTTCTCTTGAAAATATCGCTAGGATGAATAGAGAATACTTGTATGCAAGCGTCAAGGGTTAAAAAGAAAAAAATTTATACTGAGTGAAGAGAAACTAGTTTTTTTTCAATATTTTTTTGAATTAAGAGGTCTATATCAGGAAACTCATTTTTTATATCATTCACGAAATCTTGATTGGAAAGTATATAATGGCCACACACCTTGATCAAATTTTCTTTTTCTTCAAAAGGATTAAAATCATTTTTAACCCATTTTACCCATTTTTTCGATTGATAACAGAGCTCCCAATATCTTTGAAAAAGATTTTTTTCACATTTTATATGGTCAAGGTATGTCTGAGTTTCAATTAAACCAAATTCTGGAGCAATATTTATGGCGTCAAGTCCATATGACATCTTAAGCTTAATTAAATCCTCTGAAATATAATCACCATTATGTTCTTTTGATCTTAATTTATTTCTTTTAGCAACATTTATCATTTTTTTTAATCTTTTTAAATCAAAATTTCCAGTATTTTGATTTGAAGAAAGTGATGTTCCTGATTGGATAACCAAATACTTAATTTGTAAAAAGGCCTCTTTTGAAAGATTTGATTTTAAATAATCTATAAGCAATTCAAGTTCCTCAGGTTCAAATCTTCTTATTGCTTCTTCAGTTCCAATTTCAAATTTAATTTTAGGGTTTTTAGATAAACAAAATTCAATCATTTCTAAGGTCCATTTTGATCCTTCATTAAAAGAAGGAAATTTTTTCCATGGATCAATATGAATAAAATCAAAGTAATTACAATCGTATTCTAATGACTTATATCCATTATCTTCTTTAGAACCTTGTCCAGGTCCACCGTGATCTCTCATAATAACTATTTTTTTTGCATATTTTGAGAGGCTCTCTGTTGTCCAATTATTAGAATATCCTCCCTTGAAATCAATTTGTCTTCTGCTGGGGATCAGGGCAATTTTTTTTGAATACTTATTTTGAAAGTTAATAATTGAATCAACTACGTTTTTTGACATTGGGCCAATAAAAAATTTGATATCCATCAATGAGCATTAATTTAGATCATCATTCAAAAATTATTATTATTCCTTTTATGATTAAGTTCAAATTATAATTATGTAATTTGAAGATTTTATGATTAAATGACTTCTAATTTAAAAATATCTTTGATTCAATTGCCGCTTTTTTGGGAAAATGCATTAAAAAATAGAGCTTACATAGAAAAACATTTAAATAGTTTAGATAAGAATTCTAACGTAGTACTACTACCAGAAATGTTTAATTCTGGTTTTACTATGAATGCCAGGAAAGTTTCAGAGACTATGACTGGACCTTCTATACTTTGGATGAAAAGTTGGGCAGAAAAATTGAATACCCTTTTAGGGGGAAGTTTAGCGATTAAGGAGGGAGAAAATTTTTATAATCGTTTTGTAATTGTTAGCTCTGAGGGTGTTATAGCTCGATATGATAAGAGGCATACTTTTACTTTAGCTGAAGAGAACAAATCATATACCTCAGGGAATGATTTAGGATTATTCAAATATCAGGGATGGAAAATATGTTTACGGATATGTTATGATTTGCGTTTTCCAGTATGGTCTCGTAATACAACAGATTACGATTTATTAATTTTTGTTGCTAATTGGCCAGTTGATAGGATAAGCGCATGGGATACCTTGCTAAGAGCCCGTGCAATTGAAAATATGTGTTATGTCGTAGGTGTAAATCGAACTGGAAAAGATTTCAAGGGATTAAATTATCCAGGACATAGTTCAGTTTATGATCCAATGGGAGAGCTAATCACCCCAGAAAATTTTATAAAAGAAGGTGTAGTTGAGGCTATTTTAGATTATTCGGAACTTGAAGGCTGTCGGAAGCAATTTCGCTTTTTGGAGGATCGGGATAATTTTGATTTGTGTTAAATGTCTCATTCATATCCCAGTTAGCTCTCAACTCAATATCTTTCCAATAGTAAATTACTTTCTCGGGCTGTATCTTTTCAAGATAAATTCCTGGATCCCATTTTGAGTTATTATTTGCATCCTCAATTAATCTAACATTATATTTTCCAGGATCTAAAAGATCAAAAGAATATGTATTGCCAGATATAACATTAAAGTTTCTACGAATTATTTTTTTATTTTTTAATAACTCCAAAATAATAGGGTAGGGACTATCATGTTTAACCCTTAAAAAAATATTTCCATAGTCTTCTTTTTTTCTTGTTGTAGTTTTGAAAACAAGAGTGTCGTGTGTTCTTCCCCAAAAATCCTGAAGTGCATTTGGAAAAAGTGTGATTTCGTATTTGTCACTTGGTAAAACCTCGAAATCCACCCTAATCCGATCAAAATTTTTAAGTACTTCTAAATTTGCTAATATCTGAAGAGTGTCAATATTAGTAACTTTTATTTTAGTTGTGTCAACTTTTGTAATTGGTAGATTACTTTCAAGCTCTAAATTTTCTTCCAATCTTAAACTTCCTTTAGTATATTTTTTAATAATTAAGGAATCATTAACTGGTTCCTTTTTTGAAAAAGCAGTTCTTATCCTTAAGGTATCTTGAATTTCTAATTCAAATTTTATGGAGTCTAATACTGCTCCTTTAAACCAATAATCTAGTGAATCTGTTTCTCGATTTTTAGTTACTATCGCCTCAAATGAGTCAGGAACTTCACTAATCATTTTAAAAGATTCATTATTATATTCTCCAAAATATGCTAAAGCAACATGATGATCATTAATGAAATATGGAGCATCCCAATAGAAATTAGTCCTCTCTTTAAATATGCTCAAATTTATAATTGAATCCTTCGGGAGTTCAATAGGTTGCTCTATAAAACCTATTTTATCTACACTTTGATCAAAAAGATAATTTCCTGCTAAATCTTGTATCGCAATCAAATTATATTTTCCTGCACGTAAATTTTGAAAACGATAAATGATTGTATCAAGTGTACTAGTTACATAAAGAGGTTTGTTAGTGTATATTGTTGAGTCATTATATGAACTATCAATTGGATATAGTTGTACAGATATAAAAGATTCAGTTTCTTTTTCAAAAGCATCTGTAATTTTACCTTTCACATATAAAGAATCGATGGTAGAACCCGTAGAGAGAGTGTAAGTTAGATATTTTGCAGGGTTTGATTCATTGAAATCAACTATGCTTTCACCAAAATTAAAGGTATAAGTTGTGTTTTTCATTAAGCTATCACTTAATTCTAATGAAATTTTTTTTGAAGCACCAGTGGTGGGATATACTTTATACTTGGTTGAACTTAAAGGAGGTGAAACAATTAGTTGCTTGTTTACATCCTTTAATGTTACATATTCGTCAAAGGTTAATGTAAACCCATCTTTGTCAAAAAAAGTAGTATTTAATTTTGGAGAAGCATTTATTAATCTTGGCGGGATTGAGTCTTTCGGGCCTCCTGTGGGTGACGCTCGCTTGGCACACTTTACAAAAAAAAGAAGAAAGAGTATTGAAAAAAAAAGCTGAATACTGTTTTTCATTTATTTTAGATTCAAAACAAAATTATGTAATTAATTTTTCAGAGAATCTCTTGTTTATATTAATTATTAAAATTCATTTCTGAGACTAATTAAACAATTCATTACTGAACAACTAAATAAAGAACAAAAAAAATTATTTTTGCAACATGGCTCAACAACAAACAGATAAATTCAAAAAAATAATTTCTCATGCCAAAGAGTATGGTTTTATTTTCCCTTCAAGTGAAATTTATGACGGTCTCAGTGCAGTTTATGATTATGGACAAAATGGAGTATTGCTAAAAAATAATATTCGTGACTATTGGTGGAAATCAATGGTTCAATTACACGATGATATTGTTGGTATAGACTCAGCTATATTTATGCATCCAACAACTTGGAAAGCCTCTGGTCATGTGGATGCATTTAATGATCCTTTGATTGATAATAAAGTTTCAAAAAAACGATACAGAGCTGATGTTCTAGTTGAGGACTATGTATCAAAAATAGAAGCTAAAATTGAAAAAGAAATTGATAAAGCCTCAAAACGTTATGGCGATTCATTTGATGAAAAGCAATTTAGATCAACTAATCCAAGGGTTAAATCATATTCTGAAAAGGCTAATAGTATTTTAAAGAGGCTTGGGAAATCATTAGAAGACGAAAATTTAGCAGATGTTAAAGCACTAATAGATGAACTTGAAATCCCCTGTCCCGAATCTGGATCAAAAGATTGGACAGATGTAAAACAATTCAACTTGATGTTTGGAACTAAATTAGGAGCATCTGTAGATACAGCCATGGATTTATATCTTCGACCTGAAACTGCCCAAGGGATATTTGTAAATTTTTTAAATATTCAAAAAACAGGGCGAATGAAGTTACCTTTCGGAATAGCTCAAACAGGTAAAGCTTTTCGAAATGAAATTGTTGCACGACAATTTATATTTAGAATGAGGGAATTTGAACAGATGGAAATGCAATTTTTCATACCTCCAGGAACTCAAAAAGAATGGTATGATAAATGGAAAAATAATCGTTTAAAATGGCACTTAGCTCTTGATATGGGGAAAGAAAAATACCGTTTTCATGATCACGAAAAACTAGCTCATTATGCTGATGCTGCTACAGACATTGAATTTCGTTTTCCTTTTGGATTTAAAGAATTAGAAGGTATTCATTCTCGAACAGATTTTGACTTATCAAATCACGAAAAGTATACTGGAAAAAAATTACAATATTTTGATCCTGAACAGAATAAAAATTATATCCCATATGTAGTTGAAACTTCTATAGGACTTGATCGAATGTTTTTGGCAGTTTTTTCAAATTCATTATCCGAGGAAATAATTGAGGGTGGGACTTCAAGAATTGTTTTAAAATTACCCCCTGCTTTAGCACCAATTAAAGTAGCTATTTTACCACTTGTTAAAAAAGACGGATTACCTGAACTTGCTCACAAAATTTCACGTAATCTGAAATGGGATTTAACAACTGCTTACGATGAAAAAGATGCTGTGGGAAGAAGATACAGAAGACAAGACGCACTAGGAACACCATACTGCGTAACAGTTGATCACCAGAGTTTAAATGATAAAACTGTTACAATAAGAGAACGTGATTCTATGAATCAAGAAAGGGTGTCAATTGATAATTTAACTGAATTAATTGGTAAAAAAGTTTCGGTAAAATCATTATTAGAAAAACTTGTATAAAATTTTCGTAAAAATATTGGTTTCATATCTTAGTAAAAAAAGGAATTGAAAATAATTTCATATAACGTTAATGGTATTCGTGCAGCTTTGAATAAAGATCTTGATAAGTGGATTGAAATTACTGATCCTGACATACTATGTTTACAAGAAACAAAAGCTATGAAAGAACAAGTTGAGACCTCAATTTTTGATCAACTGGGATATAAACATTATTGGTTTTCAGCACAAAAAAAAGGCTATAGTGGTGTGGCTATTTTAACAAAACAAACACCGAATAAAATTACTTATGGAAGTGGTATAGAGCATATGGATTTTGAAGGACGAATTTTAAGAGTTGATTTTGAAAAAGTCTCCATAATTAGTCTCTATTTACCATCTGGAACAAATCTAAATCGATTAGAGTATAAGTTTAAATTCATGGATGAATTTCAAGATTATATTAATAAATTAAAAATAGAAGTTCCTAATCTTATAATATGTGGAGATTACAATATATGCCATAAAGAAATTGATATTCACGATCCTGTTCGAAATAAAACAGTTTCTGGATTTTTACCTGAGGAAAGATATTGGTTAGATAATTTTATTAATTCAGGCTTTATAGATTCATTTAGATTATTTAATCCAGAACCAAACAATTATAGCTGGTGGAGTTACAGAGCTAATGCTAGAAATAATAATAAAGGTTGGAGAATAGACTATGCATTAGTAAGTCAAACACTAAAAAATAAAATTCATAGGTCTTTTATACTTCCTGATGCTAAACATTCTGATCATTGTCCTGTAGGGTTAGAATTAAAACTTTAAGATGAGGTATTTTATTTTATTTATTGTCTTTATAATTTTTTCTAATTGTGTTTCTACAAAAGTTTTTAATGACTTGGAATCAGGTTATGCTAAAGTGAAAATAGAAAGAAACAACTTACTAGAGTCACAAGATTCGCTACAGCAATCTTGGGATAAACTAAATAATTTTCTAATTGAAACTAGAGAAAATCTCCAGATTTCAAGAGATAGTTATAATGCTAGTTTAAAGAAGATTAAAATAATCCGAGATGAGTTTAATCTTCTAAAGGAAAATAGTAATCTAAAGATTCAACAAAGTATTGCAAAAAATAATGCCTTACTTAAGGAAATCGCAATCAAAGAAACAGAACTTCAATCTCGATCAGAGAAAGTTGAGCAGTTAGAGAAAATGATTCAAGATCAAAGACAAGCATTAAATGATCTCAAAGAAACTCTTTCTGATGCTTTATTGAATTTTCAAGGCAAAGGTTTAACCGTAGAGCAACTTAATGGGAAAGTTTATGTATCAATGGAAAATAAACTATTATTTAAATCAGGTAAATGGAATGTAGAGAAGCAAGGTATAAAAGCATTAAAACAACTTGCAAATGTACTTGTTGATAATCCAGATATTTCTATTTTGATTGAAGGTCACACAGATAATGTCCCTGTAAATAGTAAAGGTGATATTAAATCTAATTGGGACTTATCTACAAAAAGAGCAACAGCTGTTGTTGAAATTCTTTTGCAGAACGAACAAATTTTACCTCAAAACCTAACTGCTGCAGGTAGGAGTGAATATTTACCAATTGCACCAAATAGTACATTTGAAGGGAGAGCTGCTAATAGAAGAATTGAAATAATTTTGAGTCCCTCTTTAGATAAAATAACAACAATATTAGAAAAAAAGAACTAATGGAATATAACTTATTACCAGGAACAGATATTGAGGTTAGTAAAATATGTCTTGGAACAATGACTTGGGGAAGACAAAATACAGAAAGTGAAGGTCATCATCAAATGGATTATGCATTAGAAAAAGGCATTAATTTTTTTGATACCGCAGAGCTTTATCCAATTCCACCTCGTAATGAAGAACAAGGTGATACTGAGAGATTTATTGGAAGTTGGTTTAAAAAAAATAAAAACAGAAATAAAATTATTTTAGCATCGAAAATTGCTGGTCCTGCCTCATTTACAAAGCATATAAGAGAAAATAAAAAATATTCAAAAAAAACAATTGACAATGCTATTGAGAACAGTTTAAAAAGATTACAAACAGATTACATTGATTTGTATCAAATTCATTGGCCAGAAAGATCAACAAATTTTTTTGGGAAAAGAGGATATACTTTTAAAAAAGAAGACCATTGGGAAGAAAATTTTGATGAAGTATTAGATGCATTTCAAGTACATGTATTAAAAGGTAATATTAGATATTTAGGGATATCTAATGAAACCCCTTGGGGGACCATGAGGTTTTTAAATTCTTCATCAAAAGACTTGAGACCAAGGATTAGCACTATACAAAATCCTTATTCATTATTAAACAGAACATTTGAAATTGGTAATGCAGAGATTTGTCATAGAGAAAACATTGGATTACTCGCTTATTCTCCCCTAGCTTTTGGAGTGCTTTCTGGTAAATACATGAATGGTAAAAATCCAGAAAACGCAAGGCTTACACTTTTCCCACATTACAATCGTTATAGCTCTAATTCCTGTAATAATGCTGTTGAAAAATACTATGACCTTGCAAAAAAATATGGTTATTCATTAACTGAGCTATCTTTAGCTTTTGTAAATGATCAGCCTTTTGTCACAAGTAATATTATAGGAGCAACTAATCTAATTCAACTTAAAGAAAATATAAATACAGCTTCAATAAAATTAGATGAATCAATTTTAGAAAAAATAAACTTGATTCATGAACAAATTCCCAACCCATCTACATAATAAATAAAATCTAAATTTTCAGCCTTTGATTAGGACTTTATTTTAAGTTTTTTAGAGAATAGAATCTACTAATTTTTGAGTATATTTTTTATTTGGACTCTCATATAAAGCATCTGACTCTTGAATTTCTATTAATTTTCCATCCTTCATAACCATAACCCTGTCAGACATATACTTTACAACAGCTAAATCATGTGAGATAAAAAGAAAACTTAATTTTAAATTACTTTTAAGATCATTCAAAAGATTAAGAATTTGTGCTTGAACAGAAATATCTAATGCAGCTACAGACTCATCGCAAATTAAAACTTCTGGCTTAACCGCTAATGCTCGTGCAATAACAATTCTTTGACGTTGTCCTCCTGAAAGTTCATGAGGATATCGATTTACATATTTAAAAGACAAACCAACCTGTTCAAGTAACTTTTCAACTCTATAATTATTTTTTTTCTTGTTTTTTGATTCGTGCACCCAAAGAACTTCATCTAAAGTAGAACCAACTGTTTTGAAAGGATGAAGTGCAGCAAATGGATCTTGAAAGATGAATTGTATTTTTTTTCTCAAGCTGTTTACTTGCAATTTATTTCTTGGATTTATCACTTTACCTAACCACATTAATTCACCAGAATCTGGGGGGTCAAGAAAAACTAATGTCTTTGCAAGAGTCGATTTTCCTGATCCTGATTCACCAACAATTCCAAGAGTCTCTCCAGGGTAAAGTGAAAAACTTATGGGCTTTAAAGCTTCAAAAATTGATGGTTTACCAAACCATTTTTCTTTGATATAATTTTTTCTAATTTTTTTTACTTTAAGAAGAGGTTTTTGACTGTAGAGTTTTTTATGAAAAATTTTTCGCTTACTTGAAGTAATTATTTTTGGTTTGAAATTATTTGATTGATAATCTAAAACCGTTGGTAATCTTTCAAGGCGAATTTTATTATCAGGCCGTGCAAAAACTAATCCTTTTGTATAATTGTGATTAGGATTTCTAAAAATTTTATTTGTATCTCCTGATTCTACAATTTTTCCATTATTCATTACCAAAACTCTATCAGCTAATTTTTTCACTAAACTTAAATCGTGAGATATGAAAAGTATACTCATTTTATATTTTACTTGAAGTGATTTTAATAGTTGTATTATCTCTTTCTGAACAGTAACATCAAGTGCTGTCGTTGGCTCATCTGCAATTAATAGTTTAGGATTACAAAGTAAAGCCATTGCTATCATAACTCTTTGTTTTTGTCCTCCACTTAATTCGTGAGGATATGATTTAGCTATTCTCTTGTCATCAAATAATTGAACTTCGTTGAGTACTTTCTTAACTAATTCTTTTTTTTTGGTGCTGTCAATTTTTTTATCATTTTTTACAGCTTCAAGAAGTTGTTTTTCACAAGTCAGACTCGGATTCAAACTTGATTGTGGTTCTTGAAAAACCATACCTATCTTTGATCTTCTTATACTTTTCCAATCTTTAGTGGATAAGCCTCTTAGATCTTGATAATTAAAAATAAAATTTTTTGCTTTTAATTTTGAATTTTCTGGCAGAAGACCAATTAAACTCAACGCTGTTAAAGACTTTCCACTTCCTGATTCACCAACAATTCCAACAATTTCTTCTTTCCCTATGTAAAAAGAAATATTTTTTAAGATGTATTCATTATTTATAAGTAATGAAGCATTTACAACTTCAACAAGAAATTCTTTATTCACAAGTACTGCGTGTGATTTTTTAACTAATTAAATTTTTCAATCCCTCAAAAAGGGTTAATAAATATTCAGGGATGATTTGACTTCTATTTTCATCTTCTGTTATATAAATAAGTCCAAATACAATTAATATTAAAAAGCCTATACCTGAAAAAACCTTTTTCATAGAAGAAATATTTTTATAAATCTAATGATTTTTGAATTGGAAAACCCTCAAATTCCAATAACCACCTTTTTTTATTAATCCCCCCAGCATATCCTGTTAGAGATCCGTCACTTCCAATTACTCTATGGCAAGGAATAAAAATCATAATTGGATTTTGAGAAATAGCTTTTCCTACTGCCCTAGTTGCTCTTGAATTCCCACATAAAATTGCTATTTCATTATATGATTTGGTTTTTCCAGATGGGATATCTTTTAAAATTTCCCAGATAGAATTTTGAAATGGTGTTCCTTCAAATTTAAAGGGTAAAACAAATTTCTGGTTTGGATTTAAACAATAAATATTTAAATTTTCTTTAACTTTTTCTACAAGTTTATTAGGTTTTTCAAATGAATACTCTATTGGTTTTTTTATGTATTTAATTTCATAAACGTGTAAATGACTTGCAACAATACTAATCCAGCCTAATGGGGTTTTATAATAATATTTTTCTTTCAAAATATTTATCTCTTAATATAAAGTTGTTTATGTTTCAAAGTAAAAATCTTTTTTTAAAAAGTTATATTAGATGAATAAAACATTTTAGAATATATAGTATGATTCCATTTCAATGGGAAGGAGTAATGCCAGCAATAACCACACAATTTGACAGTAAGGGTGAATTGGATATGGATGCTTATATCAATAATCTTAGACATCAAATAGATGCAGGTGTTCATGGAATAATTTTGGGTGGAACTCTAGGTGAAGCAAGTACACTTAAAATTCAAGAAAAGCAAAAGCTTCTCTCAGTAACACTGAATCAGACAAACGGGAAAATACCTGTGATTTTAAATATTGCTGAGCAGTCTACAGAACAAGCAGTTATTCTTGCTAAACAGGCAGAACTTGAAGGAGCAGACGGATTAATGTTGCTACCCCCTATGCGATATAAAGCTACTGATAAGGAAACAATAATGTATTTTTCAGAAGTTGCTAAGTCAACCTCACTACCAATAATGATCTATAATAATCCTATTGATTATAAAATAAAAGTAACTCTTGAAATGTTTTCTTATTTGGAAAAATTTAAAAATATCAATGCTGTTAAAGAATCTACTCGTGATATTACCAATGTGACAAGAATGATTAATCGTTTTGGTGATAGATTTAAAATTTTATGTGGAGTTGACACCATAGCAATGGAGTCTCTTTTGATGGGTGCAAGTGGTTGGGTTGCAGGATTAGTAGACGCATTTCCTGAAGAAACAGTCGCCATATATACATATTGTAAAAACAGTGAAATAGAAAAAGCACGTTCTATTTTTAGATGGTTTCTTCCATTATTAGAATTAGACATTTCTCCACAACTAGTTCAAAACATAAAGTTGTGTGAATTAGCAACAGGTTTAGGGACAGGATTTGTAAGACCACCCAGACTTCCTTTAGAGGGGAATGAATTTAAAAGAGTTCAAAAAATTATTAAAAGGGGATTAGAGAACAGGCCAAAAAATCTAGACTATAAAAAATACTTGTAATGAAAGCTCAAAATTTAGTAGGAGGAGTTTGGGATGATAATCCTCAAGCAAATACATATAAAACTGTTAATCCTGTTACGAAAGCTTCCCTTCCAACTAATTTTCAAGAGGCAACAAAACAACAAATTCAAATATCGGTAAATAAGGCTTCAGAGGTTTTTGATTTATATTCATCAATTTCATTTGCAGAAAGGATCAAATTTTTAAGTTCAATTAAATCAGGTCTTTTAAAAAAATCCGAAAAAATACTTGATACTTTTCAAAATGAGTCTGCACTTCCTAAATCACGCGCGGAGGGTGAGTTTCAACGTACTGTTAATCAAATTGAAAATTTTATTAAACTACTTGAGGAAGGATCTTTTATCAAACCTATAATTCATACAGGAGGACCAGATTTAAGGAAGATGCTTAATCCAATTGGTCCTGTAGCAGTTTTTGGTGCAAGTAATTTTCCCTTAGCTTTTTCAACAGCTGGTGGTGATACAATTTCAGCTTTAGCTGCTGGCTGTCCTGTAATTGTAAAAGCACACCCTTATCACTCTGGGACAAGCACAATTGTTGCTGAAGTAATTAATAATGCTTTACTTAATTCAGACCTACCAGTAGAAATATTTTCCCATTTAGGGGGAACATCTAATAGTGTCGGTTCAAACTTAGTTAGTCATCCTCTGATAAAAGCCGTTGGATTTACAGGGAGTTTTCAAGGAGGCAAAGCACTTTATGATTTAGCTCAAAATAGATCTGAGCCTATTCCTGTTTTTGCAGAAATGGGTAGTATAAATCCAATTTTTATTACAGAAAAATACTTATTAGAAGATAATAAACTACCAGCTAATTTAGCTCAATCTATAAGTCTTGGTACAGGACAATTTTGTACAAACCCTGGTATGATAATCTATTGTGATTCCGAAAATAAGAGTGATATTTCAAAACAAGTCTACGAATTATTATCTGATGCATTATTACCTCCTATGGTTCATATTAATATTGAGAATAACTATAAATCAAAATTGAAAAATCTTAAAAAGAATAATCATGTAAAACTTATGGGAATTTCTGATAATAATTCATCTTTAGCAACAATTTCTGCTCAGCAATTAATTGAAAATACATATTTATTTGAAGAAATTTTTGGTCCCTTTAGTCTAGTTGTTCACTGTAACTCATTAAATGAAATGAATAAAATAGCCTCTTTAATTCCAGGGCAACTAACAGCTACTATATTAGCAAAAAAGAGTGATTTTTCAAATATAAGTTCAATAGTAAAAATTTTAAAAAATAAAGTCGGGCGTTTACTTTTCGAAGGGGTTCCAACGGGCGTAGCTATAAATCAAGCTATGAACCATGGAGGGCCTTACCCTGCATCTACAGATGTACGTTATACTTCAGTAGGAACTGATTCAATTTACAGATGGCTTAGACCGATTTCCTTTCAAGACTGTCCAGATTCATTTCTACCACCTGCATTACAAAATGTAAATCCCTTAGGTATCAATAGGGTTGTTAATGGAATTCAAACAAAGACTGAATTATGAATCCAAATAGGCACTATGTTTTTGATTGTGTTGATGCTTACACTGCAGGGAACCCAGTACGACTAATAAAATCTCCTAAACCTGATCTTAAAGGAATTACCATGGGAGAGAAAAGAATTCATTTTATAAAAGATTTTGATTGGATACGAACAGGATTGATGTTTGAACCTCATGGTCATGACATGATGAGTGGTAGTTTTTTTTATCCACCCCAAAATTCAAAAAATGATATAGCTATTCTTTTTATTGAAACTAGCGGATGTTTACCAATGTGTGGTCATGGATTAATAGGTACATTGACAATTCTTATGGAAGAAGGATTAATTGATCCTCAAAATGAAGGGGAAATACGTGTAGAAACACCTGCTGGTTTAGTTGTTGCTAATTACAAAAAAAAGGGAGGCAAAATATTAGGTATTAAATTTGTAAATGTACCCGCATTCCTAGCAGCTTCTGATTTAAACATTTTTTGTTCAGATTTAGGGGAATTAAAAATTGATGTATCCTATGGAGGAAATTTTTATGCAATTATAGATATACAGAAGAATTTTAATGGAATTAATGAATATTCAGCAGGAGACTTAATTAAATGGAGTAGAGAAATTCGTGATAAAATAAATTCTAAAAATAATTTTATTCACCCCAAAGATAATAATATTAAAGGATGTAGTCACATTTTGTGGGGTGGTTACCCGTCGCATGAAAATTCAACAGCAAGCAATGCTGTTTTTTATGGAGACAAAGCTATTGATAGGTCACCATGTGGAACAGGAACGTGTGCTAGAATGGCTCAATGGTTCGCGAAAGGGAAATTAAATGTAAATGAAACATTTGTCCATGAGAGTATAATAGGCTCAAAATTTATTGGTAGGGTTGAAGGAGAAACTAAAGTAGGAAGTTTAAAGGCTATAATACCTAGTATTGAAGGTGATGCAAGAATAATAGGTTATAATCAATTAATTTTAGATCCAGAAGATCCTTACGTAAAAGGATTTCAGGTGATTTAATATGGTTAAAAAAAAGGTTATTGTTATTGGAGGTGGAATTGTTGGACTTTCTACGGCTTACTATTTACAAAAAGAAGGTCATGAGGTAACTGTTATTGATAAGGGAGAAATTGGCTCAGGGGCCTCACACATAAATGCTGGATATCTTACCCCAAGTCATATTGTTCCAATGGCAGCCCCAGGAATGATTTCAAAAGGGATAAGATGGATGTTTAATGCTTCTAGTCCCTTTTATATTCAACCAAGATTAAATTTAGATTTGATACGTTGGGGATTAAAATTCATGAAATCATGCACCTCAAGCCATGTTTTAAAATCAATGAGATCAATATTAGATATAAATCTTCTTAGTAAAAAATTATATCTAGAAATGCAACAATCAAAATTTTTAAAATTTCATTTAGAATCTAAGGGACTACTCATGGCATACAAGACATCAAAAGCTGAAAGAGAAGAAGCCAAGGTAGTAAATTGGGCAAAAGATCTTGGAATTAATGTAAAGCAATTTTCAAAAGATGAAATATTAAAAATTCAACCTGAATCACCAATGGACGTTGCAGGTGCATTTTGGTATGAAAGCGATGCACATAGTACTCCAGAATTGTTCATGAAAAATTTATTTAAATATTTAAAGTTAAAGGGTGTTAAATTTAATATAAATGATGAGGTAAATTCTTTCAAAAAAGAGGGAAAGTTTATTAAATCCATTAAAACAAAAAAACAGGTTTTTAAAGCTGACGAATTTGTAATTGCAACTGGAGCTTGGTCAGAAAGGATCTTAAAGAATTTGGGAATATACTTATCAATACAAGCTGGTAAAGGATATAGCTTTAACCTAAATAAATCTACTGGTATTTCTATTCCAGCAATTTTATTAGAAGCAAAAGTAGCTGTAACACCAATGAAAGGATATACTCGTTTTGGAGGTACAATGGAAATATCGGGGATTAATAAAAAAATTAACTTAAATAGAGTAAATGCAATAGCCAAAGCTGGAGAAGAATATTACTCAAATATAAGTATTCCAAAAAATATTTTTAGTAAAGCACAAAGTGGACTAAGACCTCTTTCTCATGATGGTTTACCCTTTATTGGAAGGCATAGAAAAGTAGATAATTTAGTTCTAGCGACAGGACATTCAATGATGGGATGGAGTTTAGGACCAGCTACAGGAAAACTAGTTACCGAATTAATTTCTGATAAAACAAGTAGTTTAGATTTAAATTCTTTTAATCCGGAGCGATAGATTTATTGGATAATAATGTATCAGTGCTTAGCTAATTCAAAAGACTCTTTAGCATCAGATAATTTTTGCAATTTCTTCTGCAAAATAAGATGCAATTAAGTTAGCTCCAGCCCTTTTAAAACTTAAAAGTTGCTCAATCATAATTTGATCATGATCAATCCATCCTTTTTCAGAAGCAGCCTTGAGCATAGAATATTCTCCACTTACTTGATAAGCTGCTATGGGTGCATTTATTTCTTCTTTTAAGTCCCTAATTATGTCTAAATATGCTAATCCTGGTTTAACCATAACAATATCAGCACCTTCTTCTAGATCTCTTTTAGTTTCAATAACAGCCTCCTTTCGATTTCTGAAGTCCATTTGATATGTTTTTTTGTCCCCAAAACCTGGTGCAGAGTTTAGAGCATCTCTAAAAGGGCCATAAAAGCTAGATGCATATTTTGCACTGTAGCTCATAATAACAGTATCATATAAATTTGCTGATTCAAGTTCCTTTCTTATTTTAAGAATTCTGCCATCCATCATATCACTAGGAGCAACTACATCAGCTCCACAAAGAGCATGTGATAAAGCCATTTTAGAAAGAACGTCAATGGTTTCATCATTTAATATTTTCCCCTCCTCTACAATACCATCGTGACCATATGAAGAATATGGATCAAGTGCAACATCTGTCATAACTATCATTTCTGGGACAGAGTTTTTTATTTCTTTAATTGCTCTTTGCATTAATCCATCTGGGTTAAGTGCTTCATCACCTTTATTATCTTTAAAATTATCTGAAATTTTTACAAAAAGTAAAATTGCTTTTAGCCCTAAGTTCCAAAGGTTTTTAACATGTTTAGATAATAAATCTACACTCATTCTATTATAACCAGGCATAGAAGGAATTTTTTCTTCTCGATTATTACCCTCAATAATAAAAAGAGGGACAATAAAGTCATTATGACTTAAATACGTTTCTTGCAAAAGAATTCTAAGACTTTCACTACTTCTTAATCTTCTATTTCTATGAATTGGGTACATTTTATTCTATTAATTGATTTTCATCATCTTCTTTTGATAATGAAGGATTATTATGATCAGTTTCTAAAGAAAAAGGAGCCCCCTCTTCAAATAAATCTGTTTCTTCTTCTTCAGACTTTCTTTTTTTATTCAAAGTCCCTAAAAGCATTATTAACATAGAACTTAATATTACAATTAAAAGAATTTGCTCATTTATTGGATTTTCTTCCATTTCAAAAAAAGAGACATCCTTAAGCTGTATAAATAGTAAAATACTAATTAATCCTCTTGGAGACATATATACTAAAGAACTTGGTCTTAATTTTAATGAAGTTGCTGAAAAATATATATATCTAATCAAGAACATAACAAAGAAAATAATTATGCCATACACTAGTGTTTTTATACTTAAAAAATCCAAAATCTGGATAGAAAAACCAAAAAATAAAAAGAAAAATGTTCTTACTAAAAAAGTTGATTCGGCTGTAAGTGTATGAAATTCTTTGAGTTCTTTTTCTTTCTCTTCTAAATCAAGATTTCTTCTTAAGAAACTAGGTAATAAAGTTTTTACATTGCTAATGAAAATTCCGAAAATAAAAATGGTAACTAGTGCAGGTAAATGCATTAATTTTCCAAAGGCATAAACCAAAATAAGCAAAGCTAAAATTAAAAAAAATTTTACTTTATTCTCAATTTGTTGTATTAGTCTAAAAAGAATATAAGTAATGAAAATGGAAATTAGAATTACACCTAAAATTTGAAAACCAAGTGAGATTAGTGATTCCAAACCTAAAAATGTTTTTCCATTCTCAGCTTGAAGTAAACAATAATTAAAAATCATAATGCCTAAAATATCAGAAAATGTAGATTCATAAATTACAAACTCCTGATCGCGTTTAAGTAGACTTGAAGCTGAGGGAATAGCAACCGCACTACTGATTATTGCAAGGGGAATGGCAAACAAGACAGAACTGTATTCTTCCATTGAGAATGTTTTTTTAAATAAAAATTGTAAAGCAAAAATATTAGCCAAAAGAATAATTAGAGCTGATAAAAAGCCTTTAAAGATTAATGGCAATTTTTCTACAGTAATTTCTAATTCAATCGCTCCTTCCAATACAATTAAAATTAGACCAATTGTACCTAAAACAGGAATAAGATTATCTAAAAAAGAAAAATTATCATAATTAGTAAATGATATAAAAAAACGAATTATTATTCCTGTAAGCATAAGTAAAATGACAGAAGGAAATTTTGTTCTTCTCGCAAAAGCATCAAATAAATAAGAGAAAATAATCAACAGTGGCAGAACAAATAGTATATCAAGTGTGTTCATAATTCTGTTATTATTTGATTTTCAAATTACAAATTAATCTATTTCTTTTAGCTAAAATAAATCTTAGATCCAATTTCTAGGGGATTTCAATATTTTCAAAAGTTTTTCTTCAGCCGAACCTTTTTTGGGTTTAAAATTATATTTCCACTGAACTTTTGGAGGCAGACTCATCAAAATACTTTCTATTCTCCCATTTGTCCTTAATCCAAAAATTGTCCCTTTGTCATGAACAAGATTAAATTCTACATATCTTCCTCTTCTCATTTCTTGCCAGTTTTTTTGTTCATCAGTGTATATCAAATTCATTCTTTTTTTTAGTATTGGGACATATGCAGTTAAAAACGATTTGCTTACACTAATTATGAATTTATAATGATCTTCAAGGGTGTTGTTTTTGTCTTCTTTAAGATAGTCAAAAAATAAGCCCCCTACACCCCTAGCTTCATTTCTATGTTTATTGAAAAAATATGAATCACATTCTTGTTTGAATTTATTGTAATATTCTGTGTTGAATTGATCACAAACATCTTTACAGGTTTTGTGAAAATGTTCAGCATCTTCTTTGAAAAAATAATATGGTGTTAGATCAAGACCTCCACCAAACCACTGGTCAATTATTTTTCCATTTTTATCATACATCTCAAAATATCTCCAGTTAGCATGAACAGTCGGTGCCATTGGATTATTTGGATGGATTACTAAACTTAATCCACATGCATAGAAATCTACATTTTCAACTTTAAAGTACTCTTGCATACTTTCAGGAAGAGGACCATGGACTGAAGAGATATTTACACCCCCTTTTTCTATTACACCTCCATTTTCAATTATTCTTGTTTTTCCACCACCACCTTCAGGGCGAATCCAAATATCCTCATTAAATTTAGCTTTAGCATCAATTTTTTCAAATTCATTGGTAAAATTATCTTGCAGTAATTGTAAATATTTGTAAAATTTATTTTTCATTGCAATAAATTAATAATATGATTTTACTGCATCGACAAAAGCTTTTGCATGGTCTACAGGAATATTGGGTAATATACCGTGACCTAAATTGACTATATATCTATCTTTACCAAATTCGTTTATCATTTTGTATACAGCTTCTGTTATCTCAGTTATGGGAGATAACAATCTAGATGGATCAAAATTTCCTTGAAGAGTAATTTGTCCTCCAGAAAGATATCTTGCATTTTTAGCTGAACAAGTCCAATCTACTCCAAGAGCAGCCGCTCCTGACTTCCCCATTTGATGTAAGGCAAACCAACATCCTTTTCCAAATATAATCGTAGGTATCTCATTTTTAAGAGCATCAATTATTTGTTGAATGTAGGGCCACGAAAAAATATTATAATCTTCTGGTGAAAGCAATCCACCCCATGAATCAAATATTTGAATAGCATTTACACCACAAGCAACTTTTTCTTTAAGATATAGAATCGTTGTATCTGTAATTTTTTGAAGTAAACTATGAGCTTCATTAGTTTGACTAAAACAAAAAGCCTTTGCCTTATCAAAATTTTTTGAACCTTGTCCTTGAACAGCATAACATAATAAAGTCCATGGTGAGCCAGCAAAGCCAATTAGCGGGACCCTCTGATTGAGTTCTGTTTTAGTCATTTTAATTGCCTCCATTACATATCCTAAGTGTTCATTGATATTTGGAATAATTAATTTGTCAATATCAGATTGGGACCTTACGGGATTTGGTATCCAAGGCCCAATATTGTCTCTCATTTCCACGGTCATTTGCATAGCTTGAAGAACAACTAATATGTCACTAAATAATATTGCTGCATCAGGGCCAATTTGTTCGATAGGCATTAAAGTAATTTTTGTTGCTAATTCTGGAGTTTGACAACGTGTAAAAAAATCATATTTATTTTTTAATGTCATAAAATCAGGTAAATAACGACCGGCTTGGCGCATCATCCAAACTGGAGGGCGTTTTACTTTTTCACCATTCAGGGCTTTTAAAAAAAGATCATTTTTAAGCATAATGTTTTAAATAATGACTATTAAGAATTGATAGTAATTCATTTTCATTTGGTTTTTTTGCTTCTGTAAAATCCCTTGTAAATTTTTCTAAAGTTTTCGAAGTGCTTTTGCCTATAGAAAATGCATGAACTTTTGAAGACCAATTATTTTTTTTAAAAAAACTGTTTACTGCAGAAGGGCTAAAAAATAAAACACCGTCAAATTGATTGTCAAATTTTTTTGAATTGTAAATTGTATTATAAATTTCATGTATTTGAAGACTTATTTTTTCTTTTGCTAACAATGATTCTATTTCATGTCTTCGAAGTTTCCCGCAAAAGAAAGAAAAGGTTTCATTTTTGTAGGTCTTAATTATGTGAAAACCTAAATCAGAAGCATTATGAGTCATTTTAATTACTTTTTGTCCATTTTTTTCAAGTAGGGCTTTAGTTTTCTCTCCAACACAAAAGTATCTTTTGCCTCCTATCTGTTTTTTTATTTGAGGATTTTCAAATGCAATCTTTACAGCATTTTGACTCGAAAAAATAAATGATGACTGGAATTTAAAATTTTTTAATGGGATTGAATTAATTTTTATAAAAGGATGCTCAAATATAGAAATACCTATTTGAGCTATTTGAAATTTAAAGTTTAAATCTAAAATTTTGGTAGAAAGTAATCTCATTTCATTTGACTTTTTATTTCTCTCATCAAATTAGAACCACCATTTTTCAATAAATTTTCAGCAATATTTTCTCCAGCATTATTTAGCCCGTCAATTGATATTTTGCATTCATCAATTATCGCTTTTTTACCATCCAAAGAAAACAATCCATATTTAAAATAAACAACTTCTTTGTCAATAAAAGCATTTGCTCCAATGGGTGCAGTACAGCCGCCTTCTAAAGTTCTAAGAAAATTGCGTTCTATACCTGCACACAAATAAGTTTTAGTACAATTAATTTTTTTAACAATTTTAGAAATATTTTTGTTTTGAATTAATGAAGTTATCCCAATAATTCCTTGAGAGGGCGCAGGAATCATCCAGTCTAAAACTAAAAATTTTTCATCTAACAAATTCAAACGATCAAGGCCAGCTTGAGCAAAAATAGCTCCTCCCCAACTTGATTTTTTCATTTTTTCTAGACGAGTTTCAAGATTTCCTCTTAAGTTTTCAATTATGTGGTTAGGGTATTTTCTTAACCATTGTGCTTTTCTTCTTAAGCTACTTGTTCCAACAGAGTTGCTTTCTTCCCAGTTTAAAAAATTGGGATGATAAACTAAGACATCATTTACTAGTCCTCGTTTTAGACATGCTGAGATTTCAATTTCTTTAGGTAATAATGTCGGCACATCTTTTAGGCTATGGACAGCAATATCTATTTTTTTGTCCAAAAGAGCCTGGTCTAGGTTTTTTGTGAAAACTCCTTGCACACCTATCTCATATATAGGTTTACTTAATTCTTTATCCCCAGTACTTTCAATTGGAATTAAAATGGATGAATAACCATTTTTTTCCAATCCGTTTTTAACCTGATTAGCTTGCCAAATTGCAAGAGCACTTTTTCTAGTTCCTATACGCACCATTCTTATTACAGATTCTTTGGATCAAGTTCAAAAATATCTTCAATTAGTTCAATTGTTTGTTTTGCATTATTTGGATTTTCACGAATATAGGCTGCTATTTGTCCTGTTATTTTTTGTGCGATTTGTTGTTTTTGCTGGTAACCAAAACAGTGGTTAATATACTTTTCTAATTCAAATTTTTCTTTCTTTGAAAAAACAATTTTTTCTTTAAAAGCATTAAGCGCAGGAATATATTTTCGATGTTTAAACCAAGTCAAAAATTCATTTTTTACTTCATTTAGAATTTTTTCTGCCTTAGGAATAAGTTTTTTTCGTTTTTCAAAAGTCTCATCTGTAATTTGAGAAAGCTCATCCAGATGAACAACGCTGATATTTTCTATATCAGTTATTTCTAATGATACATTTCTTGGGATTGATAAATCTAGAATAAGTAAAGGCTTACTATTAAGAATTAAATCTTTACTTATTGTTGGTGCTTGTGCTCCAGTGGCAACAATTAATATATCTGCATCATATATTGCTGATGTTAACTCGGAATAAGGTTTTACAATAACCGGAAATTTACTACCAATTTTTTCTGCACGTTCTTTGGTTCGATTGATTAAAGTGATATGATCATTTTGTGTGTGTTTTACTAGATTTTCACATGTATTAGCACCTATTTTACCTGTTCCAAAAAGCAAGATATTTTTATTGGAAATATTTTTTACATGACTTAAAATATATTGGACTGAAGCAAATGCTACTGAAGTGGCTCCAGTTGAAATAGAAGTTTCTGTTTTAATTCTTTTACTAGACTGAATAACAGAATTGATTAATCTTTCTAAGTATCCATTTGCTAGCCCCATTTTTTTTGAACGATAAAAACTTTGTTTAATTTGACCTATAATCTCAAAATCACCAAGTATTTGACTTTCAAGTCCTGAACCAACACGAAATAGGTGTGAAATTCCTTTTTCTCCTGTGTAATTATAACCTATGGTATCATAGAGTTTTCTGTTCCCATCACTATGCTTACATAATAAGTCAATAAGAAAATCTAAATCATTGGTCCACGCATAAAGTTCCGTCCTGTTGCATGTTTTTATAACTAAGAGGTCTTTTATATTTGATTTTTTTGCATCCAAGAATAATGCATGTTGTTGGGTGTCATTAAGGCTAAATTTACCCCTAACATTTATATCTGCGGTTTTATAGCTTATACCTACAACAAAGAAATCGTACTGTTCCACTAAAGCTAAATCAAATTCCGAAACAAAAATAATATAGAGATTATATAAAAAATAACGATAAAAAGTTTTAAAATATCTATTTAGGTTTTTGGATTTTATTTCACTGTCCAGATATTCAAAAAATTATATTTTTGTTTAAATAATTAAGTGTTGTATACTAATATTTAATAAACTTTTTTATGGAAAATAACGATATAAGTTCATTTAGTGAAACTAAAATTGAAAATGGATTTGTTGTTTTAAGAACAAAAAACGATAGTGATATTTTAGTTAATAAAAAAAAGGATGTTAATAAGGACGTTATACAATTCCATTTTTGTCTAAAAGGTCAAACTAACTTCATATTTAATCAAGGTAATTATACTTTTCAAGTTCAAGAAAATCATTCCATGCTGCTTTATAATCCTCAAAAACCTTTACCTATAAATGTCGAATTAACTCCAGAAACTTGGATGATAAGCATACTGATTTCTATAGCTAAATTCCATTCACTTTTTTCTTCTGATGCGAATCATATATCTTTTTTAAGTCCAGAAAATAGTTCAAAAAAATATTACGATAATTTGCCTTTTACTTCATCAATCGCAGTAGTGCTTAGCCAAATATTACAAGCTCGAGTTCATGATAGTATGAAATCCCTTTATTTTAAGGGTAAAATTTATGAACTTCTAAGTCTCTATTTCAATAAGAACGATGATTCCTCAATTGAGCAATGTCCTTTCTTAATTGATGAACAAAATGTTCAAAAAATCAGAAACGCAAAAGACATTATTTTAGATCGAATGATTGATCCTCCTTCTTTAGATGCATTAGCTTTAGAAATTGGTCTTCCATTGAAAAAACTTAAACAAGGATTTAAACAAGTATATGGAGATACTGTATTTGCATACTTATTAGAACATAAGATGCAAGAAGCAAGAAGAATGCTTGATTCTCAAAAGTATAATGTTAATGAAGTTGGATTAAAATTAGGATATAGTACTTCAAGTCATTTTATTGCCGCTTTTAAAAAGAAATATGGAACTACACCTAAGAAATATTTAGGATCAGTATCTTCGTAAAAAAAATGCAAATGAAAGGTGTTCTACTTGTGAATTTGGGTTCTCCAGATAGCACAAACACAAATGATGTTAGAAATTATTTAGAAGAATTTTTAATGGACGAAAGGGTAATAGACCTTCCAAAATGGTTTAGATCTTTTCTGGTTAAAGGCATTATTTTAAAAACAAGACCTAAAAAATCAGCGAAAGCATATAAAAAAATATGGTGGGATCAAGGTTCACCGCTCATAGTTCTCTCAGAAAGGCTTCAAAAGAAAGTTCAAAACAAAGTTTCAATTCCAGTTGTTTTGGCGATGAGATATGGAAATCCATCAATCAAAAATGGAATTGAAGTTCTTCACAACAAAGGAGTTAAAGAGGTTTTAATTATTCCATTATATCCACAGTTTGCAATGGCAACAACTGAAACTATTTTAGTCCTAGCAGAGGAAATTCAAAAAAAATATTATCCTGAAATAGAACTAACTTCTTTGCCACCATTTTATAACCATCCTGACTATATTAGAGTTTTGGGTAATTCTATTCAAGAAGCAATTGAAGGGAAAAATTGGGAACATTTATTGTTTTCTTATCACGGAGTACCCGAAAGACATATAAGAAAATCTGATGTCACAAAATCGCATTGTAAAATTAATGGAGAGTGTTGTTTTGAAAATTCCCCGGCACACAAATTTTGCTATAGGCATCAATGTGAAATGACTTCTTTGAAAGTTGCAGAATATTTAGAATTAAAGGAGGGTTCTTTTTCAACAAGTTTTCAATCTAGAGTTTCTATTTTAGGATCATGGCTAAAACCATATACCGATAAAACTGTTGAAAAATTTGCTAAATCAGGGACAAAAGATTTAGCTATTGCAACTCCTGCTTTTGTTTCAGATTGTTTAGAGACTCTTGAAGAAATTGGAATGGAAGCAACAGAAGATTTTGAAGACAAAGGGGGAAAACATCTTCATGTTATACCATGCATCAATGATAGAGAAGATTGGGTAAACGTATTAAGTAGGTGGATTGATGAGTGGGCTCATATGAAAAACTAATAATGAAGACTTCAAATACTCAGCTTTTAGGAACTCTTCCAATATCAAATCTTTTAATTCAACAAGCCATTCCAGCATCTATTGGTATACTTGTAATGTCACTGAATATTTTAATTGATACTATTTTTGTTGGACAATGGATAGGCTCAGAAGCAATTGCAGCTATTAATGTTGTTCTACCGGTATCTTTTTTTATTGCTGCACTTGGAATGGCAATTGGTGTAGGAGGTGCTTCAATAATATCCAGAAGTTTAGGAGAAAAAAATATTGTAAAAGCTGAACAAACATTTGGAAATCAAATTACACTTACGTTTTTAATAACTATACTAGTTGTTATTTTTGGCTTATTTTTTGTAAATCAAATCATCCCAATTTTTGGTGGGAAGGGATCACTTTTTTCTTTTGCTAAAACATATTATGTTATCGTAATGTATGGTGTCCCCGTTTTAGCTTTTTGTATGATGGCAAATAATACCATTAGGGCAGAAGGTAAACCAAAAAATGCTATGTATGCTATGTTATTACCCTCTATTTCTAATTTAACATTAGATTATATTTTAATAAAGGTTTTTGATATGGGAATGATGGGTGCTGCTTGGGCAACTTCACTTTCATATGGTGTATGTGCAACTTACATAATTTACTTTTTTCTATCAGGGCAATCTATTCTTAGACCAAAATTGTCCAACTTTTTCATAAATTATAATACGGTTTTACAAATCACTTCACTTGGTTCTGTTACTTTAGTTAGACAGGCAATGGTTAGTTTAACGGTTCTATTAGTAAATAATATTTTATTTACAATTGGAGGAGAATCTTCAATCACTGTTTATGCTATAATAAGTAGAATGCTTATGTTTGCTACGTTTCCAATTTTTGGTATAACACAAGGTTTTCTGCCTATAGCTGGATATAATTATGGAGCAAAAAACTGGTTGAGAGTTAGAAATATAATTAATACGTCCATATTATATTCAAGTGTATTAGCAACTATCGTTTTTCTTTTAATTTTTTTCTACTCAGATTTTATACCTCAAATTTTTTCAAAGGATGTCATTGTATCAGAGCAAACGCCAATGGCATTAAGATATGTATTTATGGCATTACCAATAATTGGGATTCAGCTAATTGGTGCTGCTTATTTTCAAGCTATTGGCAAAGCAAAGCCAGCTTTACTTTTAACTTTGAGTAGACAGGGTTTTTTTTTCATTCCCTTGTTATTTTTACTACCTCCATACATTGGTATAGATGGTGTATGGCTTTCATTTCCAATCGCTGATTTGCTTTCTACTTTGGTCACAATTTATTTTCTTAATCGTTCGATTAGAAAAGAACTAATTTAAGATACCCTTGAATATGGGAATAAATTAAATTTTATATTTTTATTATACACAGAAAAACTTATTATGAAAATTTTTGATCTAAAAGCTAAAATTTTATTTACTATATATCTTTTATTTATAACATACAATTCTTTAGAAGCCCAATCTAGAAAAAGAGCAAATAAAAATAAAATTACTTATCCGGAATCTACTTATGAGTCTATCAAGTATCGTTCACTAGGACCTCATAGAGGTGGTCGTTCAGCTGCTGTTACTGGGGTTCCTGGAAACCCTAATTTGTTTTATTTTGGAGCAACAGGTGGTGGAGTTTGGAAAACGGAAGATGGAGGCCAGTCTTATGAAAATATATCGGACGGATACTTTGGAGGAAGTATAGGGTCAGTAGCAGTTTCCAAAAGCGATAATAATGTAATTTATGTAGGTGGAGGTGAAGTTACTCTAAGGGGTAATGTCTCTTCAGGGTATGGTATATGGAAAAGTGTTGATGCGGGAAAAACATGGAATTTTTCTGGATTACCAAAATCAAGACATGTTCCTAGAATTGTAATAGATCCAAATAATCATAATATAGTTTATGCGGCAGTATTAGGTAATATATATAAGCCTACATCTGATAGAGGTGTATACAAAAGTAAAGATGGTGGAAAAACGTGGGAAAAAGTTTTATTTTCAAATAATCATTCTGGAGTAGTTGAGTTAGTTATGGATCCTTCAAATTCAAGAACTCTTTATGCTGCAACCTGGAGGGTAAATAGAACCCCATATAGCCTTAATAGTGGGGGAGAAGGATCTGCGCTTTGGAAGAGTGTTGATCAGGGGGAAAATTGGACAAAAATAAGTATTAATGAAGGTTTCGCAGAAGGAACTTTAGGCATAATTGGAGTAACTGTATCACCTGTTAACACACAAAGAGTGTGGGCAATCGTTGAAAATCAAGAAAAGGGAGGTATATATAGATCTGAAGATGGAGGATCAACTTGGAGTCATATCAATGATAGCAGAGAATTAAGACAAAGGGCATGGTATTATTCTAAAATATATGCTGATACAAAAGATGAAGATATTGTTTATGTTATGAATGTTTCGTATCATAAATCAAAAGATGGGGGCAAAACATTTAAAAGTAATAATGCTCCTCACGGTGATCATCATGATCTATGGATTGCTCCTGAGGATAATCAAAGAATGATAATTGCCGATGACGGTGGAGCCCAAATTTCATTTAATGGTGGCGAAACATGGACAACATACCATAACCAGCCAACAGCACAATTTTATAGGGTAACAACAGATAATTCATTTCCTTTTAGAATTTATGTTGCTCAACAAGATAATTCAACATTAAGAGTAAATTATCGATCGTCAGGGGGAGGAATTTCAGAAGACGATTGGGAGCCAACAGCTGGAGGTGAGTCAGCTCATTTAGCAATTGATCCACTCGATAATGATATAGTTTATGGTGGAAGTTATGGAGGTTATTTAACAAGGGTAAATCACAAAACAAATTCTGAAAGAGGTATAAATGTTTGGCCTGATAACCCTATGGGATATGGAGCGGAAGGAATGAAATATCGATTTCAATGGAATTTCCCGATTCATTTTAGTAAACATGACCCTAAAAAATTATATACTTTTTCAAACCATGTACATGTTTCTGAAGATGAGGGTCAAAGTTGGGAAATAATAAGTCCAGATTTAACACGTAATGACCCAAAAAAGTTAAAATCTTCAGGAGGTCCAATAACACAAGATAATACAGGTGTAGAATATTATTGTACGATTTTTGCTGCTAATGAATCCTCAATAAAAGAAGGATTAATGTGGGTAGGAAGTGATGACGGGTTGATACATTTAAAAAAAGATGGCGGAAATAATTGGGAAAATGTAACTCCCTCAAACATGCCAAAATGGCTAATGATAAATAGCATTGAACCTTCCCCGTTTGATCCAGCAGTTTGTTATGTAGCAGGAACGTTATATAAAACAGGTGATTTCAAGCCATATCTATACAAAACTTCAGATTATGGAAAAACATGGAGCCTAATTACAAATGGAATTAAATCAGAACACTTTACAAGAGTTTTAAGAGCAGACCCAGAAAAAAAAGGAATACTTTATGCAGGAACTGAGTCAGGAATGTATATTTCTTTTGATGATGGTAATTCTTGGAATTCATTTCAGCTTAACCTTCCAATAGTTCCAATAACTGATCTAACAATTAAAGAAAATAGTCTGATTGTAGCTACACAAGGTAGAAGCATTTGGGCCCTAGACGATTTAACAGTTTTACATCAAATAGATCAAAATACTGTAAACGAAGAGATAAACTTATTCAAACCCAAAACAAGTTATAGAACTCGTGGTAGAGGAGGTAAAGAAACACTCACAGAAGGAACAAACTTACCCAATGGGGTAATTGTTCATTTTAATGTAAAAAACTTTAGTCCAGATAAAGATGAGTTGTCTATACATTTTAAAGAACAAGATGGAACAATAATTAAAACATACAAAAGCAATGATGAGATTGATAAATTAGAAATTAAAACAGGGGGTAATACTTTTGTTTGGAATACTTTATATGAAGGGGCAGAAATACTAGATAGTATGATATTTTGGTCTGCCTCTTTTTCAGGAGCTAAAGCTGTTCCAGGTAAATACAAAGTTGTTCTAGAAAAAAATGGTGAAAGTCAAGAACAAGAATTTGAAATCTTACCTGATCCAAGATCGGAAGTGTCTATTTCTCAAATGAGACTTCAATTTGATTTTGTTAATAAAGTTAATGCCACAGTGGATAAAGCCCACAAAGCAATTAAAAATATTCGACAGATAAGAAAAAAGTTAGAGGAATTTGATTCCAATTTTTCAGAAAATGAAAGCGTAATTAATTTGGTTGAGAAAGCAAAACAATTAAACTCGTCATTAACTGAAATTGAAAAAGCTCTTTATCAAACAAAAAATAGAAGTAGGCAGGACCCTCTTAACTTTCCTATAAAATTGACCAATAAATTAGGGCATTTAAATAGTTTGGTAACCAGCAATGATTTTCCACCCACTAATCAAGATGAATTAGTAAGAAAAGAATTAACGGCTGAAGTAGAAAATCATATTTTAAAATATCAAAAATTAGTATCAAAAGATTTAAAATACTTCAATGAAGAATTTGCAAGTCTAAATCTTGACTATTTAACAGTAAAATAAAACTTATTGTACTACAATTATATAAAAGCTTTACATTTAATTTTTGTAATCACATGGTTTGCAGGATTATTTTACATTCCTAGACTATTTATTTATCATATTGAAGCAAATAAAAAAGTAAAAAAAGAAGCAGATATTCTAATACCACAATTAAAAATTATGGCTAGAAGACTGTGGTATATTATCACATGGCCTTCTGCAATATTGTCAATTTTATTCGCTATTTGGCTTGTTTTACTGGTTCCCTCTTGGCTTTCGCAAGGATGGATGCATATAAAAATTACTTTTGTTGTACTATTGATATTTTATCATTTAAAAACTCACAAAATGTTTTTAAAACTACAGAAAGATCAAATTAAATATAGCAGTATGTATGTTAGAATATGGAATGAAGGAGCCACTATTTTACTGTTTTCAATTGTTTTTTTGGTTATTCTAAAAGATAGTCTCAGCTGGATATGGGGCTTAACAGGTTTAATAGCTTTAGGTTTGCTTTTAATTTTGGGTATTAGAATATACAATAAGATAAGAAAAGACGAATGACTTTAAAATTTAGAATACCAAAGCGGACATCATTTAGAACTCGTCTTTTTATTGTTATGATTGGGATGCTTGTTATTGCAGGATTAATGATTTTAGGAACTACAACAATACAATATGAGTCTCAAAGAGAAAATTATCATCTAGGTAGGCTAACTCGCAAAGAAATCCAAATTATAAGACATATTGATTATTTAGCAGAAAAACATAACTTGATAAACAAACCTTTTGAAGTTTGGAACGAATTTAGTTCAGATTTTGAAAAAATAAATACAATTCATAATATTCAATATTCACTTTTTAATCTTGAGGGGAATCCGTTATTTATTTATCATTCTCCTCTTGAAGTCGTAGCTAATAATTATAATTTAAGTAGAGAATTATTAGAGAAAATTAAAAGCTCAAAAGATGGAAGTTATATAGAGCACTATAAATCTGAAATAGATAATTTTCATGCCTCATATAAGATTTTAAGAGATGATCTAAATCGAGCATATGCTATATTATTTTTCCCATATTTTGAGGATATTTCTTTTTCTGAAAATGAGTTAAACACATTTATAGAAAATCTTTATCAGATTTACATTCTACTTTTAGTAGGTGTAATTTTTATAGCTTATTTTTTGTCTAGGTATGTTACACGCTCGCTCGACACAATAAAGGTTAGAATGGGTAAGATGCGTCTAGAAAAAAAGAATGAAAAAATTCATCTAAAAAATGCTACAAGAGAAATTGATAGTTTGGTAAACTCTTACAATAAAATGATAGATGATTTGGCTGAAAGTGCTGAAAAATTAGCTAAAACAGAACGTCAACAAGCTTGGCAAGAGATGGCCCGACAGGTCGCTCATGAAATTAAAAATCCGTTAACGCCAATGCGTTTAACTATTCAAAGTTTTCAAAAATATTTTGATCCTAATGATACAGATAATCAAAATAAATTAAATGAGTTTACCAATTTATTAATTCAACAGATTGATACGATGACTGATGTAGCTGAGGCATTTTCTAATTTTGCTAGTCTTCCAAAAACAAAAATGAAAAAATATGATTTAGTAGAAATTACAAAAACAACAGTTAATATTTTTGATAAAGAAAAAATTGTTTTTTCATCTGACAAAGCTCATGTCTTTCACTTATTAGATAAAACACAATGGATTCGAGTAATTACCAATCTTGTACAAAATGCTCTTCAGTCAGTTCCGAAAACTAGAAATCCACAAATAGGAATACAATTAAATACTGAACCTGGTAAAACTATTCTTTCTATAATGGATAATGGAAATGGAATTCCAGATCAAATAAAAGATAAAATTTTTGAACCAAAATTTACTACTAAAACTTCTGGAATGGGTTTGGGGTTAGGGATTGTTAAAAGCATTATTGAATCCCATGGTGGAGAAATACAATATGTTTCCAAGAAAAATAAAGGAACAACTTTCACAATAACTCTCCCTCAAATAGATAATTAATTATTAATAGCCTTTTTGATAGTTGATTCTATTTTTATTATGTTAGAATCTAATTGATTTGAATTGTTTTCAATTGATTCATGGAGCTTAAAAATTATTTTAGTACCAATTGGGATTGGGAAATAATTATTTTTTGCAAGTTTCCACGAATTATTAATACTAACTGGAACTATAATAGCTTTAGGTAAACTTTTCATCAATGTTTTTAGACCTGAAGCATGAAATTTTTTCATCTCTCCTTTTTTGGATCTTGTACCCTCAGGAAAAATAACAACTGAATATTTTTTTTTTGAGATTTCTTTTGCAAAAGCTTTAATTGATTCAATAGCTTCTTTTGGTTTTTTACGATCAATAAGCACTGAACCTCCATTTCTCAAGTTAAATGAAATACTGGGAATTCCTTTTCCTAATTCTTTTTTACTTATAAATTTTACATGATAATCTCTCAAATACCAGATTAGTGGTGGAATATCATAGGTGCTCTGGTGATTAGCAACAAAAATTATACTATTATTTTTAGGAAGTTGGTTTTTATTTTCAAATATAATTTTTGTTCTCAATATTGAAAGAGATTTTATTATGAAGAAATTTAATAAATCAACACTTTTTTTATGAGCGGTATATCCAAAAAAATAGAAATTTAGCCACTGAATACAATGAAAAGTTATAAGTAGTGATCCAAAGAAAAAATAAAATATTACTGATAGTGGATAACTCAAAAATTTATACATCAGATTTGTATAAAAATTTAGGCAAAACTTTAGCAGTGGCTGTTATATGCTGCTTTTAAATTCTCTGCAATTAGTTCTGCTGGTCTTCCCTCAATATGGTGACGCTCAATCATATGAACTAGAGCACCGTCTTTAAATAATCCAATACTTGGTGAAGATGGAGGAAAAGGGACCATCATATCTCTTGCACTTTTTGTAGCCTCTGTATCTACGCCGGCAAAAACAGTAACAAGATAGTCCGGAGTTTTTTCATTTTGTAAAGAGTAATGAACACCAGGACGAGCGTTTGCAGCAGCACATCCACAAATAGAATTAACTACAATTAAGGTAGTTCCTTTTTTTGTTAAGGCATTTGAGACATCATCAGAAGTTGTTAGCTCTTCAAATCCAATATTAGTTAACTCTTCTCGCATCGGTTTTACAATTTCAGCAGGATACATAATTATTTTTTTTCAAAGATATAAATTAAAGGAATTTAAAGGTTTTGAAAGGCCAATTTAATTTGGCAATTTTGTAAAATAATTAAAAAAAATGATAAAGTGGTTTGCTGCTTTTTTGGGTTATTATTTTTTTAGGTTTCCAGGTGCACTATTAGGATTTTTTATTGGGGGTATAATAGAAAAAATTAATAATGGGAATAATTCTTTATTCCAAACAAAAATTTCTACTAGAGATCCAAGAATCTTACAACTAAATCTATTAGCTCTCTCAGCAACTGTGATTAAAGCAGATGGTCAAATTAAATCTCAAGAACTTCAATTTGTAAGAAATTTTTTCATAACTAATTATGGAAAAGACCAAGCATCACTAATTTTTGACACATTTAATGCGGAAATAAAAAAGGAGGTTCAAAATATAAATGAGTTGGCTAGAATATTTGTTTATAAGACACCCTATGAAACACGTTTACAAGTACTTCATTTTCTATTTGGAGTAGCTAACGCTGATGGTGTGATCTCTAAAAGTGAACTTATAAAAATAGATCAAATTGCAAGTGCTCTAGGATTAAGACATTCAGACTTTGAAAGTATTAAAGCAATGTTTATTCAAGAAACTGATAGAGCCTACAAGATTTTGGAAATTTCTTCTAATGCTACAAATGATGAAGTCAAAAAAGCATACCGTGAAATGGTTAAAAAATACCATCCTGATAAACTAAGATCAAAAGATCCTGCATTAATAAAGGGAGCCAAAGAAAAATTTCAAGAGGTTCAAAAAGCATATGAGGAAATTCAAAAAGCTAGGGCAATATGATAGATTTATTATGGTTTTATTTAAAACTTGGATTCTGGCATGTGCTAGACTTAGACGGATTAGACCACTTATATTTTATAATTACTTTAGCAATACCCTATACTTTTCGTCAAGGAAAAAAACTATTATGGTGGGTAACACTTTTTACACTTGGGCACACAATCTCTTTGATAGGAAATTTTTATGCTGACATTCCTATTTCATCATATTGGGTTGAATTATTAATCCCTATAACAATAGCATTAAATTCTGTTCCATTAATTTTCACAAAATTACAAAATAGCTCTTTCCATAAAGGATATTTTCTATCATCAACTACTGTCATATTTGGCATTATTCATGGTTTGGGTTTTGGAAGATATTTCAAAATGCTTATAACAGATGAAAACGTAAGTTTTTCACTTTTTTCCTTTGCTTTAGGTGTTGAATTTGCACAAATTATTATTGTTTTTAATGTTTTAGTAATCAGTTTGATTGTTATTAATATTTTAAGACAAGAAAGAAATAGTTGGCAACTCTTAGTGGGTGCTCTAATAATATCTCAAGCGATATCAATGATTTTTGAACGAATTTAAATCATATTAAATTCGAAATATTACCTTAGCAAAAATGAAAAAAAACAAACAAGAAAAGCATGACAAGGCTTACCTGGAAATGGCTAAAATTTGGGGACAACTTTCTTATTGTGAAAGAAAAAAAGTTGGTGCTTTAATTGTTAAGGATAGGATGATTATTTCTGACGGATATAATGGCACACCGTCTGGATTTGAAAATATTTGTGAAGATGAGGAACATTATACCAAATGGTATGTCCTTCACGCAGAGGCAAATGCAATTCTAAAAGTGGCCTCTTCAACTCAATCATGCAAAGGGGCTACTCTATACATAACCTTGTCTCCGTGTAGAGAATGTAGTAAACTAATACATCAAGCAGGAATCATCAGAGTAGTTTATTCTAAAAAGTATAAAGACACTAGTGGACTAGAATTTTTAAAAAGAGCAGGTGTGTCTTTAACTCAAATTAATTTATTTAATGAGGAATTATAGTAACACAATATTTTTAATACTAATTATATTTCTTTCGATAGCGATTGGATTTTTATTTGGTTCTAATTTTGAAAAACCAGTTTCTAAAAAATATGGTAATTCAAGCATTAATAAGCTCAATAAATTAATTACATATTTGTCAGAGGATTACGTTGATAAAATAAATACCGATAGTTTAGTAAGTGTTGTTATAGAAGATATTGTGGACGAATTAGACCCTCATTCTGTTTATATACCTGCAGTTCAGAGTAAATCTATAGCTGAAAGTATGCAAGGAAACTTTTATGGAATAGGTGTTCAATTTCGTATTTTACAAGATACCGTTTCTGTAACAAGAGTCCTGGAAGATGGACCTAGTGAAAAAGCAGGATTATTAGCTGGTGATAGAATTCTAATTGCAGATAAAGATACACTCTATCAAAAAAAATTAACAAGTGAACAAATTGTTTCTAGATTAAAGGGTAATTCTACAACACCTGTTCACTTAACAATTTACAGAAGAAAACTAGACTCAATTATTGAATTTGATATTGTAAGAGGTCCAGTACCTCTTCCAAGTATCAATGCTTCTTATATGATAAACAATAATACAGGTTACATTAAGATTAATCGTTTTACACAAACTACGTATTTAGAATTCAAGAAAAATATTTTATCACTTATAAATCAAGAAATGGGAAATCTTGTTTTAGACTTGAGGGGTAATCCTGGAGGATATCTTCTACCAGCAAAACAGATTGCAGATGATTTTTTGGCTGCAAATAAACCAATTGTTATAGTAGAAGCAAATAACGGAAAACGAGAAAAAACTATTTCTTCTGCTAATGGTATTTTTGAAAAAGGGAATCTTTTTATTTTAGTTGACGAGGATTCAGCTTCAGCAAGTGAAGTTATAGCAGGAGCTATACAGGATAATGATAGAGGTCTAATTATTGGAAGAAGGACATTTGGTAAAGGATTAGTTCAACAACAAATGCCTCTTGGATTAGGAGATCAAATAAGACTAACAACTGCTCGCTATTTCACTCCTACAGGTAGATCAATACAGAGACCATACGACTCCTCAAGCCGAAAAGATTATTATGCTGAAATACATAACCGTTACAAAACAGGGGAGATGCAAAACCCAAATAATATTCCTTTAAATGATAGTTTAATTTTCACCACACCACAAGGAAGAAAAGTTTATGGAGGAGGAGGTATTACCCCTGACATATATATATCAAGCGAAGTAGATGAAGATGAAATATGGATCAAAAATATTATAAGTTCAAATATTTTTGATCTTTTTGTCTTTTTAGAACTTGACAAAAATTCAAAAAATTACAATTTTGATAGCGCTGCAAAATTTTTTAATGAGGAACTACCAAATAAGGATGAATTTATTTCTTCATTTAAGAGATTTTCAAAAGAATATAGTCTACCAATCAAAGTCGATAATAAATTTGAGAGTACCATTTTAAACTCAATTAAAGCTCATATAGCCCTGCAACTTTTCAATGAAAATATTTTTTATAGAATTATAAATCAAACTGATCCATTTGTAAATAGAGCAATTTTAGAAACAAAAAAATAATTATTTTTTTTTGTGTATTTGAGCTATTTTTTTTGATACAATTAGAATTAAAATCAATAAAAAAGAACTTGCAGAAGCAATTACACCAATAACGGCAACACTGCTCTTATCTCTAAGAGGATTCTCCCAGTCAATTTGTATAAGATTAAAAATACATAGCCCTATCGATATGATCATTAGGACATATAGTAAAATTTTCATGTTTTGATTTTTTTTACAATAGTTTACCAATGTTTGAAGTGAATAACTTCACTGCAATAGCAAGCAAAACTATTCCAAATACCTTTCTAATTATATTTATTCCAGATTTACCTAACCAGTTTCCAATATGCTTTGAAGATTTCAATATAATGTAAACAAAAACAATGTTAATTATTATCGCTAAGATAATATTTATAACATGGTATTCAGCACGTAAGGATAAAAGAGATGTCATTGTTCCAGCTCCAGCTATCATTGGAAATGCAAGAGGAACAATTGAGGCAGTTTCAGGAGCTTCATCTCTGTAAATAGTAATGCCTAATATCATCTCTAATGCTAAAAAAAAAATCACAAAAGAACCTGCTACAGCAAATGAGTTAATATCAATTCCAATAAGCTTAAGAATTTCTTCACCAATAAACAAAAACCCAATCATAATAATTGCAGCTGTAAGGGATGCCTTTTCAGATTGAATATGACCAACTTTTTCTCTTAAAGATATGATTAACGGTATATTTCCAATGATGTCAATAACTGCAAATAATATTATACTAGCTGTAAAAATTTCTTTAATAATTATCATAATTATAAATATTTGCAAATCTAAATTCATTATATTAAAAACACATTTTTAATAATTAATTTTTTTAAAAAAAGATGATTTCAATTGGTGATACAATCATTTCAGATGACTTATTAGCTGAAGAGTTTGTTTGCAATATATCCAAGTGTAAAGGTGAGTGTTGTGTATCGGGAGAAGCTGGAGCTCCACTTGAAAAAAATGAAATCAAATATTTAAAAAAGAATTTTAAAAAAATTAAACCATTTCTTAGTAAAAAAGGTATAGAGGCCATTGAAAAACAAGGTGTTTTTGTAAAGGGATATAACGATGAACTTGAAACGCCATTGATTAATCGGAAAGAATGTGCATTTACGGTTTTTTCGAAAGACGGCATTGCATCATGTGGAATTGAAAAAGCATACAATAAAGGTGTTATTGATTTTCAGAAACCTATTTCATGTCATTTATATCCTGTAAGAATTAACGAGTATGATCAAATTACTGCAATAAACTATCATAGTTGGTCAATTTGTTCTGATGCATGTAAATTGGGTAAATCATTAAAAATTCCTGTATATAAATTTGTAAAAAAAGCTCTAATTAGAAAATTTGGAATTAGTTGGTTTAATTCCTTAGAAAGAATTTCAAAAAACACTTTTTAGAATATTTGTAATGTTTTTAAGGGTTTACAGAGATGTAATTTTTTAATTAATTGAAAATCATATAGTTAAAAAATTATTTTTTTCTACAAAAAAAGCCCTTTTTATTTTTTTTGTTAAAAACTAAGCTCCATTGTGGAAAAGTTGCTCTTTCAATTTTGATTACAATTTAGAATCTTTGTTAGAGTAAAAATCAGAATAATTTAACCAATAAAATTAAAATGTAGATGGCAGCTATAGAACCTATTCTCCAAGAAAATGAAAACCGATTTGTTATTTTTCCAATACAACATCATGATATTTGGGAATGGTATAAAAAAATGGAGGCTAGTTTTTGGACTGCCGAGGAGATTGATTTACATCAAGATCTCACTGATTGGAATTCAAAGCTTAATGATGATGAAAAATATTTTATAAAACATATTCTTGCTTTTTTTGCGGCATCGGATGGAATTGTGAATGAAAATTTAGCTGAAAACTTCGTTAACGAAGTTCAGTATTCTGAAGCTAAGTTTTTTTATGGTTTTCAAATTATGATGGAAAACATACATTCAGAAACATATTCGCTTCTTATTGACACCTATGTTAAAGATGATACAGAAAAAGATAAATTGTTTAAGGCAATCGAGGTATTTCCAGCAATAAAAAAGAAGGCAGACTGGGCTTTAAGATGGATTGAGTCTGATTCATTTGCTGAACGATTAATTGCCTTTGCAGCGGTTGAGGGTATATTTTTCTCAGGGGCCTTTTGTTCAATTTTTTGGTTAAAAAAGCGGGGTTTGATGCCGGGCCTAACTTTTTCAAATGAATTAATTTCAAGAGATGAGGGGGTCCATTGTGATTTCGCTGTACACCTTCATAATAATCATTTAGTTAATAAAGTACCTCCTAAAAGAATAAAAGAAATACTCCTAGATGCACTTAATATTGAACGTGAATTTATTACTGAATCCCTTCCGATTAGTCTAATTGGCATGAATGCTAAATTAATGACTCAATATCTTGAATTTGTTACCGATAGGCTTTTAGTAGAATTGGGATTAGAAAAAGAATTCAACGTTAGTAACCCTTTCGATTTTATGGATATGATTTCCCTTCAGGGAAAGACAAATTTCTTTGAGAAGAGAGTTGGTGAGTATCAAAAAGCAGGTGTTTTAAATAACGAAAAGAAAGACGAGAAGATTAGTTTTGATGCGGATTTTTAGGTAAAAATCCGTTTACTAATATCAATGTTTAATAACCATAAATTATAAAAATCGAAACCTTAAAGAATAAAGTATGTTTGTAGTAAAAAGAGATGGCAGAAAGGAGCCCATCATGTTTGATAAAATTACAGCGAGAATTCGTAAACTTAATTATGGTCTAAACCCACTTGTAGACCCAGTAAGAGTAGCGATGCGTGTGATTGAGGGACTTTATGATGGCGTAACAACTTCTGAGCTAGATAACTTAGCTGCAGAAATTGCTGCTACTATGACTACTACACATCCTGATTATGCCAAATTAGCTGCACGTATATCAGTTTCCAATTTACACAAAAACACTAAAAAATCCTTTTCAGAAACAATGGAGGATTTATATAACTACATAAACCCTAGAACAGGAAAAAAAGCACCTTTACTTTCAGATGAAGTATATAAAATAATTAAAAAAAATGCAGATAAATTAGATTCCAGTATTATCTACAATCGTGACTTTGGTTATGATTTTTTTGGATTCAAAACATTAGAGCGTTCTTATTTGTTGAAGTTAAATGGTAAAATAGTTGAAAGACCACAACACATGCTAATGAGAGTTTCTATAGGAATTCACTTAGATGATATTGAATCTGCATTGGAGACTTATGAATTAATGTCCAAACGTTATTTTACTCACGCAACACCTACTTTATTTAACTCAGGAACTCCCAAGCCACAGATGTCTTCTTGTTTTCTTCTAACTATGAAAGAAGACAGCATTGATGGAATTTATGACACCCTTAAACAAACTGCTAAGATTTCTCAATCTGCAGGAGGCATTGGTCTATCAATTCATAATGTAAGAGCGACAGGATCTTATATTGCTGGGACTAATGGTACATCTAATGGAATAGTCCCTATGCTTAGAGTATTCAATGACACGGCACGATATGTCGATCAGGGTGGTGGAAAAAGAAAAGGCTCTTTTGCTATTTATGTTGAGCCTTGGCATGCTGATATATTTGATTTTTTAGAGCTTAAAAAAAATCACGGAAAAGAAGAAATGAGGGCACGAGATTTATTTTATGCTATGTGGACTCCTGATTTATTTATGAAAAGAGTAGAGGAAGATTCTAATTGGACATTAATGTGTCCAAACGAGTGTCCAGACTTATATAATTTACACGGTGATGAGTTCGATGAATTATATCAAAAATACGAATCAGAGGGCCGAGGAAGAAAAACCATAAAAGCCCGAGAACTCTGGGAGAAAATCTTAGAATCTCAAATTGAGACTGGCACACCGTATATGCTTTACAAAGATTCGGCAAACCGTAAGTCAAATCAAAAAAATTTAGGAACTATCAGATCATCAAATTTATGTACGGAAATTCTTGAGTATACATCATCTGATGAAGTAGCTGTATGTAATTTAGCCTCTATAGCACTACCAATGTTTGTTAAGGATGGAAACTTTGATCACAAATCTCTTTTCGATGTCACAGTTCGCGTGACAAAGAATTTAAACCGAGTGATTGACAGAAATTTTTATCCTGTTAAAGAGGCTGAGAACTCAAATTTCAGACATCGTCCAGTAGGCCTTGGTGTTCAAGGTTTAGCAGACACATTCATTATGCTTAGGTTACCTTTTACATCTGATAAAGCAAAAGAACTAAATCAAGAAATTTTTGAAACTCTCTATTTTGCTGCAGTTACCGCATCGGTTCAAGAAGCCAAAAAAGACGGAGTTTACCAAACATATAAGGGTTCTCCAATATCAAAAGGTGAGTTTCAGCACAATCTTTGGGGAATTAAAGATGAGGACCTAAGTGGAAGATGGGATTGGTCAGGATTAAGAAAAAAAGTAAAAAAACATGGTGTAAGAAATTCTTTACTTGTAGCACCAATGCCAACAGCAAGTACATCGCAAATTCTCGGTAATAATGAATGTTTTGAACCTTATACTTCAAACATTTATACTCGAAGAGTATTATCAGGAGAATTTATTGTTGTTAATAAGCATCTGTTAGAAGATCTTGTACAATTAGGACTTTGGAATGAAGAGATGAAGCAAGAACTGATGAGGAATAATGGATCCATTCAAAATATAGAAACCATCCCTGAAAATATAAAAGAGTTGTACAGAACTGTTTGGGAGATGAGTATGAAAGATATTATAGACATGTCACGTCACAGAGGTTATTTTATTGATCAATCACAATCCTTAAATCTATTTATGGAAGGAGCTACTATGGCAAAGCTTACTTCGATGCATTTCTACGGATGGAAGTCTGGACTTAAGACAGGAATGTATTATTTAAGAACAAAATCAGCAGTTGACGCAATCAAATTTACTCTTGATAATAAGTCGAAAGAAAATACATCAAAAGTAGAGGTTGCCACAAATAGTAAGACCACTCAGTCAAAAAATGAATCAACGCCTATTCCTGTAGAACCGCTTTCTCCTCAGGAATTAAAACAAATGCTTTCACAAGCAAAGGATAGTGAAGATGATGACTGTCTTATGTGTGGTTCCTAAATTATTATTCCATATCTAAACTATAAAGCCCTTTTCAGGGCTTTTTTATTTATCTGTAAATCAGCATATTATATTCTTATGTTAATTTAATGTTAACCAAATGTTACATAATTATATTTTTATTATTAACTTTGTGTTAAGTAATCAAAAAACTATAATGATGAAAAGCTTACTTTTTTTCTTTTTGTTAGGATTTGGGACTATAATAGCTCAGGAAAATGGGTTAAGGAAAACTTACATCCAAGAGGGAGAATTAATAAAATTTTCAGAGTATTACGAAAATGGGCAACTTGCTCAAACAGGTTTTTTACTTGATGGTAAAAACCATGGAGTATGGCAAAGTTTTGATATCAATGGGGCAAAAAAATCCAAAGGTGTTTTTTTTAAGGGAAACAAAGTTGATCGTTGGTTTTTTTGGAATAATGGACAATTATTAGAAGTTGACTATAAGAATAATGAAGTCCAAAGCGCCATTAAGTGGGGTGATGCAAAATTAATTGCATCTAAAGATGACTAACTTTTATAATTTTCTAACTACACTATAATATTTTTCTACTAGTTCAAATTTGTGAGTAATCAAATCTTTAGTTCTAATTAGAAAATTAAAATACAGGGTAGTATTTTTCGGACTTATCTCCTCTTGTCTAGTTCTCTCAATTTGAGTATTAATTTTCGAATCAATAACCTCAATAGCGTCATTTTTAACTATTAGAATTTCTTCAAACTCATTCAAAGCTTTATTTGAATTAAAAGCTCCTTTATTATTTTTGAAAATTCTAATTATATTTTCTTCTATAAGCAACAACTCTTTTAACTGAACAAACGTAAGTTTTCTGTGGTTATTTGCTGCATGATCGTAACTAATTTTACTTAAGTAAATCAAATCTTCTGAGAGATCATGTAAATGACCTAAAAGAGTAATATAAAAAGTACTTGCTGAAACTGATTTATCCTCCAAATTTCTAATAAAGTAAAACAAGCTATTTCTTAGATCTTCAATGTCATCATTAAGTTTCTTAGTATTCTTTTTTGCTTTTTTTAGTGGCTCATCATCATTTTTAGATAACCCTTCTATAAGTATATGATATATTTTAATGCTTTTTTTAAGGACTAGCTCTATTGTGGAGCCAGTTTCATCAATCACGTCTTTATAAGAATTACTTTCAATAATAAGAGCTTTATCTTCTTCTAGACTTAATTTGTTTTCTTTTTTATGATTTATATAGTTTTTTCCGATTATTAATAAAATGATAAAGATTATAACAGCTACCACTTGAACACCCCCTAAATTTATTAGATATACAATAATTCCACCTACAGCAAATGCGCTAATAGCAGTTAAAAACCACCCACCAATAACATTTATAACTCCTGAGACTCTATATACTGCACTATCTGAACTCCAAGCTCTGTCAGCTAATGATGTCCCCATCGCAACCATAAATGTTACATAAGTAGTTGATAAAGGAAGCTTTAAAGATGTTGCCAAAGAAATTAATACAGCAGCTACAACTAAGTTAATGCTTGCTCTAAGTTTATCAAATTCAGGAAGGTTTTGATTATTATTTAGTTTTATTGGAGTAAAAGACCTATTTAAAGCTAAAATTGATTTTTGAGGGATAAATTTTACAATCTGACTATTAAAACTAGTAAAAAAACGAACTATTGCTCTTGATATAAAATTTGGTTTGAAACGTTCTCTTGTATTATTTTGATTTGATAAGTCAAGTGATGTTTTAACTACTTTTTTAGCTTTTGAAGAAAACCATAATGTTAAGATCATAATTACCCCTGAGAGAAAAAGAAAAAGGGTTGGAGTAGCCACTGCTTGACTTAATTGAACCATACTATAACTTTGTGCAGGAGTTCCAGAAACTACCCAAGCTTCATAAGATTGGTATGCAGCAATAGGCACACCAATAAAATTGACTAAATCATTACCTGCAAAAGCAAGAGCCAAAGCAAAAGTACCCACACCTATTATAACTTTATATATATCCCATCTTAATAACTTTATAATTAAAATTGAAAAAACAAACCAAAAAATAAAACTTGAAAATTGAACAATAAATAAATTATTTTCAACAAAACTATTTATAGTTTGGTAATCCAAAATATAAAGTTCCATTTTGGAGTAGGGAGAACCTTTAATACCCTTGACAAGAATAAAGTTGAAGATAACAGTAAGCGATAATCCACCAAAAAAGCTATTTAAGAAGTGAGACTTTTTTTCAAATTCAAAAGTATAAATTACCCTAGAAATCCATTGAACTAGTGCTCCAATAGTAAATGCAACAAATACAGAAAGTAAAATACCTAAAATTATTTGAGTTGCCTTTTCTGTATTTATGTAAGATGATAAATCAGAAAGTAATTGATCAGACTCGAAAATTTTAATAATTGCCATAACAACTGCAGCTCCCAATAATTCAAATACTATTGAAACAGTTGTAGATGTTGGAAGACCAATTGTATTGAAAAAATCCAATAACAAAATATCGGTCATCATAACTGCCATAAAAATGTATATGATTTCATCAAAGTAAAAAGCCGCAGGATTGAAAATTCCTTTTCTTGCCACTTCCATCATTCCACTTGAAGACATGGCCCCAAATAATATACCTAAACTCGCAAAAATCATAATATTTCTAAAGGAGAATACTTTTGAGCCAATAGCAGAACTTAGGAAATTAACAGCATCGTTACTTACACCAACAATCAAGTCACCGATTGCCAATAAGCATAGTAAAACTACTATAAATAAGTAAGCGTTGTCCATTAAAATTGAAGATATTAAAATTTAATTGAGTAGCCTAGAGAAAAGGTTCTGCCTATATTTCTATATCTAAAATATTCAGTAGTCCCTCCATATCCCTCAAATAAACTTTCTCTTTCATCATTAAGTAAATTTCTTACCCTTAATGTTAAACTGGTGTTATTTTTAAACTGTTTATTTAAATTCAAATTTAAACTGTTAAATGGCATTGTGTATACATCAGGATAAAATCCATCACCAACTACTTCTAGGGTTTTTCCTTGCACATTAAAATAGAGTCCTCCACGAAACCCTTTTTCAATATTATTATAGTCAAATCCAGCATTTACAAGGTAAGGAGATTGACCTTGTAAAGGTCTCGAATCCCCTAATGTTTCACCCTCTCTCAAACCTAAAGTCCTAAGAGCTAATTCATCTTCACTATATTTCTCATCAGATATAATGTATGATCCATTAAAATTTAAATTAAAGTTTTTAAGTCCTGAAATCCAATTACTCATTTTTTTTCTTAATTCAATTTCAAATCCATATACATCTGCATTTTCAAGATTTAACGGCTTATAATTAGATGTGGATGCAGCAACAAATCCAATTTCAATAGGGTCTGTTAGTTTTTTATAAAATAGACTCATGGCAAATAGTTGAGCATTTTCACCAAAAGATTCATATCTAATATCAAAGTTATCAATGTAAGAGGGTTTAATGTCAATATTGCCAATAAAGAATAAGTTTGAAAGAGGATCATAAATTTCGGCTATAGAAGCTTCTTTAAAACTTGGTCTGGCAGTTGTTAATGAATAAGCTAGTCTTAAGTTTTTCTCTTCCTTTAAATTATATATAAAATTTGCTGAGGGGAATAAATTATTTTCATTAATGATTCTTTCATCATTGAGTATTTGTCCTAATTGACTATTTTCTCCTGTATAAAATACTTGATAGTTTTCAAATCGAAAACCAATGATACACTTTAGTTTTGAAGATAAATTAAATTCATTTGATATGTATGCTGCAAGATTTTGTTGAGTTGCATTAAAAATATTTGCATCTTGTCTAATTGTAGTTTGAGGATTAATATATGTCCCTCTATCATTTGAAGGTGAAATTAAATTAACTGGATTAAATAATTGATTTGGATCTCCACCATAATTTGCCCAGTCACGTTCGGATGTATAATTACTACTTACTGAATATTGTGCAATTGAAAAATCTCTTTCTTTTTTAGAACCGTACACTCCAAATTTTAAAATAGCATCTTCATTTAAAAATTTAAAACGTTTTGAAAGATCTACTTTACCAACTAAATTATATTCATCAAGAGTTCTCCATATCCTTTTAGGTTCTGTATTTTCTTGAAAGCTAAAAATTCCTTCTTCATCCTGAAAAGTTGTATTACGAACATCTTTGTCGTGAACTTTTGCAAGCGTTCCAGAGATAGTCCACTCAACTTTAAATTTGGATTCATTTAAATTATGTAAACCGGAAATTATTCCATTGGTAATTGAACGTTCATTATATTCTAAATTAAATTTATTAAAATCAATAAAATCTGAAAATCTTGTAAGTTGTCTAAATCTTCCTGATGTACTTTCACCATTTTGAATATGAAGAGTATTAATTCTATACTTTGACTTATCTGTCTTGTATGTTATCCCTAATAAACCACTAGCTATAACATTTTCACCTCCAATAGTTCCAAATTGAAGTCTATTTTCTTCAAAGTTTAGTTCTGACCTGTCAGGACTAAAGTTGAAAATGTTATCCTGTGAGTTTTCATAAATTGATTGTTCTTTTCTGTAAGAAAGTGAGCCTAAATAACCAAACGAATGACCATTTTCAAATTTTATTTGATTTCCATAAGAAATATTAAAATTATAATTCATCCCACTTATATCGTCTGTTGGAGCCATTTGTGGGTCAAATTGATTTGAAATTTTATTTACATAGGTTAGGCTAGTTATCGAATTATTTAATCTAGGATCAAAAAAGTTTCCTAGAAATGAGTTGAAAATTTTGTTCTTTCTAGTCCCGTCATCAAATCCTAGAAAGTCTGTTTGTCCCCCTTCGTAGGTAAGGTAGTTTTCCCTAAAATGCATATTGGGATTAAATGATGTTCCAATTGAAATAGATAATTCTTCATTAGTTGGAAAGTCTTTAGTAATTATATTGATTACCCCTCCAGTAAAATCAGCTGGTAAATCTGCTCTTGCTGATTTAATTACCAAAACATTTGAAAGAAGATTTGTTGGAAAAAGATCCATTTGTATAGTATTTCTGTCAGGATCCAATCCTGGTATATCAACACCATTTAAAATTGATTTAGAATATCGATCTCCAAGCCCTCTGACGTAAACAAATTTTCCTCCTTGAACAGATACGCCGGGAACATTTTTAACAGCACTCGCAATATCGTTAGCGCCAATTTTTCTAAATGCCTGTGCTGAGATACCGTCAAGTAAACTTGCTGATTTTCTTTGAATTTCTAACACTGATGATTCAGTATTTCTTCTAGCATCAACCGTTACAACTACTTCTTCCAAACCCTGAGCAACAGAATTTAATACAATATCAGTTATAGTGTAGTTATCTCCAGAAACCTTAATGTTAGTAATTTCTTTAGTCTCATAACCAACAAAAGAAAAAATCAAAGTATAATTTCCTGATGATAATTCAATTGTATATTTCCCATCAAAATCAGTTGTTACTCCATCACCAGTTTCTTTTACTAAGACATTTGCAAAAGGAAGAGGTTCATTAAAATCACCATCAATCACGGTTCCAGTAATACCATACTGACTGTAGGTTCTTAATATTGAGAAAAATAGAACTGAGATTATACGTATGATTTTTATATTCATTTGAATTATATTATTTATTGACTATTATGTATAGAAAATGCCTGGCAAATAAGCCAGGCATTTTCTTTTTGAGTTATGTATGTTTGCTGTTATCTTTTGTAAAAAGTCCACGAAAATATTGATTCATCTGATAATCCGTTTCCATCTTGCTGCTCTGTAACTACTTCTGCAAATGTATTTGCATCGCTTTCAAAAGAGCTTTCATCTGAACGGTCATCGAAAATTTTATTTACAGTTTCAACATCTGAACATAAATTACCATCGTCATCTACAGGGTGTAATACATCTATGTTTGCAAATGTTAAAGTTCCTGCTGAATATGTTGCAGCATCAGCACTGGCGTCTAATTCCACATCTTTACCACCAGCAAAGTCTTTGAATAGAACATTTAAGACATCACCCGTAGCACCTTTTCGAAAATCAGCCATTTCACCATCTACACCTTCAGCATCACAGTCATCAGTAGCTCCAATCACTGTTGCATTTTTAAGGGTAAATCTTCCTGGAGCAGATCCTTCAGGGCCGTCAATTTCAAAGCCATGATCTGAGGCAGCAGTTAAGACAACTAATGCTCCATCAATTGTACCAGCATATGCTTGATCGATATCAATAGCATCGTCACCTTGTCCCCATATAAGAAGGTTTGTAGCATTGACAGTACCTCCAAAAAATTCAATACCATCGTCAACATTACCTAATACTTCGATGTGGTTAATTGTAGTTTCTGATCCAACACCTCCTAATGTAAGACCGTTTATTTCATTACCTTCACCAATTTCAGCTCCTCCATGGCGAATAGAGATGTATTGTAAAGAACCTGAGTTATCATCAGCAATAGATCCACCGTAAAGACCATTAGTATCAGAGGTTGGTATTCCTTCAATTTGAAGTTCAGTTACATCACTTTTAAAGGAACAAGGAGCTTTACCTAATATTAAAAGTCCTCCCCATAAACCTCTAGTATCAACATTTAGTGCGGGTCCACTATCTGGATAAGTGCCTCCAACTTGAATATTGTCAGCAACAGCAGTCATTATGATTGGATTATCAGCTGTTCCGTTTGCAATCATAGTTCCACCTCTAGCAACTATTAATGTTGAAGCATCAGCTCCTGTTCCAGATGCAGCTTTAATAATTGTACCTGCTGGAATAGTTAGAGTTACTCCATCTTCTACAGCAGCTCTCCCCTTTAGTAGCCATATTTTAGAAGCATCTAAAGTGGTGTCCTCGGTAATGTTACCTTCAAGTGTAGAGTCAGCAAAAGGATCAACTTCAACTGTACTTGTTTCATTAACAGTTATAGTTTCTGTAACAGTTATATATTCAACAACTGGTTCTTCTTCGGAACAGTTTAAAAATAAAGTTAATAGGGGCAAGAAAATAAGTAGGTTTTTATTTTTCATATTATATAAGATTTGGTTTAAAAGGGTTATTAATTTTTCCAAAATTACATATGCTTTACAACCAAAAAATTATCAAAAAGTTAATTTTTGAAACAAAATCTTTAAGAAAATATTATCAATTTTTTTTTTTAGTAAACTTCTGTTAACATACGAATATAGATTTGGTAAATTTGTTATATGAATTGGGAATCATTATTATCATTAAGAAGATTTGGTGATAAAAGTAAGCGGTTGAGAATTGAGCAAAATGATCTTCGTTTAGGTTTTGAAGTTGATTATGACAGAATTGTTTTTTCAAATGAATTCAGAAGCTTGCAAGACAAAACACAAGTAATCCCCTTTTCAAATACAGATTTTGTTCATACAAGATTAACACACAGTTTGGAAGTTTCTGTTGTTGGGAGAAGCATTGGAAGAATGGCTGGACAAGCTATATTAGATAAGTATCCAAATTTAAAAGATTCTCTTGGGTATCAGGCAAATGATTTTGGTGCGATAACAGCTGCAGCATCATTAGCTCATGATATTGGTAATCCCCCTTTTGGGCATAGTGGTGAAAAAGCAATTGGAAATTATTTTAAGTCAGGGAAAGGTGAAATTTATCGCACAAAACTTAAACCGGAGGAATATCAGGATCTTTGCGATTTTGAGGGCAATGCAAATGGTCTAAAAATTCTAACTGAATCTAAACCGGGAACTAAAGGGGGTTTAAGATTAAGTTATTCTACACTAGGAACATTTGTCAAGTATCCAAAAGCAAGTTTACCAATAAAACCGACGAGTCATGTTGCCGATAAAAAATATGGTTTTTTTCAGACACAAAAAACAACATACAAAGAGGTTGCTGAAGAATTATCTCTTGTAAAAAATTCAAAAATATTAAGGCATCCATTGACTTACTTAGTAGAGGCAGCTGATGATATATGTTACACAATAATAGACTTTGAAGATGGTATTAATTTAGGATGGATATCTGAAGATTATGCTTTAGAATATCTAATCAATTTGGTACGTGACTTTATTGATTCTAAAAAGTATGCCAAACTTACATATAAAACTCAACGACTAAGTTATTTAAGATCTCTAGCAATAAACAGTTTGATTCAAGATGCTGTTAAGATATTTATTAAAAATGAGTCTAAAATTTTTTCTGGTGACTTTGGAGTAAGTCTAATGGAAAAAAGTAAATACAAGGCTCAAATTGAAGATATTATTAAAGTAAGTATCAATAAAGTTTATAATTCTAAAGAAGTTATTAAAAAAGAGGTTGTAGGTCATAGAGCAATCACAATTTTATTAGAAAATTTTTCCAAAGCAGCAGTGAATAGTTTTGAAGGAAAAGTTAATACATACGACAAACTAATTCTTTCTTTAGTTCCAGAGGAGAACCGATTGATAGGTAATACATTATACGAAACTTTACTAAATGTATGTTGCTTCATAGCAAGTTTATCTGACAGTAAGGCACTTAATATAGCCAGAGATATAGGAGGTAAGTAATCTTTTATTTTTATATAACTCATTACCTTTGCCAAAAAATTGTAAATGCGCTGGATTATTTCTCTTTTATTTTTAATTCTTTTTCAATACTATAGTTTTCAAGCGATAAAAACGACTATATCAAATAAATTGATTCTTTTTTTATATGTTATCGTAGTTATATTAGTAATTGGGAATCTTTTATTTCACACTGTAATTATTGAGCGTAGTACTCAAACTGAACCTCACTTAATGTATGCCATTGGTTTTTTTATTTCTCTTTTTACTTTTCAGGCCTTAATTACAATTATACTTTTAGGTGAAGATATATTAAGAGTACCACAAGGAATATATTCATTTTTCACAAAAATGCCCGGTGAAACAAAATTTCTACCAGAAAGAAGAAAAATAATATCACAAATAGCAATTGGTATTGCAGCAATACCTTTTGTTTCTTTATTATATGGTATGTACAGGGGTAAATATAATTATAAAGTACTTTCATATAAATTAAAATATGATGACTTACCCGATGCATTTGATGGATATAAAATTGTACAAATTTCAGATATTCACAGTGGTAGTTTTGATAATCAAAAAAAAGTACAATATGGTGTAGATTTAATTAATTCTCAAGAAGCTGACTTAGTATTGTTTACAGGTGATTTAGTTAATAATCGTGCTGATGAAATCTATCCTTGGATTGATACATTTAAAAAAATTAATGCCAAACAAGGAGTTTACTCGATTTTAGGAAATCATGATTATGGTGACTATATGAGATGGGAAACTAAGGAGGATAAAATAAATAATATGCAAATGCTTTATGAGGCACATTCAAAAATGGGTTGGAAGTTATTATTAAATGATTCTCATTTCATAGAGAAAGATGGACAAAGAATTGCACTTATTGGAGTTGAAAATTGGGGATCCGGTTTTAGACAATCAGGAGATCTGAATAAAGCATTAAAAAAAGTAGATTCTAATGATTTTAAAATTTTGTTATCCCACGATCCCTCCCATTGGGAAGCAAAAGTTTTACCCCATCCATTTAAAATTCAACTTACTTTAAGTGGTCATACCCATGGAATGCAATTTGGTATTGAAATACCGGGGTGGATAAAATGGAGTCCAGTTAAATGGAGATATAAACATTGGGCTGGAATTTATGAGGATAAAAAACAACTTTTAAATGTCAATCGTGGTTTTGGATATTTAGCTTATCCAGGTCGAGTAGGAATTTGGCCGGAGGTTTCTGTTATCACATTATCAAAGACAGAATCTAGGATTTAATCAATTTTTTTACATTTGCTATATTATAAATTCAGATAATGTCAAAATTTGGTGAATTATTAGATGAAAAAATTCCAATTTTACTTGCTTTTTTTAGAAGCCAAGAATCGGAATCTCAGGATATGAATCCTGTTTTAAAAGACGTTGCTGCTGCCTTAGGAGACAAAGGAAAAGTAATTAAAATTGATGTTGACAAAAACCAACAGTTATCTGAAGCACTAAGAGTTAAAGTATTACCCACTCTAATGATATATAAATTCAGTGAAATGGTTTGGCGTCAAAGTGGTGAACAGGATGCTAATACTTTAATTAGTCTTCTAAAAGATCATATTGATTAATCTACAATAAATTAATTTTTTAAACTATCTAGTTCAGTATTGAAAAGAGATACATTTTTGTTGTATTGATTTTCTAAATTTTTGAAAAATTCACTATCATCAAAAGAATTAACTATCTGTAGAAAATAATTATAAGAGGACCATTCTTTCTTAATTCGATCTTGAATTTGAAGTTGATTAGATGGTGAAAATTGTGAATATAATTCCATACGTTCACTGTACTGATCTGCTATTTTTCTACTAAGACTTTGAGCTAATTTTGTTTGTTCAGATAAGTAAAACCCTTCCACTACATCAATTAGACTTGTATAAAATTCATAATCACCATATAGAAACTTAAATGCATCTATAGATTCAAGAAATTGACTCAAAGAACTTTTTAAATCTGACTTCCCAGCATGTTTTAAGTCAGCTTCAATTAATGCCCTATATCTTTCAATCTCAGTTATTATTTCTTCACCTAGTCTATATTGCGTGTCAGGTGAAAGAGAACTAAAATAATTTAATCTATCAGAATATTTAAATGCAATTCTTTTTGATAAATCTTGAGCTTTTTCAATCTGATCAATTCTATAATAACCGTCTACAAAAGGAACTAATAAACTATAATAACCAAAGTAGTCTATAGGCATCTTATCGATAGCTAAGTCCATGACGTTTTTTGCTTTTTCAATTTTGCCCTCATTTATTAATTTTTCAGATAGCCTTGCAATATTACTTCTAAAAGAAATACTATTTTTTCTTGTTTCAGGGTCATGATATATATCTGTACGATCGGAATTGCCCCAATCCCATTGCATGACAATATCGTACATTAATTCACTGTCTATCCGCCCCATTAAATATGGGTTTTCTTTCCCTAAGTCAGTTTTTATGGGAACAAGTTTATAAACCAATCCCTCTAATTGAAGATATTTTTTCATCCACATATATTCTGAATCTGAATAGCTACCACCGGTAAAATAAATAGGTCTTTTCCAGTCATTGTTTGCTAATATATCCAACATCATCATTTGATTTTTTAAGATGGCTGTTTCAGGAAGATTTATGTCAATGTATGGTAAAATTTTGTCAGCATCTTCAGGTTTAACAATACCACTTTTTAAAACATTTTCTTTATTTACTGGAACACGAATTTTATTTGTTGGATAAAAGACACTTTCTTGTTGACTCTTGGGGAGTTGATTTGGATCACGCCCTGATTTAAGTAAAAAATCTTTAATTTTAGTCCTTGGGTGATCACTTGCTACCCAATTCATAAAGTCTTTAATTTCCCAACGAACAGAATCGAGAACGGGTTGATAACGAATAACATCTCTAACACCGTAAGCATATAATTCATGAGTCATTTGGGACGGTATGGGCTCACTTTCGTAGGTTTTTCTTTTCATTTGATCTATATACCAGTCAGTACCTAAGAGACTTGAATTAATTGTCCTTACATCTGTTCTGTATCCTTCAATATCTTGAGCATACCATAATGCAAAAGTATCATTATCGCCAATAGTAAAAATTATTGCTCCTTTGTCTTCTTGTATTGATTGAAGATACGCTCTAGAAAGTGATTGAGCTGTATATCTATTTGAACGATCATGATCATCCCAGTTTTGAAATGCCATAAGTAATGGTACTGCCAATAAACAAAGGAAAATTACTAAAGGTTGAATAAATTTAATTTTAAAATAATTTTGAGTTGAACGTATCAAGCTCATGCATCCCATTCCTACACAAATAGCAAAAACATAAAAAGATCCAACCAAAGCATAATCCCTTTCTCTAGGTTCAAAAGGGCGTTCGTTTAGATACACTTTTAATGCAACCCCAGTAAACAAGAAAAATAACATCAAAATCCAAAAACGCTTAGGATCCTGTTTGTATATAAAAGAAAGGCCAATAAGACCTAAAATAAAAGGAAGAAAAAAATAGGTATTTCTAGCCTTATTGTTTAAAGCGTCATCATTTACTTCTGCTTGGTTACCCAATCTAATTTCATCTATAAATGGAATACCACTGATCCAGTTTCCATCTAAAATGTTGTATTCTCCCTGTTCATCATTTTGTCTTCCAGTAAAATTCCACATAAAATACCTCAGGTACATATATCCTAACTGATATTCAATAAAAAATTTCAAGTTTGAAAAAAATGAAGGTTTCTCAATGTCAAGGTATGGGCTAAAGTTTTTTAGAAACTCATGATATTGATCACCATCAACTGAGCCATTCGCAACTTCTTCTTTAAACTGAGTTATCCTACTTTTTAATTGATTATTTGAACGATATTCAGATTTTATTTTAAAATCTAATGGTTCCGTGAAATTAATGTAGTTTCCAGCATGTTCACTACTCCATAATCTTGGTAATATTCCATTATGAGCACTATTTGAATTGTACCTTGCATCTTCCCAAAAATTTACAATTTTATACTTTCCAGCTTTATAGTCTCTTTCATATTTAGGTTTATCATCTATGTATGGTTGGTTAGGATCTTGACCCGCATAAATGTCTGAAAACATTGGTCCATAAAATAGTTTTGTTTCTGGATACTGTTCCATGTTATAATATGCAAGAAGCTGTCTTGCATCTGAAGGAGAATTTTCATTAATAACAGTGTTTGCATTTGCTCGAATAGGAATCATTATCCATGAAGAAAAACCAATTAATACAAATAAAATTGCTAAAATTCCAGTATTCAAATTCACTAGATTTTTTTCTCTTGTAAATTTTAGGGAGTAATAAAAAATTGTGATAATGATTAATGCAGCAATTATAGTTCCACTATTAAATGGAAGACCAATAGTATTTACAAAGAAAACTTCAGCTTTACCAAAAAATGCAAGCGTTGAAGGAAGTAAAAGTTTAAATATTACAAGAAGGATAGCTGTTGAAATAAGATTCGCATAAATAAATCCTTTTATTGTAATCTTTTTATAATTTTTAAAATAATATATCATTCCAATAGCAGGTATTGTTAAAAGCCCCATAAAGTGTACTCCAAAAGAAAGACCAATTACAAATGAAATCATTAATAACCACTTGTCTCCTCTAGGAGTATTCATTTCATCCTCCCATTTTAAACCCATCCAAAAAAGAATAGATAAGATCATGGTAGCCATTGCATATACCTCTGTTTCAACGGCATTGAACCAGAAACTATCAGAAAAACAAAAAGTAAGAGATCCTACTAATGCACTTCCAAAAAAACCAAACCGTTCAGAAATTGTTTCAAGAGATTTAAAGCTTGGAATTTTTTTCAATAATAATGTTAAAGTCCAAAAAAGAAAAAGTATTGTAAATGCCGATGAAAATACAGACATATAATTTACCATTAATGCAATTTTTTCAGGACTTGTCGCGAAAAGAGCAAAAAATGCTCCCATCATTTGAAAAAAAGGTGCTCCTGGGGGATGACCTATTTGAAGTTTAGCAGAGGTTGCGATATATTCTCCTGCATCCCAAAAACTCGCAGTTGGTTCAACAGTGCTTCCAAAAACAAATAAAGCAATGGAAAAACAAAACCATCCCAGACTAAGATTCCAAATTCGATATGTTTTTTCGCTCATGAAAAGTTTTTCATTTCTTGCCACGAATTTAACAATAAATCAAGGAAGGAATACGACCTTACAAGAGTTTTACGCTCTTTAAATATATAATATGTGTTTTTTTTGTAATCTTATTTTTATTCAAAAGTTGGTGTACAAAAAACTTTCATGTAAATTTGCCCACTCTTGGCCTATGGTGTAACTGGCAACACGTCTGATTTTGGTTCAGAAGAGTCTAGGTTCGATCCCTAGTAGGCCAACAAATGATAAAGGGATAACAATAAAGTTATCCCTTTGTACTTATATATCTAATGGGTTTTAATCAATATATAACGAATAAAATATTGATTAAAAAATATATACAAATCCATTCTGTATAGCAAATAATTTTATACTATTAGTGGAATTAGCACTAAGATTAGATAAGCTAAGTACATTTTTAATTTCAAACTCAATCGATTCTAATACTTCAAATGAAAAACCAAATGTTACACTCAATGGATTAAATTTTATAATTGTATTATCTAATTTTGTATAATCATCTCTAAAGCTAAATCCATACCATTTTCTACTTAACAGAATTCGTTCCCTTTTAGCTGCATAATCTGTTCTTAATCCAGTAAAAAAATTGAAAAAATTAAATTTTTTATTTACTAATAATTCTAATCCCAAAGTATTATAAACGATTTTTTCTCTTCCGGTTTCATTTTCAGTTGTATACCACTTTTTGTTTCCATTTTTGGAGTATAATACATTACTTTTAAAACTAAATTTACTTTTTAGTGGAAAAGTTAATCCTAGTCCATAATAAGTTGAATTCCTGTATGCAAAATCCTGATCAGAATATATATTCAGCTGTGAACTATTTAATCCAACAAAAATATAATAGTGAAAAAATGAATCCTCATTTTTTTTTATTTGTTTGATTTTATTATCAATTAATCGGAAGTATGTTATTCTCTCTTCAAATTTTTTATTTGAATCAGTATTTAATCTTGGATTATAATTACTATTTATTTTTTTTTGAACCCTTACATAATCTCCATTTTTATTTTCTATTAGATATCCAATTGATTTTTTTTTACTCCATCTTTTATAGTATTCTTTCTTAATAAAATTTAATTCTCCAAGTTTTATTTTATCAACATATAAAATATTATTTAAAGAATCGACTATTTTATCAATTTGGGCATTGTATCTATATCCATTTATTAATGGAGTATAATAGGGTTCGCCAAGTAAAATTTCTTTTTCACTTTTCGTGTTGATATATAAGCTTGAGATATCTCTGTTATCGAAAGCATTTAATGTACCAACCTGAGAAAAACTTAAAGTTGGTATTAAGAGATATATAATTTTTACTCTTTTTAAAAGAGTAGATAACAAAAAATAGAAATTAATCACCTAACAATTGAATCTAAATAATTTCTGTCTAAATAATTTCCATCCTTAATGACAGCTAAAATACTTTTCGTATTTCTTATATCTTCCAATGGATTTTTAGCTAAAATTATAAGATCAGCAACGTAATTATTTTTTATTCTTCCAAGAGAGTCTTGAAGGTTAAAATAAATTGATGGATTTATTGTAGCAGTTTGTAATGCCTCTAAAGTGTTTAATCCAGCTTCATTCAGTTCTTGAATTTCTTGATGTAAACTTAGTCCTGGAACCAGAAATCCAATAGGAGTGTCGGTTCCAGCCATAAATTTTATATCATTTTCATGCATAAATTTCACCATGTTTTTTGACCAATCAGTATAATCTTTCATCTGTTTGCTTTGATCTAAACTGATTTTATTTATTCTTTTTTTCCAAGCTATTTTAGAGGTTTCAGGTAATATGTCTAGTGATCTTAAATATTCTTGATTTTTGTAATTTTTGTATGCAAAGTTTTTATATAATTTCAATGTGGGGATCTGCCATGTATTATTCTTTGACAAAGTAGAAACAACTTCTTTTATTTTCGAAGAATCTAAATTATATATAGAGCGCATTCGTTGTTTATCATGAAGCTTAGATCTTAGTTTTGCTCCACTTAAAGATGACTTATTTTTTAAAAGACTGAGTCTTTCTTTTAAAAGCTCTTGATCTAAATTTGTCATTGAGAGCTCAATGTTTCTAAAGTGCTCTATACTATTTAAACCAAGATTTGAAACAGAAATTACATCCATACTTAATGGCACATGTCCTGTTACTTTTAAATTATGTTTTTTAGATAAATCCATTAAAACTTTAAATTGTTTTGGACTTAACATTTCATATGCTTTAAGAAAGTCGACCTTTAAGTCAACCAAATCTTCTATATTTTTTTTCAATTGGGATTCATCAATATTTTTTATTGAGAGAACTGGGTGAGTAATGTCACTACCATCATAAACATTATATTTACCGTCCAATAGTGGACCAGCAATTTTGACACGACTTTTTGTTTTGGGATTTTTTAAAGCATTCTGTTTGAATTGATCCACAAATTCAATCGGTCCACCCGTGTCTCTTAAACTTGTAATTCCATAGTAAAGAAACAAATTTGGCATACTTGATGCGAGATCTTTTTCAAAGGCAAAATGAATATGAGCATCCCATAATCCAGGAATTAGATATTTTTCATCTCCAGAATAAATATTATTTTTTTGAGAAAGGTTAATTTCTTTTGAGTTATAAATTTCTATAATTTTATTTCCCTTAATAACAACTGTTTGGTTTGGAATTAAACCTTCAATAGGATCAATTAAATTTATATTATCAATTATAAAACTTTCTTCAAAAAAAAGGGTATTATCTTGACAAGATGCCAATACTAATAAAGAAAGTAGGGTTAGAATTTTTTTGTTCATAATTAATCACTAATTGTATTAAATTTATAAGTTCATTTTTTTTAATTCATTAACAGCATAATTAACAGCTCTTGCAGTAAAAGCCATATATGTTAATGATGGGTTTTGTGTTCCTGAAGAAGTCATAAAAGCACCATCAGTAACAAAAACATTAGGGACACTATGTATTTGATTATATTTATTAAGAACAGATGTTTTTGGATCTTTTCCCATTCTAGCTGTTCCCATTTCGTGTATGCCTTTTCCAATGGGAGCGTTTGAATCAAAAATTGTCACTTCTTTACAACCCGCTTTTTCTAACATTTCTGCCGCTTGAATTTTCCAATCCTCTTTCATTCTTATTTCATTTTCTTTAAATTCAGCATCGAAAACAATTTTAGGTAAACCGAAAGTGTCAATTTTATTATAATCTAAATACATTTTGTTTTCGTGATATGGCAATACTTCACCAAAACCTCCCATTCCAATAGTCCAATTGCCTGGTTTTAATAATGCCTTTTTTAATTCAGATCCATACCCAAGCTCAGCTATACTTTCTGACCAATCACCTCTTCCTGCACCTCCCTGGTAACCATAACCTCTCAAAAAATTAACTCCTTTTTCTTTTCCACCTATATTACGGAATCTTGGAATATAAAATCCATTAGGTCTTCGACCATAATAATATTTGTCATTGTATCCATCAAATTTTCCCGAAGCACCACTCCCTAACTGGTGATCCATTATATTATGTCCTAATTCACCTGAGTCATTTCCTAATCCATCTGGAAAACGATTTGATTTAGAGTTTAATAATATTGCTGTAGATGCCATTGACGAAGCACATAAAAAAATAACTTTTGCATTAAATTTTGATATTTTTTTTGTGTGAGTGTCAACGACTCTTACACCTGTTGCTTTTTTGGTTTCATCATTATAAATGATATTAGTTACAATTGAATCAGTTCTTAGTGTAAGATTACCTGTTTTTTCTGCAACGGGAAGGGTAGAGGAATTCGAACTAAAATAAGACCCAAAAAGACATCCTCTGTCACATCGATTTCTATACTGACAAGCATTTCTTCCAGCTCCATCTTTACTTCCCTTTGTTATATGAGCCACTCTTCCAATTGTAAGAAATCGATTTGAGTAGTTTTTAGCTATAGAATTACGTAATTCTTTTTCCACACAATTCAGTTCCATAGCAGGTAAAAACTCACTATCTGGAAGATGAGGTAAGTTAAGAGGCTCACCACTTACACCAATAAATTTTTCTACATATGAATACCAGGGAGCAATTTCTTTATATCGAACAGGCCAATCCACAGCTATACCATCTCTTAAATTTGCTTCAAAATCATCGTCACTCCACCTATAAGTTTGTCTTCCCCATATTAAAGAACGACCTCCAACTTGAGTACCACGGATCCAGTCAAATGGTTTATCCTCGTCGTAATCATATTCGGAGTCTTTATTGTAAAAATGCCTGTTACCCTCATTAACTCCCCACCTTCTTTGTTTATTATAATCCTTTAATACCTCTTGTGAAGATCTCCCCCCAAATTTCATATCCCATGGATCTTTATTCATAGTTGTATAATCTTCTATGTGTTTTACCATACGACCTCTTTCAATAACAAGGGTTTTCAATCCTTTTTCACAAAATTCTTTTGCAGCCCATCCACCACTAATTCCAGATCCAACCACTATAGCATCATAATCATTATTCATTTGTATAAATAGGTTTGTTTTAATTTAAAAATAAATAATATTTAGGGTTATTTTTTATAGAATGCATTTTAAAAATTATATAAGTGATAAAATTTTTGTTTTGATTTTTGGAATTTGACTAGGAGTTACACTCAAACTACTAAGTCCTAAATCAATAAATTCTTTTAAATAAGATTGATTAGATGCTAATTCTCCACATATACTTATCTCTTTTTTGTAAGGTTTTAGTGCTTTAGCAAAGTCTTTTATCAATTTAACAACGGTTTGATTTGCTTGTTCTAAATAATGTGATACCATTTCATTAGTTCTGTCAGCAGCCATTAAAAATTGAGCTAAATCATTAGTCCCAAATGAAAAGAAGTCTGCGGTTGAAACAAAATCTAAAGGATTCATTGCCACATTAGGAACTTCAACCATTATACCAATTTCGGGAATTTCATTTATTTCTTCACCTAATAAATTTAATTCTTCTTGTTCTTGTTTTATCGCATCTATAACTTGAATCAAATCATTAGGCGTTGTAATCATGGGACAGAGAATCTTGATTTCGAATATCTTTGATAGTCTAAGGAATGATCTTATTTGAGGCTTTAAAAGACTTTCGTAATACATAAAACCAAGCCTTAGAGCTCTATTGCCAATGGCTGGATTCTGCTCATTAGAAACAGGTAAATAAGAAACTTTCTTATCTGTACCAAAGTCTAGCAAACGAAGAGTACATTTTTTTTCTGGGATAGTTTCAAGTATCTTTTTATAAGTTTTATAATGTGTTTCTTCCTCTGGAACAACACTACTATTTATAAAACAAAGCTCTGTCCTTAATAATCCTATACCGTCTGCCCCATATTCAAAAGCTTTTTTGCCATCTTCTAATGACCCAACATTAGCCATAATATTTATAGTTTTTCCAGATTTAGTAAAAGCTTTGTCTTTTGAATTTAAAAGCTGTTTTCTATTCTTAATCTCTTGATCAGATATTATTTTTTTATATTTTAAAATTGTTTCTTTTTCAGGATTTATTTTTACACTTTTTTCATTACTGTCAATAATTAAAAAATCTCCATTCTTTATTTTTTCAGATGCATTTTCCACATTTATAAGGTAGGGGACACCCATAGCTTTAGCAATAATTGAAGTATGGTCAGTAAGCCCGCCCTTACTTGTTATTAGGCCAATTAAATTTTTTGATTCCAATTCTGCAAGAGTATTAGGATTAATTTTTTCGGCTACTACAATAGATGGAATGTTAATCTTCGACGGTGATTTTTTTTTATCTTCTAAAATTTCAATAACTAATTTTGAAATCATTTCGATGTCTTGGGCTCTTTGTTTAAGATAGGGATCATCAATTTTTTTAAGTTCATTAATAAAGTTTTGAGCAACATTAAAATATGCAAATGCAGCTGAAAATTTATCCCTTTTAATTATTTCAATTGTTTGATCAATAACATCAGGATCATTAATTATACTCTCGTATGCATCATAAATTTCTAATTCTTGAGAAGAAAGTGAAGAAAAAATCTTTTTTTTATAAGATCTATTTTTTTTTGTTGCTTCTATAATAGCCTTTCTAAACCGAATTAATTCAGCTTCACTTTCAGTACTATATTTATTAAATATTTCAATAGATTTATTATCTACAATAAACTTCGCTTTACCAATCGCTATACCTGAACTAGCTACTATTCCTTTAAGTGTTTTGATATGTTTTAATCATTAAAATTATTTTCAATATATGAGATTAAAGCATTATGTGCTTCTTTCTCATCATTTCCATTTGTTATAAGAACAATTTCATCATTAGATTTAACCCCTAGGGTCATTATTGATAATGTGCTTTTAGCATTTACCTTTTTTCCTTTAAATTCAATAAAAATTTCAGATTCAAATTTTGAAGCTTTCTTGGCAAATAGTGACGCAGTTCTTGCATGAAAACCAATTTCATCTTTGATATTTATAGCTAGACTTATCATTAATCAATCTTTGATTAGTTGTTCTGCTTTATCAATTATTAAAACAGGCTTTCTCACAGCCTCATTAACACTAACTTCTAAAATTTTTTTTCCTTTAAATCTATCTTTACCTGAAATAGAAACCATTTTCGCAATTATAACAACATCAGATTGCTCTATTTCTTCGTTTGATATTCTAGTTGGGATTTTATGTCCACCTTGTTCTTCAATACAAATTTCATATCCTCTTTTTTGAGCTTCTTTTTTAAGAGCTAAAGAAGCCATCTTACTGTGGGCTACTCCTGCTAAACATGCAGTTACTAAGGCTATTTTCATAAAAATTTAAATTAGGTTTTGTTAATTTCAGTATCAGCAGCGTCAAGGGCATCGATGTCTCTTTTGTTAATGCTTTTTAAAAAATTTGCTGTAAGAGCTGTAATTAGAGATCCTACGACAACACAAATTACAAATACTAATGGTTTATCATAAAAAAACCATTGAGCAATTCCAAGAACAGGAGTACTTAATTCCAATAAAAAGATTCCAGCGATAGTTCCAGCAACTGTACATCCTAAAACAGTTGCTATTGTAACACGAACTAGATCACCAACGGCGAGTGGGATAACAATTTCTGTAAAGCCACCAATAATTGAATATATCCATGAGCTTTTCGCATATTTTCTTTCAACTTTTGTGTACAATTTAGGTTGTAAAAAAGTAGCTAAACACATTCCTAATGGGGGAATGATTACTATGCTTCCACAAATACCTAAAGGCACATAAAGATCTAAGTCCATTACAGCTGTTGCAAAAGTACTTTGAGTTTTACTAAATGGGCCTCCATAATCAATTCCTCCAAGAAAACCCATCACTCCACCCATTATAGCAGAACCTTCTTCACCAAGGCTTGATAAAAAAGAAGAAATAGATTCCATAAGCCAAGCTATGGGAGGGCCAAGTAAGTAGACCATAAATATTACTACAATTAGTGTACTAAAAACAGGTGCTATAAATCCCCAAGTACTTTGAATTATCTCAGGCAGATCTAATTTCATTAACATATAGGTTGTATATCCAACTAGAATTCCTCCAAGAAGAGCACCTAAGTATCCAGTATCTATTTGTTGAGCTAAAATTCCTACAATAAAGCCAGGAGCAATACCGGGTGTATCAGAAATACTGTATGCAGTGTAAGCTGCCATAATAGGGACAAAATATTTCAATCCTATATCTCCAACGTCTTTAAATATTTTCCAAATAGAACCATCTGAATAATCACCTCCACCTAACACTGCTAAACTACCTACCATTCCACCAATGAGAAGGATTGGTAGCATGTAGGATACTCCTGTTCTAAAATGAGTTCCAGTTTCTTTAAAAATATTAACTGTATCTTTCCAAAAATTCATATTAAAAGTTATTATTGAAATGTTTTTAAAATTTCTTTTTCGGTTATAGCTTTTTCCCAAATATTTCTGACATCTTCCTCCAGAGCTATACTTGCAACTTGGGACATTAGGTCAATATGATAATTATCACTTTTTTTTTCAATATCAGGTATAGCAAGTATTAAAATGTATTTAACGGGATCATCATTTTTATCCCATTCCATACTATTTGTTCTACAGAAGCCATAGCTTATTTTCTCAACAGCTTTTGAAATCGCATGTGGGATAGCAATATTATGGCCACAATAAGTTGATAGAATTTTTTCTCTTTCAATAATGGATTTAAGATATTTTTGTTTGTTATTCAAACAACCATTATTATGCAGAATTTCAACTAGATTTATTAATGCTTCTGATTTATTTTTAAAATTTTGATCAAGCAATATAAACGAAGGTTCCATTTGATTTATTTTTTATTCAATTCTGAGCTTTTTCAATGGCATTTCTACATTTTTTTAATGCAGTATGAATTCCATCAGTATCTTTGAAAATAGCTGACGATAACACAATTACATCGGGGTCACATGAAACTAATGGAGCTAGATTATCAGCCCTTATTCCTCCATCAATTGCAATTTCACATTTAGGATTTTTTTCATCTACTAATTTTCTTGCTCTTTTTAATAAATCTAAGCATGACCTTCTCCAACCCCAATTATCTTTTCCGTCAGTTTCATCAACTCCGTGTACTACAATATGGAGACGATCGATATCATATATTGATTCTTCGACAAAAGATAAAGGGGTGTATAGTCCAACAGTTAAACCAATTTTCATTGAGCGTTCTCTACACCAATTAATTATGTAAGCAAGTGGCGCACCAATAAAATGTTCAGCAGGTAGAATTAACATATTTGTTCCAACTTCAGCCAGTTTATCTATGAATAAAAGATCACAAGTTTTTGTGTAAATATGACATTCTATAGGAAGATCTGTATGTTTTCTAATTCCATCAATAATTTGATGTCCTCCCATAAGTTGCATGTTTTTTAAATCGTGCATATCGGCAGCATCAGAATGTATATAATCTGAACCTGCGGAAGTTGCTTTTTTGACTAAATCTGCAATATGACCATAATCTACATGAGCTAATCCTGCTGCTATTTTTATTTTTTTCATTAGTCTTATTAAGGGTTAATACTGTGATTCATTATATCAAAGATGGTCTGTTCGTTTTTTGGATCTAAATTTTTTAATAAAGGATGAGAGAGAATTTCATTTTTTTCCAAATCATTGATTTCTGCCTTTTCAAGAGATTCAGACAAAGAAGTAATATTTAATAACTCAATAACCTTATTCACAAAAGCTTCAGGTTTTTTTTCAAGTCCTAAATAATTTGCAATTGTTTCAAATTTATCTATTGCGATATTCTTCTTATAGTTGAGAAACTTAGGATAAACCATAGCTAAGGTTTCTCCATGAGGTATTCTTTGACAGATGCCACCGATTATCTCACCTAAAGGATGTGGAATGTCAGCACCGCCATTGGATAAACAAATACCTGCAATTGTATCAGCCCATGCAAGACTTGTTCGATATTCAATAGAGTTAGGCTCATTTATTGCCTTTGGTAAATTCTCTATTACTAATTTGATTGACTGAAGAGAAAGCTGTTCAGTAAGTGGGGATGTTCTACCTCCAAGATAACTTTCAAAAGCATGTGTGAAAGCATCAAATCCTGTTGCAGCCGTAACTCTATCTGGAACTGTTAGCATTAATTCAGGATCTATTATTGCAGCTTTAGGGAATAGATCTAGATGAAAAAGAGTAATTTTTTCTTTATTTTTTGTATCACTCACTACAGCCGCTTGAGTACACTGTGATCCTGTTCCAGATGTAGTTGAGACAGCTAAGAATGGTAAACTGGAGGGCTTTGATTTTATAAATGAAAAAGGATGGTCATAATTCGAGAAAGCAGCTTTCCAATCAATGACACCTTTTGATTCATATAATAGAGCAATTAGTTTAGCTGAATCCATTACAGATCCACCTCCAACTCCTAAAATAAAATCAACTTTATTTTCTGCTGCAATAGCAACTCCTTTATTTATTCCTTCTAAAGTTGGATTTGGAACAATTTCATCAAAGTAAAAGACTTCAATATCAACTGAATTTAAAAGTTTTTCTATCCTTAAGTATGTGTTTTTTAGAGAGCCTTTTTTAGGTCTTGAAACAATAAGACATTTTTGCCCATAATTTGGAGCTATCTCCTTTAAATCGTTTAGTTTTCCTGGGCCAAAAATAAGTTTTGTTGGGGTAAAGAAGTTAAAAGAAGATGTATTCATAATTCTACTATATCATTTCAAATTTGGCAGTAAAATGTCTTAAGCTAATAATTGGCCCTTCATAGGTGAGCCTTAAGCCCTTCATTTGATCTCTTCTCTTAAAAACATCATCAAGAGCGTTTATTACAACATCCATGTGCCTATTCGTGTAAACTCTTCGAGACACAGTTAACCTTACAAGTTCTAAATCAGGATAAATAATCTCACCAGTTTCTTTATTTTTTTTAGAAAATGCACAAGAGCCTAACTCAACTCCCCTGACACCTGCTGTTTTGTATAACTCAACAACAAGAGCTTGTCCAGGAAATTCACTTTGAGGAATATGAGGATAAAATTTTTGTGCATCTACATAAACGCCATGACCACCTGTTGGTAAAATTATTGGAATTCCTTTTTTTGATAATTCTTCACCTAGATATTGTACCTGCTCGATTCTATATTTTAAATATTCTTCATCTATACCCTCTTGAAGTCCAATGGCTAGTGCTTCTAAATCTCTTCCGCTCATGCCTCCATAGGTAACAAAACCTTCATTGATTATTGCCAATTGGTTGATCATTGGGAATAATTCTTCATGTTTTGTACAAATAAATCCTCCAATATTAACTAGACCGTCTTTTTTTGAACTCATAACACATCCATCTGCATAAGAAAATAATTCATTTGCTATTTCCTTAATGGATTTATTTTCATAACCATTTTCTCTTTTTTTAATGAAATAACAATTTTCTGCAAAACGAGCTGCATCAATCATTAGAGGTATTTGATTTGTTTTGGCTATTTTTGAAACAGTCCTAATGTTTTCCATAGAAACTGGTTGACCACCGTTACCATTAGAAGTTACTGTTATTATAATTAAGGGAATATTTTCTTTTCCTTTTTCATCAATAAAATTTTTTAATTTTTCTATATCCATGTTTCCTTTAAAAGGGTGTGGATTAGAATTTGCCGTGCGACCCTCTTCAATAATCAAATCTATGGGAATTGAGCCCGCAATTTCTGAGTGACCTTTAAAACTATCAAAATGTAGATTGCCAAGAATATAACCACCCTTTGAGGCATAAAGCTGAGACATTATAAAGTCTGCAGCTCTTCCTTGATGAGTGGGTTGTACATATGGGAATCCCATAATGTCTTGAACAGAATCTCTTAAATGATAGAAACTTGAACTTCCAGCATAAGATTCGTCACCTGTCATTATTCCTCCCCATTGTTTGCTACTCATTGCTGAAGTGCCACTATCCGTAAGCATATCGATAAAAACATTTTCAGCAGGAATTTTAAAGATATTATAATCAGCTTTTTTAACAAGTTTTTCTCTTTCTTCTCGTGTTGTTTTTTTTATGGGTTCAACCATTTTTATTCGAAAAGGCTCCGCATCATCAAGAAATTTCATAAAAATTATAGTCGTTTAAAATTCAAATATTGACTTTCAAGTTACATTTTTCTCCTTTCATGGTCCAATTTAATTATCAAAATTTAATATGTTTATAGAAACAAGAATAAATGAGTAGGCGAAGTTTTATAAATCAAATGACTACTTTGGCTGGGGTTACCTTTGCTGGAGTCCCCCAAATTTTGTATTCTGCAACTCCCAAATATAAAATGGGTCTTCAACTTTTTACAGTTCGTGATGCCCTAGCAAAAGATCCTGTAGATACTTTGAAAAAATTAAAAAAAATGGGTTATGAAGATTTTGAAACATATGGATTCAATCCTAAGACAAAAAAGATTTATGGTTTCAAAATACCTGAATTTAAAGAAATTTTAGATGATTTGAATTTAACAACGACCAGTGGTCATTTCGGATTTTCTGAATATTTTAATTCATCAGATGATGAATTAAAATGGTTTGTTGATCATTGTATTTCAGCATCTAAGAAATTAAACGCCCCTTTTATTACATGGCCATGGGTTCATCCAGAAAGGAGAAATCCAGAAAGTTTTAAAGTTTTGGCGGATAAACTAAATTTAATAGGAGAGTTAGTCAAATCTGCAGGACTTGGATTTGCATATCACAATCATGGATATGAATTTCAAAATTGGGGAGGTACTACTGGGCATGAAATTTTAATGAAAATAACAGACAAAAATTTGGTAAAACTTCAAATGGATATGTATTGGGTTATACATTCTGGAAAAACACCAAAAGAGTTAGTAGATAAACATCCTGGCCGATATGTTATGTGGCATATTAAAGACATGGATAAAATTACTAGAGACTATAGTGAATTAGGAAATGGATCTATAGATTATGCAAAGATTCTTCCTGATGCTAAAAAAAGTGGCATGAAATACTATTATATAGAACAAGGAGGAAATTTTGCCTCAACTGATATGGAAAGCGCTGCTACCTCAGCAACTTATTTTAAAAAAAATCTTAGACATTTAATTTAGGTTCTTTTATGAAATTTGAAATTTACCTTTAAAAAAAGTCCTTGCATTTCCTCCAATAAGCACACGATCATTTTTATTTTCACAGTATAACTTACCTCCTCTCTTGGATAATTGTAATGCTTCCATTTTCTTTTTTTTAAGAAAAGAGGACCAGAAAGGAATCAAAGAGCAATGGGCTGAACCCGTTACAGGGTCCTCAAGTAAAGTAGCTCTAGGAGTAAAAAACCTTGATACAAAATCTACCTTTTCACCTGCTGCAGTTACTATTACTCCACCAGTGCCTAAATCAATTTTATCAAAAGTATTTCTATCAATTATGATATTTCTTATATCCTTTTCTTCATTGTATATAAGAACAAAATCTCTTGATTTTAGAACTTCTTTAGGTTTAATATTTAATGATTGTTTTAAATTTACTGGAAGTTTTGCCTTTGATGGAATTCGTGATGGAAAATCTAAAAAATATTTATTTTTTGAAACTTCAACTTTTACTTCACCACTAAGAGTTCTAAAACTCAGTAGATTATTTGGATAATTCAGGTGTCTTTTAATGACATGCGCGGTAGCAAGTGTGGCATGTCCGCAAAGATCCATTTCTATGTCAGGAGTAAACCATCTTAAGTGTATATTTTTATCATTTTTAACAAAAAAAGCGGTTTCTGGGACTGCATTTTCTTTTGCAATATTTAATAAAATAGAATCATCTAACCATTTTTCAAGTGGAACTACACAGGCTGGGTTTCCTTTAAAAAGAGTATCTGTAAAGGCATCAACTTGATAAATAGTGTAGTCCACAACTAAATTTTATAAATTGAAATTTATTTTATTTAATCAAATCCTTGTATTCCTTGAACTGTTGTATATTTCAGGGTATAACGTTTATCAGGATTTATAATTTTATAAGCAGATTGTACAGCAAGAGTTGCTTCATGGAAACCGCAAAGAATTAATTTTAACTTTCCCAGATATGTATTTACGTCTCCAACTGCAAATATTCCAGGAATATTTGTTTGATAATCTATGGTATTGTCAACCTTAATAGCATTTTTCTCTATCTCTAGTCCCCAGTCTGCGATTGGTCCCAATTTTGGAGATAATCCAAAAAGAGGAAACCAAGTGTCAACTTTAATTATTTTATTTTCATTGTTGTTTGTCCTAATTTCTATGGAATCTAGACCGTTAATTCCATTTAGTTTTATTACCTCAGCATTTGTATATAATTCAATTTTTCCCTCTTCATGAAGATGGTAAATTTTTTCAACTGAGTCTTTATGTGCTCTAAAAGATTCACTTCTATGAACAAGACCTACCTTTTTTTTATTTTTTTCAGCAAAATAAATACACCAATCTAGCGCAGAATCTCCCCCTCCAGATATAAAAACTTTTTTGTCAATAAATATATTTGGGTCCTTAACCATATATTCAACACCTTTTTTTTCAAATACTTCTATATTTAAAATTTTAGGTTTTCTGGGTTCAAAACTACCTAGTCCACCGGCAATAATAATTACAGGAGCTTTGTGTCTTGTTCCTTCATTTGTTGTAACAATAAAGCTTCCATCATTTTGTTTTTTAATTGATTCAGCTCTTTCCCCTAACGTGAAACCTGGTTTAAATGGCGCTGATTGCTCCATCAGTCTATCGACTAAGTCTCCAGCTAAAATTTTTGGAAATCCAGGGATATCGTATATAGGTTTTTTAGGATAGATTTCAGTTAGTTGTCCACCAGCTTTTGAAATAGCGTCTATAAGATGACACTTTAGTTTCATCAGTCCTGCTTCAAAAACAGTAAATAGGCCAACTGGGCCTGCTCCAATAATTAAAATATCAGTCTTAATCATAACAAATTTAAACAAACAAATTTCGTAACTATTATTTTAAAAAACTAATCATAGTATTTATAAGCCGCTGATGTAACTCCCAAGTGAGTCCTTAAATTGAAAACCTTCTAATGTTCTATATTTATTTAGTTTTTTATTTGCTTCAAGTCCCCACAATAAAAATTCCATCATAAAATGGATATCTTCCTTTGGACAATCTGGTTGATGTTTTTTGATAATATTTTTTATGTCTGGAATCATCTCTAAGGTGTCTTTGTATGATGAATTACTTAGTGTGTCTTCTAAAAAAAGTTCATTGTCACTAAAAAACCATCCTAATAATTTATCATATGGGCCCTTATTTTCTTTTTTTTCTAACTTTTTAATTTCTGGGAAATAAGTCGGAAATATTGTTTTACACGCTTCAGATATTAAATGATAGGATATTTGTTCTGCCCCTTCTTGTTCTCCTTCGTAAACTAACTCAATCTTTCCATTTATTGAAGGTATAATTCCCAAAAAGTCAGCCATTCTAACACTAGTGTTTTTTTCACCAGTTATTAAAATTCTTCTTTCAGCAGTACTAAGCAGATTCTCAAAAGCGGTTATACTCATTCGAGCACTAACTCCGCTTTTTGAGTCTACAAAATTACTTTTTCTAGCCTCAAAACCTATTTGTTCAAGTATGTCTTTTGCTAATTCAGGGACATAAATTTTTGAGATATTATTCTCATCAATTTTTACCTCTTGATGAGTAATTGCTTTGGCTATTTCAATAGAGTGCGGGTAGTGAGTTAATATTTGAGATCCAATTCGATCCTTAAGAGGTGTTACAATACTACCTCTATTAGTATAATCTTCAGGATTTGCGGTAAAAATAATTTGAGGTTCAATCGGAAGACGTAATTTAAAACCACGAATCTGAATTTCTTTTTCTTCCAAAATAGAGAATAATGCAACTTGAATTCTAGATTGTAAATCAGGAAGTTCATTCAAAACAAATATACAGCGGTGTGCCCTTGGAATCATCCCGAAATGGATCACTTTTTCATCAGCATAAGAAAGTTTTAGGTTAGTAGCTTTAATAGGATCAACATCTCCAATCAAATCAGCTACTGTTACGTCAGGTGTAGCAAGTTTTTCGAAAAAACGATCATCCCTGTGGAGCCATTCAATAGGAGTTTTATCACCGTATTTAGAAATTAATTCTTCTGATTCATTACTAATTGGTGATAATGGATCATCATTGATTTCTGATCCAGCAATAATTGGAACCCATTCATCTAATAAGTATGTCATTTGTCTTGCTAAACGTGTTTTAGCTTGACCTCTTAAACCTAAAAGATTAATATTGTGTCCAGATAGTATAGCTCTTTCCACATCAGGAATAACTGTATTGTCATATCCTATTAAACCATCAAAAGATTTTAAACCATTTTTCAATTTGTAGCGCAAATTTTTTGACAACTCTTGTTGAATCTTTATGGGTTGATATTCTGTTTTTTTTAATTCCCCAAGTGTATTGATTTTAGGTTTACTCATTATATTTTAATCTAAACGTTTTTTTCTATTTTTTTCATAATCTTCGAAAATCATTTCACCTAAACCTTTTAATCCTGTAAAAAAAGCTTTTCCACGATTTGTTTCAGTGAAGGTTCTTACAAATTGTTTTAAGTAAGGATCTTGCGCAATCATAAATGTTGTAATCTGAATATGAAGTCTTTTAGCTATTCGAGCCATATTATAACACTTTTCTACAATATTTTGATCAAGACCCACACTGTTTTTATAATAAGTACCGTCGGGCATTTTTAAACAACTTGGTTTTCCGTCTGTAATCATGAAAATTTGTTTGTTGCTATTTTTTTTTCTTCGTAATATATCCATAGCTAATTCTAAACCCGCAACAGTATTTGTATGGTAAGGCCCAACTTTTAAATATGGAACTTCTTTAATTGAAATAGGCCAAGCATCATTTCCAAAAACCAGGATATCTAAAGTGTCTTTTGGATATCTAGTTGTAATCATTTCGGCTAAAGCCATAGCTACTTTTTTAGCTGGGGTTATACGATCTTCTCCATAAAGAATCATGCTATGGCTGATGTCAATCATCAAAACAGTACTCATTTGTGTTTTAAAGAAACTATCCTCTACCACAAGGTCTTCTTGTTGAAGTCTAAAATCATGTCCTAATGTCCTAATTTGAGCATTCTTGATACTTTGTGTCATATCAATTTTTTCTAATGCATCTCCGAATTGGTAATCTTTAAATTCTCCAGTATTTTCTTCGCCCTGTCCAATATTTTTTGTCTTATGATTTCCGGATTTTGATTTTTTTAGTTTACCAAATATTTGTTTCAATGCGTGTTCTCGAAGAAGTTTTTCAGTTTTTGGAGTCAATGACATTCCATCTCCTTCACCATTGCCTTTATTGTTTTGCTTTACAAATGATTTTTGAAGTAAGTCTTCAATAAAGTCATCAATCGTATAATTATCATCAGTCAACTTATATTCTTGATCAAGTTCTCTTAACCATTCAATGGCTTCATCAAAATCTCCTGAAGTATGGGTAATAAGTTCTTTGAAAATTTCAAACAGCCTCTCAAAAGGTGTCTGTTCTTTTGAGCTGTATTTTGTAAAATTTAGACCATTACCCAAAGGTTGAAATTTCATAGCGTCTAAAATTACAATTTTTTTATTCTTGAGAAAGACATTAAAATCTTTTGTTTCAAGAAGGTAAATTGATTTATAAAATTTTAAAAACTAGATTCTTTTAAGTTTTCTATATATTCACTAATGAGACTCACTCCTTCTTTATGGACAACAGATCTTCCAATTTCTGGCATCATAACACCAGGTGCTTGACTTTTCATTCTAAAAATTAATATAGACTCCTCGGGATGTCCAGGAACAATACTATATTTTAAATTACCAGATCCTTTTCCAGCAGCTACTGGTGGCTTAAAAATACCTTGTTTTCTTAAATCTCTCTGATTAAAACTCAGATCTAGTCCAGAATTTTTTGCACTTCCTTTAGGGTTATGACAATGTGCACAATTAATGTCTAGATAAGCTTTTGCACGTTTTTCAATGCTTGCACTATTTTTCTGATTCCAAATTGGAAATTTTGGTATTTCATCAAAATCCGGTAGTCCAACTAAAATATTTTTTTCTTCAAAATATTTAAGCTGATTTATTTTGAATGCAACTGAAGAATATTTTTTATTAAGCTGAAAGGCAGTAATACCAATTGGAGTTACCATCTTCCCATTAAGATGACAATTTTTACATTGGTTATTATTTGGGATATTGTATATGATGGATTTATTTTTTCCATTTATATCTGTCCAAGAAACTTTAGTTTGTGTACCTATATAATTTAGATGGGCATCATTTTGATTTTCGTCCCAAATGTAGTTTAAAGCTTTCCAGTTATTATTCTCTTTAATAAGTAATCTTGTTTCTATTATTTTTTTATCACCTTTTTCTTTCCTAAAATCAGTTGGATAGAAAAAATTTTTAATCAAAATTGAACCATTACTAAAAGAAAAAACTTCATCCTTTAGATATTCTATTTGTGTTCTATCAGGTAGATAGATAAATCGTTTTTTAAATGCATAGTTAGAAAATAGCGGAGTATTAAGTTCGTATGGGAAGACATTTTTGTTTGGAACTAAGTCTGATATTTTTCCTTTGAAAAACGAATATTCTGATAGCTTCTTTTTTTCATTAGTATTTTTTAATGTCATGGTTGGTTTTAAAGAAACCTTTTTTGCCAAAGGTCTCTTTCTACTATTTGAATCACATCTCGAGAAAGCAATGCACAATATGAAAAATAAAATTTTAAAAACTGTATTATTTATTATCATAATTTAAGTTCACAATTGAAAAGGCTAAGGTCATTTGAAAAATTAATAAATTCATTCTCAGCATCAAGATAAACAAATGAATCATTGTCATTATTTTTAACACAAATTCTTACTTCATTACTATTTAGTTTAATTCCTTCTGGAAGGATTCCGTCATATACTATATCTGGTATTCGAGCATTATTTTTAATGTACCATAACTTTCCAAAATCATTTGAAAGAGTTGGAAATCTATAAGTGTTTCTAAACTTATTATCATGAATATAAACTCTTCCTGGATATGGATTATAACCTTTATCTTTCTCGAATTCTGAATCTATAAATCTTATTCCTTCTGAAGCTGTTTTGGAAATCTGTGATCCTGACTCTAGATCTTTGTCAGCGGCAAAAACTTTATAACTAACTATTGCAAGGTTACTAGTTTTGTGATTTGAAACATTATTATTAAAAAAATCAACATTTTTTGTTGCCATAATTATCACACCAGTCCCTTTAGGAACAGAACTAACAATAGAACCTGGGACCCCAAAATTAATTTGATTATTATCAAAAATCTGATTGTCAAAAGCCTTTATATTTTTCCCATAAACAGTAAGACCAGGTAAATCGAATATTAAAAGGCCACTTGTATTTTGAAAAATTTCATTATTGTGAATTTCAACATTTGTGCTGTTTTCACTTTCTATTCCTGCAACATTATAATAGGCTTTGTTATTTTTAATTTTAACATTTTTAGACTGACCGACATAAATACCTGCATCTGAAGCTGCAATAGCCTCACATTCTTCAATTAAAATGTTTGAGCTAAGAACAGGGTAAATTCCATATGCTCCATTTTCAGTTGACACTTTTCCAGTCCATGCGGTTCTAATCCTTTTTATAGTAAGAGTATCAGTATCACTAACTTTTAAGTTGTCTCCTGCAGCATCTTCTATTGAAAAATCCTGCAAGACTATGTTTTGTGAATTTGTTATTTTGATTCCTTCTGCTCCTTGGG